>JQGR01000014.1_pt1 | contig 35677 bp, 38 predicted proteins | sample 210181 | NCBI WGS metagenome assembly JQGR01 (sample SAMN02928655, study PRJNA255238) | bioreactor metagenome | biome: continuous culture; feature: L-culture metagenome assembled contigs; material: continuous culture biomass; isolation source: continuous culture inoculated with microbial biomass... | reverse complement strand
GGCTCCACCGCCAGAGACGCTCGACCTTTCCCCCGACCATCCCGTGGCACGCCGAATGAGCGTTCTGTCTGAGCCGGGCCTGTTTCTGCTGCGCCGCCCATGGGATGAAAAGCTCAAACGCCACAAGCAGGACATCACCGTTGACGAGGTGCGCAAGCTAAAAAGCTTCTTTGCGCTCAGCTCCGCCGGTGGTGGGCGCCGCGTGGTGATTGTAGATGCGGCAGATGAAATGAACAGCTCAGCCGCCAATGCGCTTTTAAAAGTGCTGGAAGAGCCCCCCGCCAATGTGGTGATGCTGCTGATCAGCCATCAACCTTCACGGCTACTGCCCACCATTCGGTCGCGCTGCCGCGAGTTGCGCCTGTCGCCCCTCGCACCCGGGGATCTGGCGCAGATTATGGGCGATTTGGATGAATACCCCAGCCCGGACGAAATGCAGCCGCTGGGGGAGCTGGCCGGCGGATCGGTGGGGGAAGCGCTGCAAATGCTAACCCTTAATGGGCTTGAGATTTACCAAGATCTTTTGCGTATCTTCCAGTCCGCACCAAATTATGACCGGCCCCGCGCGCTGAAGCTGGCTGATGGCTGCGTGGGCAAAGCCAATGCACCGCGATTTGAACTGACCCTGCGACTGATCGACCTGTTTCTGGCCCGGTTGGCCCGCCATGGCGCCGGTGTGCCTGCGCAGGGGATGGCCGGCGACGGCGAGGCAGTGCTGTTTGATCGGCTGGCACCACATGCCGCTGCCGCAAGGCACTGGGCCACCGCGCAGCAGGAAATTTCGTCGCGGGCGAACCACGGGCGAGCCGTCAACCTTGACCCGGCGGCGCTGATCCTTGATATGGTTTTCAAGATCAACGAAACGGCAGCGCAGCACTCTGCGTAACCGGCCACGTAACGGGCCAAACCGCTGGCCACACAAGAGGCGCATGATGAGCATGTCCGACAGCCCCGCCCCCCGTGCTGAGCAACCTCCTGTTCCCACCCTGACCGACAGTCATTGCCATCTGGATTTTCCCGATTTCAACGGCGAGCTGGATGAGATCATTGCCCGCGCCCAAGAGGCTGGCGTGACCCGCATGGTGACCATCTGCACCAAGATGAAAAACCTGCCTCAGGTGCGTGACATTGCCGAGCGCTACGCGCCAGTGTTTTTTGCCGCAGCCACCCATCCGATGTCTGCAGCGGATGAGCCGATGGTCGCAGTCGAGGAACTGATTGCACTGGCGCGCCACCCGAAATTTGTGGCCATTGGCGAAACCGGGCTGGATTACCACTACACCGCCGACAGCAAAGCGGTGCAGCAAGAAAGCCTGCTGATCCACATTGAAGCGGCGCGCCAGACCCAGCTGCCACTGGTGATCCATGCCCGCGACGCGGATGAGGATATGGCGCGGATTCTGACCGAAGAACATGGCAAAGGCGCGTTTAACTGTGTGATGCATTGCTTCAGCTCAGGGCCGGGGCTGGCCAAAGCGGCTTTGGATCTGGGCTTTTATCTGTCGATGTCCGGCATTGCCGCCTTTCCGCGCAGCCAGGAGGTACGCGATATTTTCGCAACTGCCCCGGTTGAGCGCATTCTGGTGGAAACCGATGCCCCTTACCTTGCGCCGCCCCCCAAGCGCGGCAAACGCAATGAACCCGCCTACACCGCACATACAGCCAAAGTGGGCGCTGAAGTGTTCGGGCTGAGCTACGCCGATTTTGCCGCACAGACCCAAGCCAATTTCGACCGGCTGTTTGCCAAGGCCGCTGCCTATGAGGTGCCTGCCTGATGACCGGTTACACGTTCACCATTCTGGGCTGCGGATCTTCTGGGGGCGTGCCGCGGATTGGCGGACATTGGGGCGATTGCGACCCGAATAACCCGAAAAACATCCGCTCGCGCTGTTCGGCGGTGGTGACACGTGTCGGGGAAGATGGCGGAGTGACCCGGGTATTGATCGACACCTCACCCGACATGCGACATCAGCTTCTTGCAGCCGGCGTGGGCGAGCTTGACGCGGTGGTCTACACCCACAGTCACGCCGATCACATGCATGGCATCGATGACTTGCGGATGATCGTCTACAATATGCGCAAACGCGTGCCGGTCTGGGCCGATGGCCCGACACAAAACGATCTTTTGTCTCGCTTTGGCTATGCATTTGTCCAGCCGAAAGGGTCAAGTTATCCACCGATCCTTGAACTGAACATGATAGGCGGGGATGTGGTGATCGACGGCGCTGGCGGCCCCATTCGCCTGACCCCGTTTGAAGTGGCCCACGGAAATATCGACGCGCTTGGTTTTCGCATCGGCAAACTGGCCTATCTGCCGGATGTGAGCGAAATCCCAGAGGCGGCGCGCCCTGCCCTTGAAGGCCTGGACATCTTCATCATCGACGCGCTGCGCCGCACCCCGCATCCCACCCATTTCAGCCTGAGCGATGCGTTGGAGTGGATCGCCCGAGTGGGCGCAAAACAAGGGGTGCTGACCAATATGCATATTGATCTCGACCATGCGACGGTGGAAGCGGAAACGCCAGACAACGTGGTGGCCGCATATGACGGGATGGTGATCCCGTTCCAGCCTTAAATGGGCGCGCTGATTGAGGTCATCCTGCCGGTTTTTCTGGTGATCGGCATTGGCTATCTTGCCACATGGGCAAAGGTGATCAAACCCGAGGCGGTGGAAGGCTTGATGTATTTCGCCACCAATCTCGCGGTGCCGATCCTGCTGTTTCTAGCCATTTCCCGTCTGGATCTGAGCACGAGCTTTCAGCCCCGACTGATGATCAGTTTCTACACCGGTGCAATCAGCGGCTTTTTTGCAGGCCTGCTTGGGGCCAGGTTTCTGTTTGCACGCCCCTGGCCTGACGCGGTGGCCATTGGCTTTGTCACCCTGTTTTCTAACTCTCTGCTGCTGGGGCTGCCCATCACCGAACGGGCGTTTGGGGCCGATGCGCTGAGCTCAAACTACGCGATTATCTCGATCCATGCCCCCACCTGCTATGTCATCGGGGTGATGGCGATGGAGATTGCCCGATCGCAGAACAAAGGGTTGGGCGGTGCTTTTGTGGGCTTTCTGCGCTCGATGGCAACCAACGGGCTGGTGATTGGCATTGCTTGCGGGTTTGTGGTCAATCTGACCGGGATTTCTTTGCCAATGGTCCTGACCGATGCCTTTGCCCTGATTGCCAAAGCGGCCATTCCGGCAGCACTGTTTGGACTGGGCGGCGTGCTTTACCGTTACCGCCCCGAGGGGGATATTCGCACCGTGACCTATATCTGTGCGGTATCCTTGCTGCTGCACCCCGCGATCACCTGGGGTGTTGGCCGGGCATTGGCACTGGAAGAGGCTGCGTTCCGCTCTGCCATTGTCACCGCCGCCATGGCGCCGGGCGTCAACGCCTATGTGTTTGCAAATCTTTACGGGGTGGCAAAGCGCGTGGCGGCCACGGCTGTACTGGTGGCCACAGCGCTTTCCATCCTGACCGCTTGGGGCTGGCTGACACTGTTGTCGAGTTAATCGGTGCGCGGCATGGGCTGCCCCTTGGGCTAGTGCACACCACCACGCAGCCCGTAGGCAATGAAATCCGGCAACTCACCGATCTCTTTGCCGCCGCGATTGCGCAGCGCGGGGCGCAGCCCTGAACCTTGCGGCAGAAACTCCAACACACACCGCTCTAACCGAGTGGCCTGGGTCAATTCCGGACGTGAAATCATGGTGATTCCAGACAGGATCGGGCTTTCTGTGGTCAACCTGGTCAGGTAACTCATGCCGATGCGCAGGCTGTCGTTTTTGAAGGTCAGCAACGCCACCCCATCTACCTGAGATAACAAAACCCCAAAGAATTCGTTTACGCCTTGGGTGGCATAAGGTTTTAATATTTTATCATTTTGCGGGTCCGATTTGGCGCGAAACACCGTTGCCCCGTCCATTTTGAATATACGGATGGTGAAGGAATTAACCCAGTTTTCATGCACCGAAGACCGCTGCCAAAACCGATGCACGCCTAAGGGAACCGCGGGGGAAAGCATCAACCGGTCGTTAGAAAACCTGATGAAGTTGCGCAAGCTTTCACTGGCGCGTGACGGGGAATGCTGGGGTTCATGTTCCGCCCTTCCCCTAGGGCGCAGCGGCTCCTGGGACTCAATATGCGAAAGAGGTTCCAGCAACACCCGCGCATCCAATTGAAAATACGTGCAAATCCTATGCAGTATGTCCGGTCTTGGGCTGGCTTGCCCTGCAAGGTAGCGGTTGAACTGAGTGCGGTTTACCCCAATGTCCTGACAAATCTGCGTAACAGATACTGGGGTCCGATCCACCAATTCGCGCAGGTTGGCCGAGAAGATCTGATAGATCTCTCGTGGGCTGATCCTGTTTTCCGTTCTGGACATCACCTGATCCGAACCCTTTCTCGTCCCAAGGTGTGGCAAGAGAGCGAAAGAAACAGACAGTTTTCGTGTCGGTTTAGCCCAAAGACAGGCCCAAAATCTCACATGCCATCTCACCCAACCCTTACCACAATACGTTGCAATATGCAAAGATCGACCCAGATCGCAATGATAAATCTAACATTATTCGACATTTTTTATCGTAATTTCAATTAGATCCAATTTATTGCAAGTTGCAATTATCTTTCCTTCCATGATGGAAATCGACTCTCCAATAGGGGGAATTGAAGTTTTCGATAAATCTTCTTGCTCGAACGCCCGGACGCTCGTACTATCGACCAAACGGTCGGTTTTGTCAGTGGAGGCTGGCAGCAACCGAAAAATCTGGGAGGACCTGATGACCGCATTTATCTGTGATGCCCTGCGAACCCCTATTGGCCGCTTTGGCGGTGGCCTGTCTGGCATGCGCGTTGACGACCTAGCAGCCGCACCGATCAAAGCCCTGATGGCGCGAAACCCCGACGTGGATTGGGGCAGCATTGATGAGGTGATCTATGGCGACGCCAATCAAGCAGGCGAAGACAATCGCAACGTGGCGCGCATGGCCGCGCTGTTGGCTGGCCTTCCGGTTGAGGTGCCGGGCACCACGGTGAACCGGCTTTGCGCGTCCGGCATGGACGCGGTGGGCATGGCCGCGCGCGGCATCAAAGCGGGTGATTATGACCTGTGCATTGCAGGTGGTGTTGAGGGCATGAGCCGCGCGCCTTTTGTGATGCCGAAAGCCCATACCGCTTTTTCCCGCGCCAATGCGGTCTTTGACACCACCATCGGCTGGCGTTTTGTGAACAAGGCAATGGACGCCGCCCATGGCACCCATTCCATGCCGCAAACCGCTGATAATGTTGCCGAAGATTACAATATCTCGCGCGAAGACCAAGACGCCTTTGCCGCCCGCAGTCAGGCCCGCTGGCAAGAAGCCCATGAAAAGGGTATCTTTGCCGAGGAAATCACTCCGGTCACCCTGCCCCAACGCAAGGGCGACCCGCTGGTGATTGACACGGACGAACACCCCCGTCCTGGCACCACGGCCGAGAAGCTTTCAAAGCTCAAAGGGGTGAACGGCGCTGACAAAACCGTCACCGCCGGCAATGCCTCGGGCGTGAATGACGGGGCAGCAGCGATGATCGTCGCATCCGAGGCCGCAGCGACACAAAACAATCTGCGCCCGATGGCCCGCGTTGTGGCGATGCAGGCGGCTGGCGTGGCGCCCCGCGTGATGGGCATCGGTCCGGTGCCTGCGACACAAAAGGTACTCGCCAAGGCGGGTCTGACCATCGAAGATATGGATGTGATCGAGCTCAACGAGGCTTTTGCAAGTCAGGGTCTTGCCACCCTGCGCGCCTTGGGCGTGGCCGATGACGCGCCCCATGTGAACCCGAATGGCGGCGCCATTGCGCTGGGCCACCCGCTGGGCATGTCCGGCGCACGGCTGGTGATGACCGCTGCTTATCAACTCAAACGCACCGGCGGGCGCTATGCGCTGTGCACCATGTGCGTGGGCGTCGGCCAAGGGGTCGCGCTTATTCTGGAAAGGATCTGACGATGTATGCACAGATGATCAAAACCGCACGTTCCGGTGTAAAGACAGATGCGGAAATGTCTGATCAGGAACGAGAATTTCAGGATCGCATTGATCGCGGTGAAAAGATTGAACCGAAGGATTGGATGCCGGATGACTACCGCGCCACGCTGATCCGCCAGATGGGCCAGCACGCCCATTCCGAAGTGGTTGGCCAGCTGCCGGAAGGCAATTGGATCACCCGCGCGCCGACGTTGGAGCGCAAGGCGATCCTGCTAGCGAAAGTTCAGGACGAGGCGGGCCATGGGCTTTACCTCTATTCGGCCGCTGAAACCCTGGGCGAAAGCCGTGACGAGCTGCTGCGTCTTCTGCATGAAGGCAAGATGAAATACTCGTCGATCTTCAACTACCCCACCCTGAACTGGGCCGACATTGGCGCGGTGGGCTGGCTGGTGGATGGCGCGGCGATCGTCAATCAGGTGGCGCTGCAACGTACCTCCTATGGGCCGTATAGCCGCGCGATGATCCGCATTTGTAAGGAAGAGAGCTTTCACGCCCGCCAAGGCTATCACGCAATCATGCAGATGGCGTTCGGCACCCCGGCACAAAAGGCCATGGCACAGGATGCGGTGAACCGCCTGTGGTTCCCGGCGATCATGATGTTTGGGCCGAATGACAGCGAGTCTACGCATTCCGAGCAATCAATGGCGTGGAAAATCAAAGTGAAATCAAATGACGAGCTGCGCCAGCAGTTTGTCGACCAGACCGTGCCGCAAATCGAATACCTCGGCCTCGACCTGCCCGATCCGGGCATCAAATGGAACGAGGAACGTGGGCATTACGACTTTTCGGATCCGGACTGGTCTGAGTTTTTCGACGTGATCAAGGGCAATGGCCCCTGCAATGTCGACCGCCTAAAAGACCGGGTAGACGCCTGGGAAGACGGCACCTGGGTGCGGGACGGCCTGCTGGCCCATGCCCGCAAGAAATCCGCGCGAACCGCAGCTGAATAAGGGAGAGATCTTATGAGCAACGAATGGCCCCTTTGGGAAATCTTTATCCGCGGTCAACATGGCATGAGCCACCGTCATGTCGGCAGCCTGCATGCCCCGGACGCGGAAATGGCGATCAAAAACGCCCGCGACGTTTACACGCGGCGCAACGAAGGCGTGTCGATCTGGGCGGTGGAAGCGGCGCATATCGCAGCCTCCTCACCCGAGGAAAAAGGCCCGCTGTATGAGCCGTCCAATTCCAAGGTCTATCGCCACCCGACCTTTTTTGACATTCCCGAAGAAGTGGGGAGCATGTGATGGCGGATCAGAACCACCTGTTTCAGTTCCTTCTGCGCATGGGGGATAATACGCTGGTGCTGGGGCACCGCGTCAGCGAATGGTGCGGTCATTCCCCGGTGCTGGAAGAGGACATTGCGCTGGCGAACACCGCGCTGGATATGATCGGCCAGACCCAGTTGTGGCTGGGACTTGCCGGTGAAGTTGAGGGCAAAGGTCGCTCTGCCGATGATCTGGCGTTCCTTCGTGACGTCTGGGATTTTCGCAATGTTCTGCTGGTCGAACTGCCCAATGGTGACTTCGGCCAGACCCTGATGCGCCAGTTCCTCTATGACTGCTGGTCGCAGGTGATGTTGTCAAAGCTGGCAGGATCGACAAATGAACGCATTGCAGCGATTGCCGAGAAAGCCTCGAAAGAGGTGGCCTATCACGTGGAACGCTCGGGCGACACGGTGATTGGTCTGGGCGATGGCACCGAGGAAAGCCATGCGCGGATGCAGGCCGCACTCGATTACCTCTGGCCCTATGTGGGCGAGATGTTTCAAAGCGACGAGGTGGACGCGGCAATGGTTACGGCGGGCATCGCCCCTGATCCGGCCAGCCTGCGGGCGGAATATGACGCCAAGGTGCAGGCCGTGCTGAGTGAGGCCACGCTGAGTATCCCCGGCGGCAAATACAGCCACAAAGGCGGGCGTACCGGCTATATGCATACCGAACACCTCGGGCATATGCTGTGCACCATGCAATGGCTGCAACGGGCCTATCCCGGGGCAAGCTGGTAATGACCCAGCCGTCGGTTGATACGATCTGGACCTGGCTTGACCAGGTGCCGGACCCGGAAATCCCGGTGATTTCTCTGGTGGATCTTGGTGTGATCCGCGAGGTGAAATGGGCCAAAGATCAAGATGGTGACCTGTTGCATGTCGCTGTCACGCCCACCTATTCCGGCTGCCCGGCCACATCGATCATCAACCTCGATATTGAAACCGCGTTGCGCGACCGCGGGATCAAACGGTTGGAACTGCACCAGCAGCTCTCGCCAGCCTGGACCACCGATTGGCTTTCTGCCAAGGGCAAAGCAAAGCTGGAAAATTACGGCATTGCCCCGCCTACCCCCAGTGGCACCCCGGATCGCTGCCCAAATTGCGGCAGTCAGGATCTGAGCCGCACCAGTCAATTCGGCTCCACCCCCTGCAAGGCACTGTGGAAATGCAACAGCTGCCTTGAACCCTTCGACTATTTCAAATGCATCTAGGCGGTTCGGTTTCCCGCCAAACGCAAAACCGAGACATCTGAGGAGAGACCCATGGCGCGCTTTCACACTTTAACCGTGACCGATATTCAAAAAACCATCCGCGACGCGGTTGTGGTGACACTGACCCCGGATGACCCGGCAAGCTTTGACTTCACCCAGGGGCAATATCTGACCTTCCGCCGCGATTTTGACGGGCAGGAGTTGCGCCGCAGCTATTCGATCTGCGCCGGCAAAGATGACGGCATCCTGCAGGTGGGCATCAAACGGGTCGACGGGGGGGCGTTTTCCACCTGGGCCAATGAAAAGCTTGCACTGGGCGAAACCCTCGAAGCGATGCCGCCCATGGGCAATTTCCACACACCAATTGAGCCGGGCATCGCCAAATCCTATCTGGGTTTTGCCGGGGGATCCGGCATCACCCCAGTGCTGTCGATCATTAAAACCACGCTGGCGCGTGAGCCGCAGTCAGATTTCACTCTGGTCTATGCCAATAAATCCGCCACCACGATCATGTTCCGCGAGGAAATCGAAGACCTCAAGAACCGCTATATGGGGCGCTTCACCGTGATCCACGTGCTTGAGGCAGACACCCAGGAAATTGACCTGTTCACCGGGTTGGTGGACGCGGAGAAATGTGCGCTTCTGTTCAAACAGTGGATCAATATCAAATCCATCGACACCGCATTTATCTGTGGCCCCGAACCAATGATGCTGGGCATTGCCAAATCCCTGCGCGAACATGGGCTGTCGGATGCACAGATCAAGTTTGAACTGTTTGCTTCCAGCCAACCCGGACGTGCCGCCCAAAAAGCCGTGTCACAAAGCGCCTCTTCCGGCACTGGGACCGAAGCGGTGATCAACCTTGATGGGGCCGCGCGCAGCATCACCCTGGACGCCGAGACCTCGATCCTGGATGCCGCTTTGGCAGAAAATATGGACGCGCCTTATGCCTGTAAGGCGGGCGTGTGCTCGACCTGCCGCTGCAAGGTTCTGGATGGTGAGGTTGAGATGATCGCCAACCACGCACTTGAGGATTACGAGGTGGAAAAAGGCTATGTGCTGTCCTGTCAGGCCTATGCGAAATCCGACAAGATCACCGTAGATTTCGATCAATAAACAATAGCTTGCGCGGCGTACTTAAGGGAGAAACACCATGAGTGAGATGAGCATCACCGACTATCTGGCCCAAGGTGGCCAACTGACCAGCCCCGGAAATGTGCCCGCCCGATACCGGGCAGAGCTGATGCGGCTCATGGCCTCTTTTGTTGACAGCGAACTGGCTGGCGCGGCGGGCTTTGCTGACATGATCAACGCGGGCCCCGGTATCAAGGAACGCATCGCTGCGGCCAAGATTGTGCTGGAAAAGACCGACAATGCCGACAAGGTTTTGAAGATCATGGGCGAATTCGGCGCCAATACCGACCGCTACGCCACCCACCATCCCTGGACCGACCGCCTGCCGCGTGACGCAGAGATGGGCAGCTCTCGCAACGCCCATGATATGCGCCTGTCAGTGTTCAACTACCCGCTCACCTCATGGGAAGATGCGGTGGTCATGAACATGCTGATGGGGCTTGCGGTCTCGGTTCAGCTCAGTGAACTCTGCCGCGTGTCGTATCAGCCGTTGGCCGATGTATTTCGTGAGATTATGCCTGTTGAGGTCAACCACACGGACCTCGCAATCGAAGGTCTGGAACACATGCTTGCCGGTGGCACCGACAAAGACGTGCTGCAGGCCTCGGTCGCATATTGGTGGCCCCGTGTGGCGGCCAGTTTTGGTCAGACAATCTCTTCGCGCGCAGAGCAATTGGGGAAGTTTGGCCTGCGCCATGCGACCAATGCCGAATTGCGTGAAGATTGGGATCGGGCAGCCTCGGAACAGCTGGAGGCACTGGGGCTGGACGCGCCTTAACCCACAGCAAAAAAAGATTTCCTGATCCTGAAAGGACCAAGACATGACGATCATGAAAGTCGCCAGCTTTGCCGCTGGCCAGTGGATTGCACCCGGCCCCCAAGCCCGCTCAATCCATTCCGCCATCTCCGGCGCGCAGATTGCCGAGGCAGGCGGTGCCGCCCTGGATATGCAAGCTATGTTGGATTACGGACGCAATGTCGGCGGGCCAAACCTGCGCAAAATGGGGTTTCATGACCGTGCCAAAATGATCAAGGCGCTGGCCATGCATCTGGGAGCCAACAAACAAGCGCTGTATGATCTGAGCTTTGACACCGGGGCCACCCAATCTGATCACATGATCGACATTGACGGTGGCGTGGGTACGATGTTTGTCTTTGCCTCCAAGGGCCGTCGCGAGATGCCAGATGGCGATATCTACATCGACGGTGACATCGAACAATTGTCACGCCATGGAACATTTCTGGGGATGCATATTGCCACGCCATTACAAGGGGTTGCAGTGCATATCAATGCTTTCAACTTCCCGGTTTGGGGGATGCTGGAAAAGCTCGCGCCCACCTTGCTGGCCGGGGTGCCTGCGATTGTGAAACCTGCCACCGCAAGCTGTTACGTCACCGAAGCCTGCGTGCGGATCATGCTCGACAGTGGCATCCTGCCTGAAGGTGCACTGCAGCTGATTTCCGGAGGCACCGGCGACCTTCTGGACCGTTTGGGGCCGCAAGATGTGGTCAGCTTCACCGGATCCGCCCAAACCGCCTCCATGCTGCGTTCAAATCCGAATATCCTGAAAAACTCGGTGCGATTTGTGGCCGAACAGGACAGTCTGAACGCATCAATTCTGGGGCCGGATGTAACCCCGGACAGCGCAGAGTTTGACCTGTTTATCAAAGAGGTGCACCGCGAGATGACCACCAAGGCGGGGCAGAAATGTACCGCCATTCGTCGTATCATCGCCCCAAAAGCACAGGTTCAAAATGTGATCGACGCCCTGTCAGCCCGGCTTGCAAAAACCGTGGTGGGCGACCCGCGTGCGGATGGCGTACGGATGGGCGCGCTTGTTTCTGCAAGCCAGAAACAGGACGTATTGGAGAAAGCTGCACAGATCGGCACCGAAGCCGCATTGGTGTATGGCAACCCAGACGACACCGATTTGACAGGGGATGTGGATGCTGGCGCTTTTGTGAAACCAATGCTGTTTCATTGCGAAGCACCAGACACAGCACGGATTGTGCATTCGACCGAAGCCTTTGGCCCGGTGTCCACCATCATGGGATATCGCGACATTCCTCATGCGATTGAGCTGGCAAATAAGGGCGAAGGATCGCTGGTGGCCTCGATCATCACCACTTCGGGGGAGGTTGCCCGCCAGATGGCCCTTGGCGCTGGCGCTTTTCACGGACGGCTATATTTCAACAACGCCACCTCGATGAAAGAAAGCACCGGCCATGGTTCTCCCCTGCCCCATATGGTGCATGGCGGTCCAGGGCGCGCGGGCGGCGGCGAGGAAATGGGCGGCGTGCGCGGCGTTCTACACTACATGCAGCGCACCGCCATTCAGGGCAGCCCGGACATTCTGACCGCCATCGGAAACCGCTGGGTGCCGGGATCCACCGAGATAGAGGCCCCGGCGCATCCGTTCACACGCAAATTTGGCGCGCTTTCAATTGGCGAGACCCTGCACACAAAATCGCGTGAGGTAACGCTTGCGGACATTGAGACCTTTGCCCATTTCACCGGTGACATTTTCTATGCGCATATGGACAGTGAGGCGGCCAAGCGAAACCCGTTTTTCCCCGATCGCGTGGCCCATGGCTACCTGCTGCTAAGCTTCGCGGCAGGTCTGTTTGTTGACCCCAACGAAGGGCCAGTTCTGGCCAACACCGGGCTGGACAATCTGCGCTTTATGAAACCGGTTGAGGCGGGTGACAGCATGAAAGTGCGCCTGACGGTAAAGGCCAAAACAAGGCGCACAGATGAATATGGCGAGGTGCGGTGGCATGTGACACTGACCAACCAGAGCGATGATTTGGTGGCAGAATATGAGCTTCTGACCATGAACGCCTATTGAGCAATCGCTGCCTTCCCAAACACCGGCAACGTGCTCTGCCAACCCCGCGAAAAGCAAGGTTGATGGCGTGCCCTTTAGACCGACCAAAGCCCTGGCATTCCTGCTGGGGCTTTTGCGTTCCTGCAAAAAGTTCGCCGAAAATGGCCAAATGGCCGGCCTGATAAAGGCGCCTGCAGTCATCAATTTCTTTGTAGATATACGGAAATCATTTCAGATTAGATTGCTGAAATGAGTGGTACCCAAGGCCGGACTCGAACCGGCACGCCCGCAAAGGCGGGGGATTTTGAATCCCCTGCGTCTACCATTCCGCCACTTGGGCACTTCACACCGGATACAATTGCCACGCCGGGAGGTCAACGGCGGAAATCAGGTTTTTTGATAAAGTCGCGCCCCGCCGTCGTTTTTCAAACAGCGGGGCGGATCATGGGGTCAATTGGCCCGTGAAATCGCCGGATTGAAAGGCAGTCCAGCGGGTCAGAACAACACTCCGACCAGCCACAGCGTGATCCCGGGGAACGCCACCAAAACCACCACACGAATGAGGTCTGACAACACAAATGGGGCCACCCCTCGATACGTTTGGGACATCGGAATATCCCGCGCCATCGAGTTGATAATAAAGAGGTTCATCCCCACCGGTGGGGTGATCAACCCAACCTCAACCACAATCAACGCAAGGATCCCAAACCAGATCCCGGCCTCTTCCGGGGTCAGGCCAAAATCCAGCACTTCGACAATCGGATAAAAAATCGGGATGGTCAGTAGGATCATCGACAGGCTGTCCATCACACAGCCAAAGATCAAGTAGGCGACCAGCATCATTGACAGCACCAGAAGCGGAGCAAACCCCTGCCCCGACACCCATTCGGCAAGTTGCTGCGGCGCCTGGGTGAAAGCAAGAAACGAGTTGAAGATCTGCGCACCCAGCACGATGAAAAAGATCATTGCGGTGGATTGGGCGGTGGCAAGAACACTGTCGAGAAATCCGCGCCAGGTCAGACCACCGGTCATCACGCCGTAAATCCCGGTGGCAGCGGCCCCAACCGCGGCCCCCTCGGTCGGGGTAAACAGCGCCTGCACACCCGGTTTGACCCAGTTCCAATCGCCAGCGATGCCCCCCATGACCAGACCAAAGATCACAACAACCGGCCAAATCGACAGAAGCGTCCTGAAGCGTTGAGCATAAGGGATACGTTCTGCTGTGGTGGCGCTGTCGGGGTTGATGCGCACCATGACGGCCACGGTCAGCATATAGCCAAGAGCCGCCAGAATACCCGGCACCAAGGCAGCTATGAACATTTTTACGATGTTCTGCTCGGTCAGGATTGCATAGATCACCAGGATCACCGAAGGCGGGATCAGGATGCCCAAAGTGCCACCAGCGGCCAGAACCCCGGTTGACAGCGCATCTGAATAGCCGCGTTTTCGCATTTCCGGGAGCGCCACCTGCCCCATGGTCGATGCAGTTGCCAGCGACGAGCCACAGACCGCGCCAAACCCCGCACAGGCTCCCACAGCGGCCATCGCCACGCCACCTTTGCGATGCCCCAGCCAATCAGACGCCGCATTAAACAGTGCCCCGGACATGCCGGATTTGGTGGCGAATTGCCCCATCAGCAAAAACAGTGGCACGATCGACAGAGAGTAAGAGCTGAACGTGTCATAAGACAGCGTTTTCAACTGGCTCAGCGTCACCTTCGGGTGGCCCATCATGTACCAGATGCCAAAAAACCCAGTCAGCCCCATCGCCAGACCAATCGGCAGGCGCAGAAAAATCGCCAGAAGCATCAGCGCAAAGGCCAGGATTGCAAGTTCGATACCGGTCATACGTGGCGCTCCTTGCCGTCAAGAACCCAGTTGAGTGAACGCCACATGGTGTAGATGGCGACAAGAAGGAAAAAGCCAGCTCCAATAGTGCACAGGCCAAAGGGAATCCACAGCGGCACCTCCAGCTCGTACGAGCTTTCGGCGAAGAAGGGTTTTGATCCAAGGCTAAAAATGGTGCGGAAAGTGTCGGATCCATAGGGAAATTTCTCGCCAAACCCAAGCCAGAGACGCCACAGGATGATAAAGGCGGCCCCGGTTAGCATCACGTCGCCGATAAAGCCAAGGATCGCCTGCACCCGATCCGAAAGGCGAGAGATAAAGATATCCACCGTCACATGACCGCGCTTGTATTGGCACCACGGCATGAAGGCGAATACCGCCACTGCACAGCCCATCTCGACGATTTCAAAATCCCCTTTCACCGGGGTCAGCCCAAAGCCCGACAGGCGCGACCGATAATCGACACAACCGTTGTCAGCGCAATGGCGACCAACACGGCTCCGCCCGAATAGGCCATCCAACGACTGAGAAATTCCATGAGGCGCCCAACGCGCAGCTCTGCTGTTTTGGCGATTGCCACGATGCCCCCTCCCTTTGTTATTATGTAGTCTTCAGCTGGTCGGGGAAATGATCCGGTCCTAGGTCAGGCTCCTCCCTGCCCTGTACTGGTCATGCTGCCCTGATCGTGAAAACTCCGGGCGCAGCAACTGGCCACGCCCGGAGAAAGGGTTACCCCCCGACTTACTGGTCCGAATATTTGGCAACCAGCGCCTGAGCATCAGCCACCATGCCCGCACCGTCCAGACCCTTTGAGGTCATATCAGCGGCCCAAGCCTCGATTTGCGCGTCCCCAATGGCTTTGATTTCAGCCACTTGGGCGGCGTCAAGTTCATGAATTTTATTGTCGGTGCCTGCCACGATCTCACGGCCGATCACATCTCCCTTGTCAAAGGACTGGCCCGCCCAGGCCGAAGTTTCCAGCCCCGAGTTGGCATCGATCACCGCCTTCAGATCATCCGGCAAACCCGCATAGGTGTCTTTGTTCATCGCCCAGATAAAGAAGGTGTTGTAAAGCGAGCGATCGCCCGGGATCTCTGTGTGGCTGTCGGCCAGTTCATGCACCTTCAGCGGCGGTACAATCTCCCACGGGATCACGCCCCCTTCGACCACACCTTTCGACAGGCTTTCCGGGAAGGTCGGCAGCGGCATGCCCACTGGCGTGGCACCGAGGGTTTCAAACAGTTTGTTGGCCTGACGCGACGGACCGCGCAGTTTTAAACCGTCAAAATCGGTCAACGCCATCACTGGGTCACCTTTTTTGTGAATAACACCAGGGCCATGCACATGGGTTGCCAGCAGTTTCACATCCCCCATCCGCTCTTTCAAGTATTTCTCGGAAAACTCCCACGCAGCTTTTGACGAAGCGGCTGCGTTGCGCGAGGTCATAAACGGCAGCTCAAAGGCTTCTGCTTCCGGGAAACGGCCAGGCGTATAGGCGGGCAACGCCCAGCCACAATCAATCACGCCATCGCGGATCTGGTCATAAAGCGCTTGCGGCTTTCCCCCCAACTGCATCGCCGGATAAAGCTCAACCTTGATACGGCCGCCACTGTCCTTCTCGACCTTCTCAGCCCAGGGGGCCATGAAATACAGAGGGGTCGAGCCCTTTGGCGGCAGGAAGTGCTGGCAACGCAGGGTCACTTCTTGGGCAAAGCTGGCTGTGGCGGTGGCCCCAAGGGCAACGGCGCCAACAAGAGCGGACTTCAGGGTAATTTTCATTTCGTTCCTCCCAAAACGCGAATGTTCATATCGTGCAGACCAGAAAGGTGTCGCGGTTTGGCACCGCATTTACTGGCCCGTCAGGGTGATAAGATCAGGCTTGCCTGCGTTAGGCAAGAACTTTCGACCAAGCGGTCAGCTTTACTGATCACCGCCTCATCCGCATTCAGACAGGATTTCATTGCAAAAGCAACATTTTTATTAACTTGTTAGGTTTCGAAAGAAATGGTTGTGACTTTAGGGGCGCCGACAGAGAGGAAACAGCCCTAATGGCGCACTCTATAGCCGATTTGCCGAGAAACTATCACATTGCTGAATGTCACCGCTGGCATAACCGCGTTCAAACCACCTTGCCCGCTGGGCCGAAGTACCATGCGTAAATGTGTGCGGCATCGGCGTGCGGCCCGCATTGCGCTGCAGTGTATCGTCACCGATCTGGCGCGCCGCATTCACCGCTTCCTGCACATCCCCCGGTTCCAACGTGCCAAATTTCTGCTCAACCGACCGCGCCCAAAGGCCCGAAAAACAATCTGCCTGCAATTCGATCCGAACCGATATTGCGTTGCTTTCCTCTGCGCTGACCTGTTGTCGCAGCCGATTGGCCTTGCTCAGGATCCCCAACTCATTTTGAACATGATGCGCAACCTCATGAGCCACCACATAAGCCGCTGCAAAATCGCCTTTTGCACCCAGCTTGCGCGACATGGTGGTGAAAAACGCGGTATCGAGATAGACCTTGCGATCACCGGGGCAATAAAATGGCCCGGTTGCCCCCGAGGCCCCGCCACAGGGGCTTTGCGTCACCCCTTTATAGAGCACAAGAGTGACCGGCGCGTATTCGGCATTTAGCTGGTTTCGAAATACATCAGTCCAAACCTCTTCCGTATCGGCCAAAGTAACCGAGACAAATTGCCCGGCCTGCCGATCCGCTTCAGTAAGCGGCCCTTGCTGCTGAGTCGGAGACAGGCTGTCTTGCAACAAGGGCGTCACATCCACCCCCGTGAAATAGCCAATGGCCAACACAGCCAGAATGCCAAATCCCCCAAGCTGAATCCCACCTCGGCGTCCCCTGCCCCGACCAGCCCCACGCCCGCCAGACCTGCGCCGATCTTCGATATTGCGGCTGCCGCGCCGTCCTTTCCACTTCATCACATGCTCCTCGTCACTTCACGATCAGTTTACCGCGCATTTCCCCCCGAACAAGCCCAACCACTCCCCGTGTTGCCCAAGACGGGTTGACCTTGTAGACAACGCATGTTTCGTGGGGCTAACAAGATTTCAGGCAGTGAATTGGTGCAGGCATGATCAGGCGGCTTTACAATTGGACCATGGGTCTGGCGCAACACCCCCGCGCGCTTTGGGCGCTTGCGTTTGTGGCCTTTCTGGAAAGCTCGGTCTTTCCGATCCCACCTGACATCCTAATGATCCCAATGATCATTGCCGCCCCGCGCAAAGCCTTCCTGATTGCGGGGGTTGCGCTGGTGGCCTCGGTCCTGGGTGGCATGTTCGGCTATTTGATCGGTTGGGGGTGTTTGAAAGCGTCGGCCGGCCAGTGTTGGAGTTTTACGGCAAAGCCGACAAGTTCGACACTTTTGCCCAGACCTATAATGACTGGGGCGCATGGGCGGTCCTGATCGCGGGCGTGACACCGTTTCCATACAAGGTTGTCACCATCCTGTCCGGATCCACTGGCCTCAACTTCACCGTTTTCATGGTTGCCTCAGTGATCGCCCGCGGGCTTCGCTTCTTCATTGTTGCTGGGCTTTTGTGGCAATTCGGCGCTCCGATCCGCGACTTTATCGAGCGTCGCCTGGGCCTTGTCTTTACCGTCTTTGTCGTGCTCCTGTTTGGGGGCTTCTATCTGGTGAAATACCTATGAACATGATCCGAAATCTGACCTTCACCCAGCTTGTGGCGCTGGCCACCGCTGGTTCAATCCTTGTGCTTGGCGGCGCATTTGCCTTTCAGGCGCTGGGCTATTCGCCGTGCAAAATGTGCCTTTGGCAACGTTGGCCCCATGCGGCAGCCATTGCGCTGGGCGGGGCGGCGATTGCCACGCAAAAGCGCGTCCTTGCATGGCTTGGCGCACTGTCAGCGCTAATCACCTCTGGCATCGGGTTTTTCCATTCAGGTGTTGAACGCAAGCTGTGGGACGGCCCGGCCTCTTGCTCGGGTGGGTCCAGCATAGGACAACTTAGCCAAGAAGAGCTGCTCAACTCGATCCTCACCGCGCCACTGGTGCGCTGTGATGAAATCCCGTGGGAGATGTTCGGTGTGACCATGGCCAATCTGAACGCGCTGGGATCGCTGGTGCTGGCCGGGATCTGGGTGATGGCAGCACGCAAAGCCGCGTAATCCTACGCTGCGCAGACCATTCAAACAAAAACGCCCGCTTATCAAATCGAGCGGGCGTTTTTTTATTTATCCGTTAACCATCTTTCTTTCGCAACAATTGCCGCAGCACCCCGTGCAGCATCTGCACATCCTGACGGGTCAACGGCATTCGGCTCCACATATTGCGCAGGTGGATTTTCATCCCCTCGGCTTTGGTTTCGGGGAAGAAGAATCCGCTTTCCTCCAACCGCGACTGGTAATGTTCCGCCAGCTTATCGACTTCGATCACACTGGCCGTTTCCGTGGTTGGCATCGACAGAACCTCATGCTGCACCTCGGCAGATTGTCGGCGAAATTCATAGGCGGTCAGCAACACACATTGCGCTAGGTTAAGCGAGGCAAACTGCGGGTTCACCGGCACAGTAATGATCCCGTTGGCCACCGCCACATCATCATTTTCAAGCCCGGTGCGCTCTGGCCCGAACAGCACCGCAACCCGGCGCCCCTCGCGCTGCATTTGCCGCGCGTATTCCATCGCCGCTTCCGGGCTGAAAATCGGTTTACTCAGCTCGCGTGAACGGGCTGTGGTGGCAAAGACATAGTCGCAATCGCCCACCGCCTCAGCCACCGATCCATGCACAGTGGCCCCATCCAACACCCGGCCTGCACCTGATGCCATGGCGACAGCGTCGGGGTTGGGCCAGCCATCGCGCGGCGCGACCACCCGCATCCGCTCCAGCCCGAAGTTCAACATCGCACGCGCGGCTGCGCCAATGTTTCGCCCCATCTGCGGGCGCACAAGCACAAACGCAGGATCCGGTCCAAGGGTGCAATCCGTATCGCTCATCTTTTGTCGATCCTTTTTCCCGGCCTTTTTTAGCGGGCCTTTTTGCGGGCTTTTCAAACAGTCGCGCCGTGATACGCTGCCCCTGCCCCCTATTGCAAGGAGTCCACTATGGCGTTTGATACGGAAATCTATGAAATCCTCGCTCGGGACCTGACAGCTTTGCCTGATATTGCGGAAAAGAAGATGTTTGGAGGTGTGGCTTTCATGCTGGCTGGCAATATGCTGTGTGGCGTGCACAAAGGGGGGGCAATGTACCGGGTTGGCAAAGACAACCAGGCTCTGGCCCTGGCGCTGGATGGTGTGGTGCCGATGGCGTTCACCGGACGCCAGATGGGCGGATTTGTCGACGTCAGTCGCGATGCGCTGGAAGATGCCACAACCCGGGCCCGGCTTTTACAACTGGCGCAAGGGTTTGTTGCCACATTGCCCACCAAATAGGCCACACACTCAGCCCCCCTTGCAAAATCCGCCATTTGCCTCAATAAGCGCGGGAAGAATTGGGATGGGTCGTCAGGAAAGGATCACAATATGGCTGATGCACAAGAGTTGGAGCTCCCGCAGATCTACCTGCTGACCCCGCCTGAATTTGAACTGTCGAGTTTCCCAACCCAGCTTGCCCGGGTTCTGGATGCAACCGATATCGCCTGCCTGCGCCTGTCGCTGGCCACGTCAGATGAAGATCGGATCATGCGCGCGGCTGACGCCTGCCGCGAAGTGGCCCATGCGCGCGACGTGCCGATTGTGATTTCCGAACATGCGTTGATGGTGGAACGTTTGGGGCTGGACGGGGTGCACCTTGGTGATGGCGCGCGCCGTGTGCGCAAGACCCGCACCGATCTGGGACAGGACGCCATTGTCGGCACCTATTGCACCAATTCGCGCCACGACGGTATGAACGCCGGTGAAAATGGCGCGGACTACGTCAGTTTTGGCCCCGCTGGCCTCTCTACACTGGGGGATGGCACCCGTGCCGAGGCCGAGCTGTTTCAATGGTGGAGCCAGATGATCGAAGTGCCGGTTGTGGCAGAAGGCGCGCTGGACACTGACATTATCCGCTCCCTTGCCCCCATCACCGATTTCTTTGCCATCGGAGAAGAGATCTGGCGCGCAGAAGATCCTGTGGCAGCCCTGAAAAGCTTGACCGACGCAATGCAGGGGTAACGCGCTCTGCATCGCAGTCCTTAAAACGCCAAACCCCGCTGCGCTAAGCGCATGCCGGGTTTTTCATGTCTTAGAACCAACCCTGTACGGTTTCCGCCCCGGAATGCACGTCCTTAGACACCCCTTTGACCGTTTCGCAGCCCGTCAGGACCATCAGGGCGAGGCAAGACGCCAGGACAAATCGCTTTTTCATCCGCACAGACCTTATTCCATTCAAATTGACGCGCCTCGTAGGCGCTTGACTGCAATCTAACGGGTTTTAAAGCTAGAGGAAGCAGCGAGCAGCCAAGGGGAAACAGCAGCCAATCCGTAAGTCAGGGATGATGTATACTGCCGAGATCCGCCAGAACCTCTGGGTCCATGGTCTCCACATCCAACTCACCCAGACCGTTGCGCACTTCATGTTCGCAATGCAGCGCCAACGCCTTGCGGTTGGCGAAATCGGTCACTTTCACCGGAGTATGATAGATCACTTCCACCCGCCCCTGACGGCGCGCGGCCAGAGTTTGCACCAAGTGCGGCGCAAAGGCCATGTCGCCCCACCAGCCATAAAACCTCGGATCTTCCCCGTGGGGGGCAAAATAGCGCACAGTCACCGGCTGCACCCACATAAACTCGCGCAGTTCCGGCGCAAAGAAAGCCGCAAAAAGTGTTGATTTAAAAGGCAAAACACGTCGCGCGTCAGAAGAGGTCCCTTCCGGAAAAAACAAAAGTTTGTGACCAGCAGACAGACGGGCGCGAAACACTTCGATCTGGCTTGCGGCCTCTTTACGGTCGCGTTTGATAAACACGGTACCCGTGGCCCGGGCAAGCCAGCCAATGCCCGGCCAATCCGCCACTTCCGCCTTAGACACAAAGTAAACCCGTTTGCGCGCATTCAGCGAAAAGATATCAAGCCAGCCGCCATGATTTGCAACCACCGCGCCCTTTTCGTGCATCTGTGCTCCGCGTGTTGAAAATGGAATGCCGAGCACCACAAAGGCGCTGCGACAGACAAACTGGGTGATGAACGGGGTCACCGGGCGGTGAAGGCCACACAAGGGGCGTTCAACCAGGCGGACAAGCAAAAGCACCAACAGGCCACCAAACACCAACATCGCCAAAGGAATGCCGCGCAGGATTGCCCGTGCAGTTCCTGCCACTCCGGGCCGAAGCCCTTTCGGCTCCTCTTCCCCATGCCAAAGCGCTGTCATCCTCGTTTCTCCGCTGTGTTGTCGGAATAATAGGCCTTGTGCTTGGCACTCATCCGGTTGGTGTCCATGATCAGGCAGACATCGGTGGTGTTGAAATTGTGATCCACAAATGCCCCGTCCCCGACAAAGCCCCCCACCCGCCAGATAAGCTTTGATCAGCGCAGGCACTGCACGCATCGCCGCGAGGCGGTCAATCTCATGTTCAGCCATCAGGTTCATGTCCTGAAACACGGCAGGCTGCGCGCGCACTCGCAGTTCTGAGGGGGCCAGATGGCGATGATACAACAGTGCAAGAGGCCCCTTGAGGGCGTCAATGTCTGTGCCATGGAATGAGGCGACCCCAAACAGAATTTCTACTTCATGTTCAAAGACATATGAGGCTAAACCGTTCCAAAGATGCAGCATGGCTGCGCCCCCGCGATAGTCGGGATGCACACAGGAACGGCCCAGTTCCAATAGTCTGCGGCCAGAGGTTTTCAACGCGGTCAGATCATATTCATCTTCAGAATAAAAACGCCCGGGGCCACCGTTTTCCGCCGCCATCTGATCACCGCGCATCAGCCGGTAAACTCCGACGGCCTGATCAGATGCACGAGCACGATCAAACAAGATAAGGTGGTCGAAAAACGGATCAAACGCATCGCGCTCTAAACGGCCGCTATGATCCACAAGCGGCCCATCACTGCCCAGCTCGCGCACGAACACATCATAGCGCAATCGCTGCGCCGCCCGCAGATCCTCTGGCCCCTGCGCCAGCCGCAGCTCGAATTCTGGCTCTGCCCGATACATGCTGTCCTGATCCCTGTTCGCCATTGCGCGATCTTGTCGGCGCGGTTTTATGCCGATAGGCGCGGCGATGCAACGCCGCCACACGCACGCAAAGGTTGCCGACCGTTAACCATTTGTCTAGAATTGAGTGTCATCACTATCAAAAACCGGCATGAGCTCAACAACTTGCGTATCAATGACCTGCTTGCCGACATGTTCAAAGTTGGCGGTAACCTTACCACCGATATTACTTTGCACCTGCCCAATGCCCCAATCGGGCTGTTGTGGGTGGCGAACACGCATGCCCGGTTCCAAAAGTGAAATCATCATTAGCCCTTTCCTGCTAGGAGCGCCCCATGACCACACAGACCAGAGACCTGACCGCGTTGATTGGCTCCCGTATCTGCCATGACCTTATCAGCCTTTGGGCGCAATCGGCAATGGGGTTGAACTGTTAGAATTGTCCGGATTGGGGGACAGTCCGGAAATGGCGTTGATTTCTGAAAGCGTGCAGAACGCAAATGCCAGAATCCGCTTTTTTCGCGTAGCCTTTGGTGCGGCCAATGCCGGGCAGAGCGTGGCCGAACGCGAAGTTCGTGCCGTGCTGGCCCCCGGCACAGATGCACGCAAGATCGAAACCACCTGGAACCCGGTTGGGGATCAACCACGCGGAGAAGTGAAGCTGGCATTTCTCATCCTACAATGTCTGGAGACCGCAATGCCCTGGGGTGGGAAAATTGTGGTCACAGAACAGGACGGGCATTGGAGCATCTGGGCCGAGGCCGATCGGTTCAACGCCGCCCCTGCCCTTTGGGATCTGCTGACCAATGCCAATGAAAACACAGAAGTCCTGCCCGCGCAGGTGCATTACGCATTGATAGCCCCGGAACTTGCCAAACAGGGGCGCAGCGCTGAAGTCACCCTGTCCGAAACCACGATCAACGTGTTGTTCTAACAGGGCATATTCGCGGCATACAATCCCGCTAACATGACAAACAGCGACAAAAAAAGGGGCGCCCGGGTTTAAGCGCCCCTTGGTCAATTTACCAATCCGAAGTGTCAGCCGCGTGTGGTGCCGTCCCCTTCCACCAGATACTTGAAACTGGTCAGCTGCATCGCTCCTACCGGGCCGCGCGCATGCATCTTACCGGTGGCAATCCCAATCTCGGCCCCCATGCCAAACTCGCCACCATCGGCAAATTGCGTGGAAGCATTGCGCATCAGGATTGCGCTGTCGAGACGGGTAAAGAAACGCATGGCAGTCTCATCATTTTCGGTCATAATCGCGTCGGTATGAGACGAGGAATAGCGGTTGATATGGGCAATCGCACCGTCCACGTCCTCAACCAGCTTGGCGGCAATGATACTGTCGAGGTACTCTTTGCCCCAATCATCCTCGGTTGCCGGAACACTGCCCTCCAGCCCCGCGCCCACACGGACTTCGATACCCGCGGCGATCAAATCATTGATCACCTTCTGGCCCAGACCCTGCGCCTCTTTATGGATAAGCAAACATTCCGCAGCGCCACAGATCCCCGTGCGCCGTGTCTTGGCATTCATGACCACGCGCGCAGTTTTTTCAGCGTCGGCGTCCTTGTCGATATAGATGTGCACAATGCCCTCAAGATGCGCAAACACCGGCACACGCGCTTCGCGCTGCACCAGCCCCACAAGGCCTTTGCCACCGCGCGGCACAATCACATCCACATGATCAGTCATGGTAAGCATCTCGCTCACCGCGGCGCGATCACGGGTGGGAATGCGCTGGATAGCATCCTCGGGCAGCCCCGCAGCGCGCAGCCCCTCCTGCAGGCAAGCGTGAATCACGCCGGCGGAACGAAAGCTTTCCGACCCCCCGCGCAGGATGACCGCGTTACCCGCTTTGAGGCAAAGCGCACCCGCATCAGCAGTCACATTCGGGCGGCTTTCATAAATCACGCCAATCACACCAAGCGGCGTGCGCACACGTTTGATGTGAAGTCCCGATGGGCGGTCCCATTCTTCGGTCACAAGCCCAACCGGATCGTCCTGCCGCGCAACCGCGCGCAGGCCCTCGCACATGGCTTTGATCCGATCCTCATCCAGCATCAGCCGATCCAGCATCGCGTCTGACAGGCCTTTGTCACGGCCAAACTCCATGTCTTTTGCGTTCGCAGCCATAATCTCATGCCGGCGGGCCCAGCAGGCATCTGCGGCAGCCAGAAGCGCTTGTTCTTTCGCACTGGATGGAGCGAAACCCAGTTCTTTGGACGCAGCGCGCGCGCGTTCACCGATCTGGGTCATCATGGTTTTGATGTCTTCGCTCATCTTTCTCTCCGTGTGAAGTTTGTCGATTAGTGTATTGTTTTAAAGGGACATATCATCTCGATGAATCAGCGCAGCACGCCCCGGATATCCCAGCACACCTTCAATCTGATCCGACCGTTTCCCGGCAATGGCCCGTGCTTCGTCAGCGGTATATCTGGTCAACCCGGCGCCGATATGCGTCCCGTCCGGCCCGTGGATTGTGACACTGTCACCGCGTTCAAACGCACCGTAGACGGCAGTGACCCCGGCAGGCAGAAGCGATTTCCCTTGCCCCAGCGCACGCGCCGCACCGGCATCGACCACGATGTCCCCCTGCGGTTTCATCGATGCAATCCATTTCTTGCGCGAGGTTTTGGGATCCATACCTGCGCTGAACAAGGTGCAAGTGGCGCCCTCATCCAGTGTTTTCAAAGGGTTCAGGCGCGATCCTTCGGTGATTGTCATCGCGCAGCCCGCACCAGTGGCGGTTTTTGCAGCCATCACCTTGGTTTTCATGCCCCCTTTGGACAGGCCTGTCCCCGCGTCGCCTGCCATGGCCTCGATTTCGGGGGTGATCTCTTCCACCAGATCAAAGCGAGAGGCACTGGCATCTTCACGCGGATTGCCAGTGTAAAGCCCATCAACATCCGACAGCAAAACCAAATGATCCGCACCGATTGTCACCGCAACCTGCGCGGCCAACCGGTCATTGTCCCCAAAACGGATTTCATCGGTGGCGACAGTATCATTTTCATTCACAATCGGCACAGCGCCCAGTGACAGAAGGGTTTCAAGCGTGGCGCGGGAGTTAAGGTAGCGGCGGCGATTGGCGCTATCTTCCAGCGTGACCAACACCTGCGCGGTGGTGGCAGAATGGTGGGCAAGCGCTTCTTCATAGGCCCGTGCCAGGCGGATCTGCCCCACGGCAGCAGCGGCCTGAGATTGCTCAAGCGACAGCGCCTCCTCCCCCAGTCCAAGCACACCACGCCCCAGCGCAATTGAGCCGGAAGACACCAGCACCACATCCGCACCGCGGCCCTTAAGCCACGCGACATCTGAGGCCAATGAGGTCAGCCATTCAGATTTCAACGCCCCTGTCTGCGCATCCACCAACAGGGCAGATCCGATCTTGACCACAATGCGTTTGGCGCCGCTCAGCTTTCCCGCAGCGGCCCCGCTCAGGGTTGCCATTTTTCAGGTTCCTCAATGGGTTTTTGGCGAATACGGTCTTCGGAAATCTCTTTGCGCAACGCACGCAACACTTCTGTTGTTCCCTGCTGTGCGGCGCCAGACATTAGCAGAACCGGGCCGGCAACGGCTTCCAATTCTGCTTTTTTCTCTGCAAGATCTTCTTCAGACAGCGCATCAACCTTGTTCAGGACCGTCACCCGAGATTTACCGCCGAGGATATCGCCGTACGCTTCGACCTCGGTGATAATGGTCTGCCAGTCGCCAGCCACATCTTCGGAGGTGCCGTCGATCAAATGCAGCAAGACTGCGCAACGTTCCACATGGCCAAGGAACAGATCCCCAGCCCGCGCCCTTCCGAGGCCCCTTCAATCAAACCAGGAATATCGGCCACTACAAATTCCGCGCCATCCACACCAACCACGCCGAGGTTGGGGTGTAGCGTGGTAAACGGATAGTCGGCGATCTTGGGCCGCGCGTTGGAAGTCGCCGCAAGGAAAGTGGATTTTCCGGCATTGGGCAGACCCAACAGGCCAACGTCCGCAATCAGTTTCAGCCGCAGCCAGATGGTACGGTCGACCCCGACCTGACCGGGGTTGGCGCGGCGCGGTGCCTGGTTGGTGGAGGATTTGAAGTGCAAGTTGCCAAAACCACCGTTACCACCCTTGGCCAGCACAACGCGTTGCCCAACTTCGGTAAGATCGGCAATCACGGTTTCCTGATCTTCATCAAGCACTTCGGTTCCAACCGGGACACGCAGCACGATGTCTTGACCATCCGCGCCGGTGCGTTGATTGCCCATGCCGGGACGGCCGTTGTCAGCAAAAAAGTGCTGCTGGTAGCGGAAATCAATCAGCGTGTTCAACCCCTCAACCACCTCGGCAATCACCGAGCCGCCTTTGCCGCCATCCCCACCATCAGGTCCGCCGTATTCAATATATTTCTCGCGCCGGAACGACACGCAGCCGCCCCCACCACCACCGGAACGGATATAGACCTTGGCGAGATCGAGAAACTTCATGTCATGGGCCTTTCGGATGGGCGTATCTTGGTGGTTACTGGCGATAGAGGGAAATGAGCTTATGCTCAAGCCTTTGCGGGGATTTACGCCGGTTTTACGACAAAAACGGGCAACGCACCGGTTATGGCCGGGTCAGGCGGAAAGTTCGCGTGGGCCGTGGTCCGCCACGCGCACGACACTCAGAGCTGCACCTGCCAATTTCAACAAAGCCCAATTTTTCCAGCACCCGGCCGGATCCTTCGTTGTCGGTGAAAATACAGGCGTTGATCTGATCCCAATCATAACGCGCCCAGCAATGAGAAATCAGCGCGTGCCCATTTCACTGGCAAACCCCTTTCCCCAATGGGTGCGGGCCAGCATATACCCCATTTCCGGCTGCCCACCTTCTTTGCTGGAAACGCCCATGCCGCCCACCAGTTCACCCCGATGGAAAACAGGCCCAACCATGCCCAGTTTCGGGTCGAGCGGCATCATCCGCAGCATGGTATGTGCAGGGTCAGCGGGCCACGGCCAACTGGCGGTCATTTTAACCACATCATAGTCAGACACCAGCGCATGATATGCCTCGGCATCTGACGGCTGGGCGCGGCGCATCATTAACCGATCAGTGATCAGCCGGGTCATCATTGGATCGTCTCCCACTGGAAGACGCAACGGCATTTGAATTCAATCCACATGTGCAACCCTCGCAGACGCTCAGACACCTCCCCCAGTCACGGGCTTAGTCAAGCTTTCGCAGGTAGGTCCAGGTCGGTACATTTGCGCCGCGCGACACCGAATGGCTTTCTGCATCCCCGATATATTCAAAGCCCGCATTGGTCAGAACCCGCGCAGAGGCTGGGCTGTCCTGAAACACAGAGGCGAATATCGTGTTATTTTTCAATGGGTTTTCATCAATCAGCGTACGCACGGCTTCTGAGGCCAATCCACCATTCCAGAATGCGGGCGCCACCCAGTACGACAGTTCAGACTGGTTGCGGTCAAGGCGGGATAGTGTGATCACGCCCAGCACTTCGCGCCGACCGTCATGGGCGCCATCCATCACCCAGACATCTTGCTTGCGATCCGCTTCAAGCGCGCGGGCAATGAACCCTTCCGTGGCACCGGGCGGCAGCGGATGCGGGATCGAGCGTGTGCCATTGGCGACCCGTTGATCACTTGCATAAAGCTCCATAGTGCCCGCGTCAGATTTGCGCACGGGGCGCAGGACGAACCGATCCGCTTCGATCACGGGTTGATTGGTAATCATATCATGCATCATGGCTTTCCCTCCTCGAAAAGCTCTGATTTTCAGCCGGGATGACCCTAACGCCCCTGCCGGATTTGCCCGTCGTTGGCCCGCCTCAACTATGGTTCGCGCGTGAAGCATGGCGTCAAACTGGTTAATTAAATCTAAAGTCCAGTATTGGACCTAAGTGGGAGTTGATCCCCAAAAAGAAAAGGGCCGGCGATACCGCCGGCCCCTGGATTTTTCAAACCTTGCAGGTTTCGGCTTACTCAGCGGCCTCCGCCACTGGGAGAACCGAAATAAAGGTGCGGCCTTTCAGGCCTTTGTGGAACTGCACCTTGCCTTCGCTGGTTGCGAAGATGGTGTGGTCTTTACCAATGCCCACGTTGGCGCCCGGCCACATCTTGGTACCGCGCTGACGCACGATGATGTTGCCCGGAATGACGACTTCGCCACCGTATTTCTTTACACCAAGGCGACGACCGGCTGAGTCGCGGCCGTTACGGGATGAACCGCCAGCTTTTTTATGTGCCATGCTATCTCTCCTTAGCTTAGATTAGGCCAGAGTTTTGGCCTGCTCAACCCACTCGGGCTTAACTTTGACGGCATCGAAGGTTTCGACGTCGACAGCAGCCAGCTGGGCGAAGGTGGTGATGCCGGCATCAGCCAGCTTTTTGGCGGCGGCGGGGCCGACACCGGTGATTTGGGTCAGATCGTCTGCACCAGCAGCGGCTTCAGCTTTCGGGGCAGCTTTTTTGGCGGCCGGTTTGGCAGCAGGCACAGCAGCACCCGATACGGAACCTGCACCAATTGCAGCTTTAACGCCCGATTTTTCAGCGCCTTTTTCCAGCACGTCCGTGATCTTCACCAGCGTCAGTTGCTGACGGTGACCTTTGGTCCGCTTGGAGCTGTGCTTACGGCGACGCTTCACAAAATGAATGACCTTTTCGCCTTTGATCTGGTCGATCACTTCCGCTTGCACACCGGCGTCTGCGACGACGGGGGTGCCAACGGTTGCGCCAACCATGAGAATCTCGTTGAACTGGACGGTTTCGCCAGCTTCAGCAGCCAGTTTTTCAACGCGCAGGATGTCACCAGCCTGAACCTTGTATTGCTTGCCGCCGGTTTTCAGAACCGCAAACATATGTTCTTCCTTCATTTTCCGCGTCCTTCGGCCCCGGTTTCCTGACGGATGGCCCGGTGTTCTTGCGACAGGAGGCCCCTGTCTTTGCCCCGAACGGCGTGCCCATCTGGGCAGAGATTAAACGCTCCGGTAAAGGGATCCCCTTACCAGACTGGCGGCTTATCGGTGGAAAACCGACATAAGTCAAGAAAAATAACAAGGAAACCGTGCCAGGTTCCGGGTAAGGCTTGCACCCCTGATGCTGTCAAGATAGCCAGTAGGAACCTTGCGCGCGATGCTTGGCCCCGCGTGAACCGCCCCTTGCTTGCGCCCTTGCTTGACGGAGACCTACCCCATGTCGCAAAACAAATCCAGATCCCCGATGTTCCCCCTGGCCAGCCAGGCAACCGGCAAGGCACCCGCATCCCCCTTGGGCAACCCCCAGCTGGCTGCAGCACAGAAAGCTGTGAACTCTGGTCAGGCTGCGATGACATCTGGGGATTTCAAAACAGCGGCCTCCGCCTTTCATGAAGCGGCACGGCTGGTGCCACGCGACCCGCAGATCTGGGGCATCTATGCCAATGCGCTGTCGCTTCTGGGGGACAAAGCTGCGGTCAAGCGCGCACAAAAGCTGATGAAGAAGATCGGCATGAACGCTGCCAGCCAGAAGAAGGTTCTGGCGCAGATGACCCGCAGCAATGCCGCCACCGAGCGCAAAAGCGTTGGCATTCCCGCAAGCACCATCGACCACCTTCTGACCCGCTTTAATGCAGGTGAAGCACAGGCTGTGTCGCAGGACGCCGCCGAACTTGCCACGGCCCACCCGAAAAACGAAATCATTCGGTTGATCCTTGGCGCATCCCTTGGCGCAACACAGAAGTTTGCGGAGGCAGAACAGGCCTATAAGGAAGCGCTGGCGATTGCCCCGGACTACGCGGAAGCGATGACCAGCTATGGCGAGATGCTGATTGTTCAAAAACGCTTTAATGAGGCGCATGACCTGCTGACCAAAGCCTATCAGCAGATCCCATCCAACCCCAAGCTGCTTGGCAACCTCGGTCTGGTTTGCAAAGAGATGCAGCGGCCACATGAAGCGGTCCGCTATTTAGATAAGCTGCTGAAGGCCGATCCCGGCAACCGCCTGGCGCGGATGTTGCGGGTGGATTGTCTGATCACTTTGGAGCGCCACGAAGAGGCCCTGGCCGATTTTGCCGCCATGCCTGAGGATCTGCGCAACCAGCCCGAACATCTTGGCATGCGCGGCGTTGCACTGGATCAATCCGGCAACCCAGAAGAGGGGTTGGTGCTGGCACTTGAAGCTTTTGAGAGAGCGCCAACCAATACGCGCGTCATCTCAATGACCGCTAACCTATTGCAACAACGTGGGAAATTCGACGAAGCAGAAGCTCTACTAAAGCGTGCGCTTGAGGCCGGGGCCACATCGGGCGCTGTCTACCGCCAGATCACCAGCGGGCGCAAACTATCGCTGGAGGAACCCATAGCGCAGAAGATGCTGGAACTGTGGGACAATGCCCCGGACATGCCGCGCCGTGAAGAGCTGGGCTATGGTCTGGTCAAGCTGATGGAAGACAACAAACAGTTCGACAAAGTCTGGCCTTATCTGGAAGCGGCCAATGCGCAGATCGCCAAGGAACACCCCTACCCCAAGGGCTATGATCAGCGCGAATTTGAAAAAATGATCGATTTCGTCAGCCGCGGCGACGGCGGCATGGATATGTCACGCATCGGCAAGGTGGGCTATCAGAAAAACAGCCCGATTTTCGTCACCGGGATGCCGCGTTCTGGCACCACGCTGGTGGAACAGATCCTTGCCAGCCATTCCCGCGTGACCGGCGGCGATGAAATGGCGCTGTTTCACACCATTGGCTTTGACCACGCCAATCAGGTGGTGCGCGAAGGCGGCTCAATCAACGATGTCAGTGAAAAGATGCTTGACGAGATCGGTCGCGAATATCGCGATGCGGTGCAGAAACGCTTTCCCGGAGCCGATATTGTCACCGACAAATCGATTTCGACCTACAAAGTTGCGCCGCTGGCCTGGCTGGCACTGCCCAAAGCCAAGATTGTGGCCCTGCGCCGCGATCCACGCGACAATTTGTTCTCAATCCTGAAAAACCGCTTTGTCTCCGGCGCGCATACCTATGCCTATGATCAGGCGGATCTGGTGGAAGTCTACCGCCTGTTTACCGAGTATCTTGCGGAATGGCGCAAGCTGGCTGCGGATCGGATCTATGAGATCCAATATGAAGAGCTGGTGGCGGATCCGGAAACGCAGGTGCGCAAGTTGTTGGAGTTCTGCGAGCTCGACTGGGAAGACGCCTGCATGTCGTTCCATGAAAACAAGCGCAAGGTGAAGACATTGTCGATCCACCAGGCGCGCCAACCGCTGTATAATTCGTCCATTGGCCGTTGGCGTCAATATGAAGACAAACTTGGGGTTTTGCTCAAAGGGCTGCAAGGCCTGGACGGCGTACCCGAGGACTGATGCGCAAACCCTCGCGGAGCTAAGGGGCGCTGCCCCTCGCCTCATTGAGGCTCACCCCGAGGTATTTAAGGCAAGAAAAAAGGGCGCCGAATTCCCGCGCCCTTTTTTAAACAATGTATTTTAAACAATATCTTATTGCAGGTAGTCGGCGCGTTGCAGGCCGTATTTTGCCATTTTCTCATTGAGGGTACGGCGCGGCAGGCACAGTTCTTCCATCACACCAACAATAGAGCCTTTGTGGCGGCGCATCGTGTTGTCAATCAACATGCGCTCGAACGCTTCGACATATTCCTTCAATGGCTTGCCCTCGGTGGTCATCACCGGCTGCACCTCTTCATGGTCATTCATCAGAAGAGAGGAAATCGTACCAGACCCCCGGCGCGATTGCAGAACGGCGCGTTCCGCAATGTTGATCAACTGGCGGATGTTTCCGGGCCAGGGCGCCTGCATCAGCTGGGCGGCTTCCTGCACAGACACAGCCGGGGCGGCGCAGCCGTATTCCTCAGCGAATTGATCAGCAAACCCGGTGAACAACATCAAGATATCTTCGCCGCGCTGACGCAGGGGGGGCAGAGTGATTTTCATCGCCGCAAGACGATAAAAAAGATCAGGCCGCAAGCAATCTTCGCAGGTCTTGCCCTGCTCCTGCAGGTTGCAGATTGCCACAACGCGGGTCTCAGCAGGCGTGCCCTGATCATTCATCCAGGCCAGAAGCCGGGCCTGAAGCCCCATCGGCATGGCTTCAATATCCTCAAGCACCAAGGTGCCGCCACGGGCCTCTTCGACATAAGGCTGGCTGCCGCCTTCATCCATCGGGCCAAACAACCGCCGGCCGAGTTCGTCTTCGTCCTGCCCAAGGCAGGGCACCACAACAAATTTCTTACCGGCCTTGGCCCCAACCGCGTGCAACGCATGGGCGACCAGCGTCTTGCCGGTGCCGGTTTCGCCCTCGATCAACACGTGGCCATCAGATTGGCCAATATCCAGAATATCTTCGCGCAGACGCGACATGACCGGAGAAGCTCCGATCAGCTTTTTCATAATCGTGCTGCCATCCCCCAGCTCTTTGCGCAGCGCCCGCGCATCCAGCGCCATCCGGCGGCGCAGCGTGGCTTTCTTAACCAGGTTGGTCATATTGTCCGGGTTAAACGGTTTTTCGAGGAAATCGAACGCACCTACCCGCATCGCCTCAACCGCCATCGGCACATCCCCATGGCCGGTGATCATGATCACGGGAAGCGAGCTGTCGAGCGACATCAGCTTTTTCAGGAAATCCATTCCATCCATGCCGGGCATGCGAATATCGGAGATCACCACGCAGGGTAATCCGCCCCAATGCCTTTCAATGCTTCAACTGCCGACGGGAAGGTCTCGGTCTGAAACCCCGACAACGCCAGCCACTGCGAAATCGATTGCCGCATGTCCTGTTCATCATCGACGATTGCGATTTTCATTGCCTGAGCCATGGCCACTCCTTTTCCCGAACGGGCACTGCTTTCATATGGCTACCTTATTCGGCAGCTTCAATATCACTGTCTTCTTCTTTCAGGATCGGCAGTTCGACTTCAAACACCGCCCCCATCCTGCCCGTTACGAGCGGTTAACCGCCCACCGAAGTCATTCACGATGCCGGAAGAAATCGCCAAACCAAGTCCAACCCCGTCACCGGGTGCCTTGGTGGTGTAAAAAGGTTCAAACAAGCTATCGAGGTCATTGACCCCTTCCCCATTGTCGCGCACCGAAATCAGCGCGTAATCGCCGCGGCTTACAATGATATCCACCTGCGGCGCATCGACGGTTTTGGTGGCATCAATGGCGTTGCGCATCAGGTTGATCAGCACCTGTTCCAGCCGAAGCCGATCGCCCATAACCATCACCGGATCGCGGGGGATATTGCGGGTGATCAGAACTTCGCGGCGTTTGAGTTGCGGCTCCATCATCGACAGTGCGGACGAAACACATTCTCGCACATCCATCGGCTCAAACGCATCCCCGCCTTTGCGCGCATAGGATTTCAGCTGTTTGGTAATCGCGCCCATCCGTTCGATCAGGTCGTCAATGCGCTGAAAACTCGACAAGGCTTCATCTGGCGTTTGCGTTGAAGCAACAGTTTGGCACCTGCCAGATAGGTTTTCATCGCAGCCAGAGGCTGGTTCAGCTCATGACTGACGGCTGCGGACATCTCGCCCAGGGCGGCAAGTTTCGAGCTTTGCGCCAGGGTCTGTTCGGCCACCTGAAGGTTCTTTTCTGCCCGTTGACGCTCAGCAATTTCACGTTGTAACTGATTGTTCAAAAGGCGCAAATCAGCCGATTCCTGTGCAAAACGCACAGTGCGGAATTGGGCCCTGCGGCTGATCATGTAAAAAGTGAGCGACAAAAGCATGGCAAAGGCCATAATCTCCAGCGACAGCACCGCATTTACCTTTTCACGCACCGAGGCGTAAGAGGTGAAAGACGTAATGCGCCAGCCCTGAAACGGCACCCGTGCCTCTTGCCGCATCACCGCTTCGCCGAGAAACAACATTTCAGAAGGCAACGCAGACCAATCGGCGGAATTGCGGAAATTGCGGCGGATCGCAGCCATGGCAGGCACAAATGCCAGCGCCTCCCCCTCATGTTTGCCGCGCCAGCGCGGTTCCGTGGCAAGGATCACATGGCCTTCTGAATTGGACACAAGAACCGCATCGGAAATCCCAGCCCAGCTTTTTTCAAACTTACGCAGATCCACCTCAACGACAATCACACCGATCACCTTGTTGCCAGCTTCAATCTTGCGCGAATAGGTGAACTCATAAGCGCCTGCTTCGGTCGGCACGGCAGAGAAAACCGTCTCTGAACTGCGCAACGCATCGACAAAATGCGGGTCGGAACGATGGCTTTCGCCCAGGGTTTCGCGGTTGGTCGCGGCAACAATACGCCCACTGCCGTCCAGCAGCACCAGCGATTTCGCCTCGATCTCTTCGCGATATGAGATCAGTCGCGCAGAACTTTGGGAAAAGTCACTTGAATTCAAGGCATTGATCAACGCTGGATCGCGTGACAACAACAGCGGAACAACCGAATTTCGCTGCAATTCACTGATCAGGTTGCCGGAATAAAGCGCCACACGCAGCTCTGCCCGGTTGCGGGTGGTCTCGGTGTAGCGTTCTGTCAGCCAGCGGTTGGAAAAGAATATCACCGTGGCCGCAAGCGTGATCAGCGCCAGTAAAACCAGACGCGCCCGAAGCGAAACCCCGGGGCGTGGTGTCGGCACTGCTTTCACCGCTTTCCGAGAGGGATCAGGAGTGAGCTTTTGGGTGTCTTCCGCCATGGCACAAGTTTACGCGCCATGACGAAAGGCCACAAGGCGGTCTGCTTAGACAGCGACCACAGCGTCGACCAACGAGCGGAACATTGCCACCCCGTCGGTGCCGCCATGCAAATCGTCCACGCAGCGCTCTGGGTGCGGCATCATGCCAAGCACGCGACGGTTTTTGGAAATCACACCAGCAATATCGCCGGTCGAGCCGTTCGGGTTGTCGGTATAGGTAAAGGCAATCCGGCCCTCGTCCCGCAGCTGCGCCAGCTTTTCGTCGGTGACGTTATAGTTGCCATCGTGGTGCGCCACCGGCACGGTGATTTCCTGGCCAAGCTCATAGCCAGCAGTGAAATCATTTTCAGTGGTTTCCACTTTCAAACCAATAGGTTTGCAGATGAACTTCAAGTTCGCATTGCGCATCAGTGCACCGGGCAGAATACCGGTTTCTGTCAAAACCTGAAAACCATTGCAGATGCCAATGGCATAGCCGCCACGCTCAGTGTGCTTGATCAGCGATTTGGTGATCGGAGATTGCGCGGCAATCGCCCCACAGCGCAGGTAATCGCCAAAGGAAAACCCGCCAGGAACACCAACGATATCCAGCCCCTCAGGCAGGTCGGTGTCCTTGTGCCAGA
>JQGR01000013.1_pt1 | contig 36055 bp, 37 predicted proteins | sample 210181 | NCBI WGS metagenome assembly JQGR01 (sample SAMN02928655, study PRJNA255238) | bioreactor metagenome | biome: continuous culture; feature: L-culture metagenome assembled contigs; material: continuous culture biomass; isolation source: continuous culture inoculated with microbial biomass... | reverse complement strand
GGCAGGCCCAGATCAAGACGCAACGGACCAATAGGGGTTTGGTATCGCAGCCCAAGACCCGCCCCGGAATGCCAGTCCTCCGATCCCGAGAAAAACCCGGTATCACCAACATAACCAGCATCAAAAAACCCAACCACTCCAATCGTTTCCGTGACATTGGCGCGAAGTTCGCCCGACAGCGTCAGATAGGCCTGTCCCCCGGTCAGATTGCCGTTTTGCGTCACCCCAAGCGATTGGTATGGTTGCCCGCGAACCGAGTTCCCGCCACCAGAATAAAATAGGAAGTCCGGCGGAATATTCGACTGGCTGCCCGAAATAACTGATCCAATTTGGGTGCGACCGGCAAGGACAAACCTCCCGTCAGTACCAAGCGACCGGTAGATCCGCCCATCAACAAGAAGACGCGCGCCCACACTTCCGTCTTCCAACGACACAAAGGGTTTCGCATCACCGCGCAGATAAAATCCGGCGGTTGGATTCAATTGGTTGTCGCGCCGATCCCATATCAGGGCCCCCGGCAGGGTGAGCAGCAGAAAATTGCGGTCCCCGGTGGCATCGGTGGTTTCAGAATAGCTCAGCCCGACACCAAGTTCTCCGGTCAGACTGTCCGAGAAGATCCGACTGACACCGCCACCCAGTTCGATTTTTGCGAGGTATAGCCCGGCTCGTCTTCGTGGCTCAGCTTGCCAAACAGGAAGCCACCCGTGTCAGGACCAAAGGTTGCCGGTTGATCCAAGCGCGCGCCAAGGGTGTAATCAACGCCGCCCTGCCCGGCAATGCCCGAAACCTCTCCGTCCACGCGGAACCGTTCCGCGCCGCCTAGAAAGTTTCGATGCATCCAAAAGCCTGACAGGGTCAGACCGTCAAGGGTGGACCATTCGGCACCCGCCCCAAATCGGCGCGGCACCTCATCGACCAGAGACAGGCCAATATCCATCACATCACCCGGCCCAAGCGTTTCAGCCTCGCTCAGCGACACGGACGCAAAGGCACCGGTCCGGCGCAACCGCTTGGCAACCTTGCGCAAAACCTCTGGCGAGAATACCTGTCCGCTGGGCAAACCGGCTATGCGCTGGATCCGATCCCGACGCACTGCGCTTTCACTGTCCTGTACCAATTGGCCAAATCGCACCTTGGGTCCGGGATCAAGCCGGAGCTCGGCTGTGAGCCTGTTACTGGCGTGATTTGCGCGCAGGATCTGGCCAGTCAGGGCAACTTTGGCGTGGCCCGCCGCGCGCCATGCCTCAGCTGCACCGTCGAGCGCCGCCTGCACCGCCCCACTTTTGGCCGGTTGCGCCTGCCTGAAGTCGTCCGGCAGCGCATATCCTGGCACCAGTGGGGTCACACGCGCAGAGCCGAACTGGAAAACCGGACCTGGTGCGACTTTGATCTTAACCCGCTTGATCTGGCTGGGGATTGCAAACGGCGCAATCCCAGCCGCGTCACGTCCGTCAATCAAGATAGTTACCACGCCGCCGTAATACCCTTCACCATACAGTGCTTCGGTCAGGCGGCCATAGTCGGAAATTGCTGCGGCATAGACCTCGCGCGCGGTGGTCTCTGGTTTGTCTTTCGCCTGTTCAACCAAGGACGCCGCGACCAGAACGTCGCGCAAGGGCCCATCCGTATCGGGCACCTCGAACACCACATCTTCCAAAGCCAGCGCAGGGGTCATCATCCCAACAAAAAGACAGATGGTTATCAGCAAGAAGCCAAAAGCGGAGCGCAAGCAGAGCACGGCAAAATTCCAGTAAACAGCAGTTTCAAACGGGGCATTGCGCCCCCAACCTAACCGGAAGAATTTGCAACCACCACTGGATTTGCGCTTTCGGCAAATTATTGCTTTTTTACTACATTTTTCAACGGGTGAGGCGCATCGTTTGAGAGGGATGCAAAATGCGGTGACGCAGGTGATCATACGCCCAGTTGAACGCAAGCGTGTAAATCAGGAAAAAGATCACAGCGGCAATATCAAACAGCAACGCCGCCCCAAATCCCAGCTTCAAAGTGATCATCAACAACGGCAGGGAAACCGCCAAAAGCCCCAGTTCAAACAGCAAGCTGTGGATCAATCGCAATCGCATCCCCCGCGCCAGTCGCTCATATCCAAACACGTGATCGAACCCCCAATTGAAAACCAAGTTCCATAGCATCGCAACCACACTCATGATCACACTGACCCCAAGCATCAGTTTTGGATCATGCCCGGTCAGGGTCGTCGACAAAGGAACAAAACTGGCAAGCGCCAGCCCCTCAAACAGGATCGTATGAAGCAGACGCTCTTTGAACGACATTTTAACCGACATTTTCTCACCAGTATTCAGATATCACCAATCAATTAGGCTGGTTTTCAGATGGATAAAAGTCAGCTACCATCTGTTTTGCTTATAGGAGATCCGGTATGTACACTCTGGAACAGCTGAGAATGCTAGTGGATGTGGTGCAGACCGGGTCTTTCTCTGCCTGCGCGCGCAAGCTTGGCAAAGCGCAATCGGCGGTCAGCCAGGGCATCGCCAACCTCGAAATTGACCTCGACCTGCAATTGTTTGACCGCAGCACCCGCATCCCAATCCTGACCAAGGACGGAGAGCGTATCCTCGCTATGGCCCGCGCTGTTTTACAGCAGGCCAACCAGTTGGACATTGGCGCGCGGGCCATTCACAAAGGCGAAGAAGCCCATATCCGGCTGGTGATTGATGACGCTCTTCTATTGCCGCAACTGGGTGCCTCACTTCAAAGTTTCAGCGCAAAATTTCCCGCCACACAGCTTGATCTTCTGACCATGGCCAGCCCGGATATTCCGCAGATGATTGGCAGCGGTCAAGCTGACATGGGGCTATGTTTTACTCCCATTGCCTTTGGCGACAGCACCGATGTCTGCTTTATCGGCAATCTGCCCTTTCTCGCTGTTGCCCACCCGGATCACCCGCTTGCACAGATGAGGGACATTGCAGCCCATGATCTATTTCAGCACCGGCAAATTATGATCCGTGGACTTGAACGCACTGCAATTGAGATGCTCAACCAGATGGCCGCAACGTCCTGGTCCGCCAATAGTTTTCATGCGGCGCGTCACCTCTGCGCCGAAGGGCTGGGCTGGGCTTACTTACCCGAGCACATGGCCCATGGCCCGATCAGGGCCGGGCAGTTGGTGCAGTTGCCGGTCAATTTCGATCACAAACCATGGAACCCGCCGGTCGAGATTATTTCCCGCAAGCATCGGGCCATGGGCCCTGCGCTTAGCTGGTTGAACCACGCGTGGAAATCACTGCTGTAACCTGTTCGTCCACAATTCAGGGCAGGTGGTCTGCGTTAAAAGCTCCGCGTGGGCCGATCAAACACGCGCCGCCCCATCAGCGATGCGGTCAGATCCACCATCAGCTTGGCGGTGCGCCCGCGTTCATCCAAGAACGGGTTCAACTCGACCAGATCCAGCGATGTGACCAAAGCACTGTCGCACAGAAGCTCCATCACCAGATGCGCTTCGCGTTCCGTTGCCCCGCCGGGCACGGTGGTCCCAACAGCAGGGGCAATTGACGGGTCAAGAAAATCAACATCCAACGAGACATGCAACAGGCCATTTGCCGCCTTCACCCGCTCAAGAAATGCGACCAGAGGGGCCTTGATCCCCTGTTCATCAATGCTCCGCATATCTGCAAGCAACGCGCGTCGCCCCTTTAAGGCCGCGTGTTCCGCCGGATCGACCGATCGCAGGCCAATCATGCCCACATGCTCAATCTCCACCAGCGCCGACGGTTCCGGGAAATCATCAAACCCCGGCTGACCGGTGAAATAGGCCACAGGCGTGCCATGCAGATTGCCACTGTCCGTGCTTTGTGGCGTGTGGAAATCTGTATGTGCATCCAACCAAAGCACAAATAGCGGCCGCCCTTCGGCTTTGGCATGGGCCGCCATTCCGGCCACAGATCCCATCGACAACGCGTGGTCGCCGCCCAGGAAAATCGGCATGCCCTGCCCTGCCGCCGCCTGCGCGGTGCGGGTCAGCGCCTGGGTCCAGCCAACGCATTCCGGCAAGGCCACAAGATGTGCATGCTCGGGCAGATCCACTGGATCTGGTGTCACATCCCCGAGATCCCGCACATGATGTCCCAATGCAGCCAAGGCCTCGCTCAGACCGGCCACCCGATAGGCATCCGGCCCCATTCGACAGCCCTGCCGCCGCTTGCCCGCATCCATCGGCGCGCCCACTAATATGATGTCTTTTTTGTCCATGCCCCATCTATCACCGAGGTTCTCACTTGCGAGAAGGGGATAAATTGCTCAAAATGATCCTAGATTAAACATATTGGATAGCATTAATGGACGATTTGGATAGGCGATTGCTCACCCTGTTGCACCGCGACGGTCGGGCATCCATTTCCGAGTTGGCCGACCACCTCGGCGTGACCCGCACAACTGTACGCTCGCGTATGGATGCTTTGAAGCAAAGGGGCGAAGTGGTCGGGTTTACCGTTGTCGCGCGTCAGGACGTTGCCCCAACCCAGTACGCGGGTTGATGATGCTGGGCATTGAAGGGCGCGGCACCGAACGGTTGATGTCCCGCGTCGCCGCCCTGCCGCAGGTCATGGCGGTGCATTCCACCAACGGCAGCTGGGACCTGATCGCCGAGATTGGCACCGAAACCCTTGAAGAGTTCGATCAGGTGCTGTTTGCCATTCGCCGGATGGAAGGGATCACCCGATCTGAAACCAATCTGCTGCTCTCGACCAAACGCGGGCGATGATCCGCCAATTGCCACACCCGTTTCCCTTCCCTCCCACGACACCGGGCTAACAGACATCCCGAACAGGAGAGATCATGGACACCAACACCCGCATCGCCCAAACCATCGCCAGCGATATTTCCGCGTCTTCTGGGCAGGTTAATGCCGCAGTAGAGCTTCTGGATGGGGGCGCCACAGTACCATTTGTCGCCCGTTACCGCAAAGAAGTCACCGGCGGGTTGGATGACACGCAGCTGCGCAAACTGGCCGAACGGCTAAGCTATTTGCGCGAGATGGAAGCGCGGCGCGAGGTGATCCTTGGCAGCGTGAAAGATCAGGGTAAACTCACTGATGCGCTGGCCAAATCCATCATGGCGGCAGAGACAAAATCCACGCTGGAAGACCTGTATCTCCCATACAAACCAAAGCGCCGCACCAAGGCCATGATCGCCCGTGAAAACGGGTTGGAGCCGCTTTTGGACAAAATCCGCGCGGTGCGCGACACTGCCCCCGAAATCCACGCCGAAACCTTTGTCACCGAGGACGTTCCTTCAGTGAAAGACGCCCTTAATGGCGCACGGGACATTCTGGTAGAAGAGCTTGCCGAGAATGCCGAATTGGTTGGGTCTTTGCGCAATTTCATGCAACGCGAGGCACTGCTCACCGCCAAAGTGGTTGCTGGCCAAGAACAGGCCGGGGCGAAGTTTTCCGATTACTTTGATCATCAGGAACTTTGGTCCAAAGCCCCCGCACACCGCGCACTTGCCATGTTGCGCGCCTCAAAAGAAGGGGTGATCACACTGGACATCGCCCCCGATGAAGAGGGCGCGGCACGGGCTGTGACAATGGTGGCGGCACGGCTTGAAACCTCGGGGCAGACGCCGGGTGACAACTGGCTGCGCACCGTGGCGCGATGGGCATGGCGGGTGAAACTGTCATTGTCGATGACACTCGATCTGATGGGTGATTTGCGTGCGCGCTCGCATGATGATGCAATCGATGTATTTGCGCGCAATCTCAAAGATTTGCTTTTGGCCGCCCCTGCCGGCGCCCGCGCCACACTGGGCCTCGATCCGGGCATTCGCACGGGGGTGAAAGCGGCGGTGGTGGATGCCACCGGCAAACTTCTGGACACAGCAACCTTGTATCCGTTCCAACCCCGAATGGACGTGCAGGGCGCAGAAGCAGTCATCCTCGCCTTGGTTGCCAAACACGGCGTTGAACTGATTGCCATCGGCAACGGCACCGCATCGCGCGAAACCGAGCGGCTGGTGGGCGATGCTTTGAAACGCCTGCCCAAAGGCGTGACCCAACCCACCAAGGTTGTGGTGTCTGAGGCGGGCGCATCGGTCTACTCTGCGTCCGAATTGGCCGCAAAGGAATTCCCCGATCTGGACGTGAGCCTGCGCGGCGCGGTGTCAATCGCCCGACGCTTGCAGGACCCGCTGGCAGAGCTGGTGAAGATCGAACCACAATCCATTGGGGTGGGACAATATCAGCATGACGTGGACCAACGACGCCTGTCAAAGTCCCTGGAAGCGGTGGTTGAGGACGCGGTGAACGCCGTTGGGGTGGACCTCAATATGGCCTCTGCCCCGCTGCTTGCGCATGTGTCTGGCCTATCGTCTTCGCTGGCCCAATCTATCGTCACCCACCGCGACATTCACGGTGCGTTTCCGTCTCGTAAATCCCTTTTGAAGGTATCAGGGCTTGGTCCGCGCGCTTTTGAGCAATGCGCGGGATTTTTGCGTATTCGTGAGGGCGACGAGCCGCTGGATGCCTCAGCCGTTCACCCGGAGGCCTATGATATTGCGCGCAAAATCGTCTCGTCCTGCGGGCGGGATCTGCGCGATTTGATGGGCAATGAAAGTGCGTTAAAATCGCTTAAAGCCGCTGACTTTGTCACCGGCGAGTTTGGCCTGCCTACGGTGCGCGACATTTTCTCAGAACTGGAAAAACCGGGCCGCGACCCGCGACCCAGCTTCAAGACCGCAAGCTTCACAGATGGCGTGGAAGAAATGTCAGACCTGAAGCCCGGCATGGTGCTGGAAGGCACAGTAACCAATGTGGCGGCCTTCGGAGCATTTGTGGACATTGGGGTGCATCAAGACGGGTTGGTGCACATCAGCCAATTGGCCGACCGCTTTGTGAAAGACCCGCATGAGGTGGTGAAAACCGGCGATGTGGTCAAGGTGACGGTGACTGAAGTGGACATTCCGCGCAAACGCATCGCACTTAGTATGCGCAAGGATGGTGGGGCCTCTGCCAAGGAGGACCGCAATGCGCGGGGACCGGGCGGGCAGGACAACCGTCGCCCCCAGCGGGGCGGCAAGCCCGGTGGGCGTAACATGTCATCTGCACCGAAACAATCCGGCGGCCCGCAAGTGGGCGGGCTTGGATCTGCGCTGCTGGATGCCATGAAAAAGAAGTAAGGAACAGCCTCGGACCAGATTCATCACGGATCGGACCGGGGCGTTTTATCCTGCGGTGCGGGTTTCGGGAGACAGGCGCGCTGCCGCCAAGGCCGATACGCCCAACATCAGCGCCGCCACTGCCAGACAGGCGGGCAAACCACCCAACTGATAACTAGCCCCCGACAAAACCGTCCCGATTAGCCGACCTGCCGCATTGGCCATATAGTAAAATCCCACATCCATAGTCACCCGTTTCTGGTCCGTAAAGGCGAGGATCAGGTAGGAATGCAGCGACGAGTTCAACGCAAACAGCGCACCAAACACCAAGAGCCCAATGACCAGCGTGACCGTCAGCCAGTTCGCGGGCGCACCCGCCAGATAGACCAGTATTGCGAGCACCATAGGCACCAGTGCCAGCAACGCTGCGTAACGCGCGGCCAAGCCAACCAGATCATTTGCGCTGCGCGATTTGGCCCCAAGTAGCCTGGGCGCATTGCCCTGCACAACACCGTAAAGAATGATCCAGATCGCCATGAAACCACCCACAAGAAAAAACGCTGCACGCGCACCGTCATGACTGCCATCCAACAGGACCGAATGAAAGTAGATCGGAATGCCAACAACAAACCAAACGTCGCGTGCACCAAATAGAAACACCCGAGCACAGCTGAGCCAATTGATATTGCGGTTCTTTGAAAACACCTCGCGGAATTTCGCGTCTTTGCGCCCGGTCGGCAGGCCCGCAGGCATTTTCGCCATGATAACTGCAAGGATCACCGCAAGCACCGCGGCCATTCCCAAGACCGCAGCATTAAACCCGGCCAGTGCCAGAAGCGCAGCGCCTAACAGAAAGCCCAATCCTTTTACCGCATTTTTAGACCCGGTCAGAATGGCAACCCAACGAAACAGCCCATCGCCTTGGGAGGGAGCCAGCAGTTTGACCGCCGATTTCGACGACATTTTCGCGAGGTCTTTTGCCACCCCCGATGCGCCCTGCACCAGCATCACATATACCACCGACAAAGGAACAGCCCAGTTTGGATCCAACTGCGTGAGCGCAAGAAGGGCCACGATCTGCAAACCCAACCCTGCATATAAGGTTGACGTCAGACCAAAGCGCGCGGCGATCCAACCGGCGGAAAGGTTGGTCACCACGCCTGCAACCTCATACAACACAAAGAGATAGGCCAGCTCGACCGGTGAAAACCCCAACGTGTGAAAGTGCAACAGCACCAACATACGAAGCGCTCCATCGGTCAGCATAAAGGCCCAATAGGCGGCGGTGACGGCCATGTAAGCCGCTATACCTTTGGGCCGTTCTGCGGTTTGGTTCACAGCGCACGCCCCACCATCAGCGCCACATCCACCAAACGCATCGCATAGCCCCATTCATTGTCATACCACGCGTAAATCTTCAGCTGCGTGCCACCAATCACCATGGTTGAAGGTGCATCGATGATCGAGCTGCGGTCATCATTGGTGTAATCGGTTGAAACCAGTGGCCGGGTTTCATAGCCGAGGATACCTTTCAGCTTCCCTTCGGCCGCAGCCTTGAACGCGGCATTCACCTCCTCTGCGGTGGTTTCACGTTCCAATTCAAACACGATGTCAGTTAGGGACGCGTTCAACAGCGGCACCCGGACCGCATGGCCATTCAGCTTGCCGGTCAGTTCCGGGAAAATCTGGGTGATCGCCTTGGCTGATCCGGTTGTGGTTGGGATCAGCGAGTTCAGCGCCGAACGCGCGCGGCGCAGGTCTTTTGCAGGGCGGTCAACAATGGTCTGTGTGTTGGTCACATCGTGGATGGTGGTCATTGATCCGTGTTTGATGCCAAATTCCTCCAACACCACTTTCACCACCGGCGCAAGGCAGTTTGTGGTGCAGCTGGCGGCGGTGACGATGCGGTGTTTGTCCGCGTCATAAATTTCATCATTCACACCAAAAACAATATTTGCCGCCTCCTCTTCTTTCACGGGGGCAGACACGACAACCTTTTTCACACCAGCCGCAAAATAGGGTGCAAGCTTTTCGGCAGTTTTGAAGGCTCCGGTACAATCAATCACCACATCCACGCCCTCAAGCGGCAGGTCTTCGAGGGCCCGGGTGCAGGTCACGGGGATGCGGGTACCGTCGATGGTGATGCCTTCAGCGTCATGTGAAAACGCAGCAGGCCAGCGGCCATGCACCGTGTCAAACTCCAACAGATGCGCGTGCATCTCAGGGTCGCCCACCGCATCGTTCAGAAAGGCAACTTCGGCGCCGCGTTCCAGAAGCGGGCGCAGGGCAAGTTTGCCCATACGGCCCAAACCGTTGATGGCATATGTGGTCATGGTTTCTCTCCGTTCAGGGAAATATCATCTAGTTGGTTTTGCAGCGACATCCGGTCCAGCGCCTGGGTATCAAGTGCTACAAAATAAGTAAGGCGGCGGTGTAATTCCCCATAAACCCGCTGAAACACGAGCTGCGTTTCGGCGGTGGTCAACTGGGACTGAGATACAACCGGATCCGGCACCCCCCAATGGGCGGTCACCGGCTGGCCGGGCCAGGACGGGCAGTCTTCGTTGGCCGCGCGATCACAGACGGTGAAGACAAAGTCAAACGCCTTCTGGTCCAGATCAGCAATGTTTTTAGGTGACAGCCCGGTCACCTCATGCCCCTTTTCGTGCAACATTTGCAATGTGATTGGGTTCAGGGCCACAGCCGGGCGGGTGCCTGCGGAAAAGACATCAAACCGATCACCCGCGAGGTCACGCAAGATCACCTCTGCCATGATTGAGCGCGCCGAGTTTCCGGTACAGAGGAACAGTACCTTTTGCCGCTGTTGCGGATCCTGGAATGCCTGCGGGCTGGCACAGCTGGTTGGGCGGCCCCGGCAGCAATCATTAAAGAGGTACGCGACAAGGCTGTCAGCCCCGTCGGGGTTAAACCGGTAAAGTTGGCGGCGGCCCTGACGTTTTTGTTCAATCAGGCCGACCTGCAGCAACGCCCCCAGATAGACCGACATGGTGTTTGCGCGCTGCCCCAAGATCTCAGCCAGATCGCCAGAAGCGACAAAATCCGGATAGCGCCGCACCAGAAGGCGGTAAACCGCCATACGCCCGGCATGACCCAATATCGCCAACCGCTCGATCTGTTGCCCTTGCATCGCGACCTCTCCGTAATTTATTTCCATATTTCATGAATATTGGAATATTGAAACAGAAATGTGACGCCAACGATAAATTCTGCATTTCCAGGGCGCGCCCCTTGGAGCAAGCTCCCCGACATGCGGGTCTTTGGTGCGATACCCCATCCCGACAACCAAAAATCCGCGCGGCATCTGCGCCCGTGACCAATTCATGGTTAAATCCCCGCTGGATTTACCCGGCCAGACCAGCGAAAAGGGGCGCAAAGGCGCTTCGGCTAGTGTTGAAACACGACAATGAGATGAAACGCTTTAGCCAATAGCCAGACCAGATCGCCCCGACAGGGCCACAATGAAAAGACCGACATGAAGCACTCTATCCCCTTGACCTCCCGCCCCGAAAATACCCTGTTTGGAGAGGGCGACATTTTTGTTCTCGTTGGCGAGCTGTTTGGGCGGGGCTATGCCACCGGGCTGATCGAGGCTGCAAAAGCGGCGGGCATGCAGGTGATCGGCGCCACCGTTGGCAGGCGCGACGACACGGGGATGCTGCGCGCGCTGACAGATGAAGAGCTGGCTGAAGCCGAGGAGAACCTTGGTGGTCGGATCATCAATGTCCCGCTGATGGCTGGATTTGACATGGATGCACCCGCCGGGGGCAAGACCCCAACCGCAATGCTGACCGACATGACCCTTGCCAACTGGCAGGATTTTAAACTCGACTGGGACAAAGTGGGACACTGCCGCACGCTTGGCACCGCGCGCTTCGCTCAGGCGATGGAACAGATGCTTGCACAGCTTGACGCGCTGATCCCAGCCGGCAAAAATGTGTTTTTTGCCCATACCATGGCGGGGGGCATTCCGCGGGCCAAAGCCTTCATGGCGATTGCAAACCGGGTCTATAAAGGGCGCGGCGCACGCTACCAATCCTCGCAATCGCTGATCGAGAGCGATCTGGGGAAGCTTATCTTGCAAAACTTTGACGATGTCACCGCCAACAGCTTTGGCCACCTCGTGGATCTAAGCACCACGCTGCGCAATCGCATTGAAGCGGATGGGGGTGAAGTGCACTATTGCGCGTATGGCTATCACGGCACCCGCGTGCTGATCGAAAACGAATACCGCTGGCAGACCTACACCAATTACACGCAAGGCTACGCCAAAATGCGTCTGGAGCAACTGGCCCAGGACGCTTGGGCAAAAGGCATCAAAGCCACCGTATTCAACTGCCCGGAAATCCGCACAAACTCGTCCGACGTCTTTGCCGGCATCGAACTGTCCCTGCTCCCGCTGCTGCAAGCACTGCGCCGCGAAGGGGGCGGAGCCTGGGCTGACAGCCTGTGGCAAGAGTGTCAGGATTTGCTGAACGCAGATGTTACACTCAATGACGTGCTGCAGATGGTTCAGGATTACCAACTGGATCCAGCCATGCAGCCGTTTCACAATTTCACCGGCTGGCCCATGGCCAATAGCCCCGATCAGGTGGAAAAAACGGTCGGCACATCCCAGGATATTGTGGCCTTGCACAAAGATCGAAAACTGTTGGTCAGTGACGTGCTCAGCCAGCATGTTGTCAGCGCAACCGGCCAATTGATTTTCGGTTCCGCCAGCGCCCCGGAAGGGCCTGCGCTGTGGCTGGATCACGATGTGGTGGCCCAACAGTTGATCGCGCAAAACAGCTGATTTTCGCTCTGGCTCGCCGGATCTGTTTGTGCCGATCGCATGCGGGTGTCGCCTGCGATCAGCCGTCAGCGGCAACCGCTGATAAACCCTGTATCAAATTGCGACTGGACCTGTGCCGCGACCGCAATTAGCGTCAAAGACAGACATTTGAACAAGCGGAGAGGCACATGAAGCGTTTGCTTATCGGATTGGTCACACATGGGGCGGCCCTTGCCATCGGATTTGCACTGGGTGTCTACTTGCTGCCCATTTTGACCGCCCCGCCATCCCCTGATGCCGCAACCTTGCAGGCGATGGCCCAAGACGCCAAATTCACCGGCCGCTTTGCCCGCGACCTGCCCGGCAGTGATTTTCTGCACTGGGGCGAAGGCACTGTCAGCCTGACCGACAGCCAGATCATTCACGAAGGGACACTTGCCCCGGGTCCGGATTACATGGCTTATCTGGTGCCTGAATTCGTAACCGACGAAGCCACATTCCTAGATCTCAAAGCTCAGTCCGTTGTGATCGGGCCAGTGAAAACATTCGAAGGGTTTGCGCTGGATATTCCAGAGGGGGTCGACATCGGGCAATACACAACAGTACTGATCTGGTGCGAAGCGTTTTCTGAGTTCATTTCCGCCGCAAAATACAGATAGCCACATTCAAAGCACACATATCTGGCGGGCAGCCGAAAGGGCGGCGTGCCTCTGACACACCGCCCATCCATGATCAAAACAGTCATTGCCTGTGGTTAGATCAGGAAATCCCACCCATGCAGAGGTACTTCAGCTCAAGGTAGTCATCCATCCCGTATTTTGAGCCTTCGCGCCCCAGACCGGATTGCTTGACACCGCCAAATGGGGCCACCTCGGTGGAGATCAATCCGGTGTTGATGCCAACCATACCGGTTTCAATTGCTTCCGCCACGCGCCAGACGCGGGACAGGTCATTGGCGTAGAAATAACCTGCAAGGCCGAACTCGCTGTCGTTGGCCAGCGCAATCACTTCGTCTTCAGTGTCAAACTTGATCAGAGGTGCGACGGGGCCAAAGGTCTCGTCTTTCGACACAATGGCATTGGTTGGCACATCAGCAATCAAAGTTGGTTCAAAGAACGTGCCGTCCAGTCGTTTACCGCCGGTCACGATCCGCGCGCCTTTGGATAGGGCGTCGGACAGGTGCTCTTCCACTTTAGCGACGGCTGCGTCATTGATCAGCGGACCAGTGGTCACGCCGTCATCCATGCCATTGCCGGGTTTCAGCGCTTTGATGGCTGCGGTCAGCTTTTCGGTAAACGCCTCATAGACACCCGCCTGCACATAGATCCGGTTGGCACACACACAAGTCTGGCCATTGTTGCGAAACTTGGCAATCATTGCGCCTTCGACAGCAGCATCCAGATCGGCATCATCAAACACGATAAAGGGCGCATTGCCGCCCAGCTCCAGCGACATTTTCTTGATTGTATCTGCCCCCTGACGCATCAGGATCTGACCTACGCGCGTGGACCCGGTGAAGGTGATTTTCGCCACTTTCGGGTTGGCGCACATCTCCTGCCCAGTTGCGGCCGCATTTGAGTTTGGCACAACCGAGAACACACCCGCCGGAACGCCAGCACGTTCAGCCAGAACGGCCATGGCAATGGCGGACAGCGGGGTCAGTTCAGCAGGGCGCGCCACAAAGGAACACCCCGCTGCCAGTGCGGGTGCAACTTTGCGTGCGATCATTGCATTTGGAAAGTTCCAAGGCGTAATCGCCCCAACAACACCCACCGGTTGCTTCAGCACGACGATGCGCTTGTCGGGCTGGTGGCCGGGAATGGTGTCACCGTAAACGCGCTTGGCCTCTTCACCGAACCATTCAATGAAAGACGCGCCATATGCGATCTCGCCTTTGGCCTCAGCCAGCGGTTTGCCCATTTCGGCACAAAGGATCATGCCCAGATCATCCTGCGCCTCCATCATCAGCTCAAACCATTGGCGCAGGATGCCCGCGCGTTCCTTGCCGGTTTTTGCAGCCCAGGCTTTTTGCGCCACATAGGCGGCATCAATCGCCTCTTTCACGTCTTCGAGTGTGCTGTCAGTGACACTGGCAATCACCTTGCCCGTGGCCGGGTTGGTCACATCGAACTTGGTCTCACCATCCCGCCATTCGCCATTGATATAAGCGCGGGTTTCCAGCAGGGTTTTGTCTTTCAATTCCATGGATCAGGCCCCTTTAACGGCTTTGATGGAAGCTTCGAGGATGTCCATACCTTCGGCAAATACCTCATCTTGGATGGTGATTGGCGCCAAGAAACGGACAACGTTGCCATAGGTGCCGCAGGTCAGCAAAACCAGGTTACGTTTCAGGGCTTCCAGACGCACCGCATTGGCAAAGTCAGCATTGGGGGCCGAACCGTCCGCGGTGTTGAACTCTGCAGCAATCATGAAGCCCGGCCCACGGACGTCAACGATTTCCGGCACGTCAGCGCGGATCGCTTCCAGTCGCTGTTTCAGACGCGACCCCAATTCATTGGCACGGGCACAGAGGTCTTCTTCCTCGATCACATCCAGCACCGCATTAGCGGCGGCGATGCCCAGCGGGTTGCCGCCATAGGTGCCGCCCAAACCGCCGGGATTGGCAGCATCCATCACTTCGGCGCGACCAGTGACTGCCGCCAGAGGCAAGCCACCGGCCAGACCTTTGGCCATGGTGGTGATGTCGGCAGCAACGTCATATTGCTCCATCGCAAACATGTGGCCTGTGCGGGCAAAACCGGTTTGCACCTCATCCGCGATCAGCAGAATGCCATGTTCGTCACACAGCGCGCGCAGGGCGGTCATCAGGTCGGCGGGGGCCGGGTAAAAGCCCCCTCCCCTTGCACGGGTTCAAGAATGATCGCGGCAACACGGGTCGGGTCAAGATCGGACTTGAACAGGCCTGTCAGGGCGGACATGGCCTGGTCGGTCGACACGCCATGCAGGTCCACCGGGAACGGTGCATGGAAAACATCGGGCATCATTGTGCCGAAGCCAGCCTTGTAAGGCTGAACTTTTCCGGTCAACGACATGCCCATGAAGGTACGGCCATGAAAACCACCGCCAAAGGCAATTACCGCTTGACGACCTGTGGCGGCACGGGCAATTTTTACTGCATTTTCAACAGCTTCCGCACCAGTTGTCACAAAAATAGTTTTCTTATCGAAGTCACCGGGAACGGCAGCGTTCAGACGCTCGCCCAAGGTGATATAGTTCTCATACGGCATGACCTGGTGGCAGGTGTGGGTGAAGCTTTCCAACTGTTTTTGCACAGCCGCCATGACTTTTGGGTGGCGATGGCCGGTGTTGACCACAGCAATCCCGGCGGCAAAATCAATGTAACGGTTGCCTTCCACATCCCAGACCTCAGCATTTTCGGCGCGATCTGCATACACTTGCGTCATCATGCCCACGCCACGGGCAATGGCCTCATCGCGGCGCTTGGCGATCTCTGCATTTTTCATAGTCTGTCTCCCTTCGAGTCTGCCGGAGTAAGGCTTTGAAACGCCCACACGGCAAAACTTTTTGATTCCGCCCAAGTCTGCGGGATTTTGGAATGCGAAAAAAGTCTGTTTATTTGATCAGGTAACTTATTGATATTTAAATTCTCAAGGGACTAATGTTCATTATGATGAACACAAGCAACACCTCTTATCACACCCCGGACGCCCCTGGTCAGGAAGAAATCGATATTGGCCCGCGCCTGCGCTATGTACGCGAGCAGGCTGGGTTGTCACAACGCGCTTTGGCCAAGAAAGTGGGCGTGCCCAATTCAACAATTTCATTGATTGAATCAGGGAAAACAAACCCTTCGGTGGGGGCGTTGAAGCGAGTTCTGGACGGCATCCCAATTGGGCTGAGCGCGTTTTTTGCCTTTGCGCCAGAGCCCGATCGCAAAGTGTTTTTTGCCGCTGAAGAGCTGAAAGAAATTGCCAAAGGTAAGCTGTCATTCCGGCAGGTGGGGGAGAACCTGTTGGGGCGCAGTCTACAGATTTTGCATGAAACCTATGCGCCGCATGCCGACACAGGCGCGCGCATGTATGAACATGACGGCGAGGAGGGCGGTGTGGTGATTGCCGGGCGGATCGAAATTACCGTCGGCAATGAACGCAAAATCCTTGGGCCGGGGGATGCTTATCTTTTCGACAGCCGTCGGCCACATCGTTTTCGCCAAGTGGGGCCAGAGCCTTGCGTGATTGTCAGCGCCTGCACCCCGCCCAGTTTCTAAGCTCTATTTCTGCGGGCAACGGGGTAACCTTTGTCCTGTCTCTGGTGCAAAATAAAACGGCCCGCATAAGGCGGGCCGTTTTGGTTTTTTCCGAGCATCAATTGCCATCGCTTTCCAGCGTATTTGGTGCAAAGACATTGCCAAAGCCAGAATTGTTGGACGGTTTTGGCGCAGTTTGCGTTTGTGTACCGCCCTCTTTCTGGGCTTTTTCCGCATTTTCACGGGCGCGTTGATCACGCAATTCCTGAATGCGACGCTGGGTTTCGATGCGCTTTTGTTCCTGCACACTGGCGATACATTGATCCGGACTGTAGGCCATGGCCGAACCGATCACTGCCCCCCTCCGATCATTAGGACAATCAGTGCAATAGCTGCCGGGTTGCGACTTAGGAAGCCAGGCACCTCGACCTTGCCAGCAAGTTCCCCAACGGTGGCATCTTTGCGCGCCTCAGCCACCAGTGCCTTGCGCTTGATGTTGGCCTCATTGATCAGCGCAAAGACCACGGTCAGGGCAACAATCATAAAGGCCAGCGCCGAGATCGACGGGTTGATGCCGTAGCGCACTTTCTGCGCCAGCTCGATGGTCAGCGTTGGGTATTCACCAAAGGTGAAGGTGGTGGTGTTGTAGTTCTCGAACGAGGCAAGAAATGCCAGCACCCCTGCCGAGGCAATCGCCGGGAACATAAACGGCAGCATCACCTTGCGGAACGCCTGCGCATGGGTTGCACCCAGATCCAGAGCCGCTTCGGTCAGCGTTGTGTCATACCGCTGCAGACGTGCCACCAGCACCAACATGCAATAGCTGGCGATAAAGGTCGACTGACCAATGATGGTCAGGAACAGCCCGTTTGACAGGAAGCTGTCCGCCCCCAGCCCCAACATACGGTTGATACGATCCCAGAACACCAGCGTCGAGATACCCAGCACCACACCGGGAATTAGGATCGGCGCAATGATGATGGTGTAATAGGTCGCCCGCAGTTTCGGCCAGATCTGGGTCAGCATCAGCGCGCCAGCCAAGCCCATCGACACCGACAGGATCACGGTGCCAAACCCCACCAGGATCGAGTTCCAGATCCCGTTCAGGATCCGTTCGTCCTGAAAGAGCACACCAAACCAATCGAAGGTCAGGCACTCCCACGGGGTCATGCTGGGGAATGTTGGCGAGTTGAACGCCGTCAGCGACATAATGATCAGCGGGCCAAGCAGGTAGGAGAAGAAGATCGCCAAATAGACCCAGATCGAGATGCGAATGATTTTATCCGTGCTCATTTGCCAATGTCCCCCATGTTCACTTTGAACAGGCGCATCACTGCCAGAACCAGCAAGATACAAGTGGCAAGCAGAACAATCGCGTAGGCGGCCCCTTGTGGCCAATCCGAATTATCATTGAACTGCTGATAGATCAGTTGGGTGAACCAAAGCGACGATGGACCGCCAAGGATCTGTGGCGCCGCCAACGCACCGGCCGACAGCATGAACACCATGGTGCAGCCCGAGCTGATCCCCGGTTTGGCGTAGGGAATGACCACCCGCCAATGGATCCGCCACCACGGCGCACCAAGGTCACGGGCCGCTTCGATCTGGTTGCCATCCAGACTTTCGATCACGTTGTACATCGGGAAAATCATCAACAGGATATAGGCATAGCCCAGACCGGCATAGAGCGCGATGTCATTGCGGATGAAATCAAACGGCGTGTCAAAGATGCCGGTGCCAACCAGCACCGTATTCAGTACCCCGCTTTCGCCAAAGATGATCCGCAAAGCAAAGGCCCGCAGGATCTCGTTGATCCAATAGGGAATGATCAGCATCAGCGCAAAAATGCGGATGTGGTTGCCCTTGGACTGACCCAAGTAGTAGGCGATCGGGTAGCAAAACAGCAGGTTGAAAACGGTCACACAGACCGCTGCCACCAGCGTGCGGAAAAACACCGCCAGATCCACCGCGTTATAATCCTGCGACCCGCCTTCCGGGCCATAGATCAGGTATTTGTAGTTCTCCAGCGTGTACACATCCTTGGGTCCACCGATTTCCGGCGGCGGCAGGTTGGGCCGGAATGAGAAGTCAAGCATCGACAGCTGGGGCAAAATGATCAGGCCAACAACCCAGAAGAGGACAAGCCCCAACATGATCGACCCCATAAGCGTGCCGTTGCGATTGAAAAATTCCTTGAGGAAGCCAGGCATGATACTCCCCCTTACTCGCTTGCCAATTCGCCGGCGGGCACAACAACCGCGTTGTTCACGTCATATTCCAGCGTAATGGGTTGGCCTGTGTGGTCTTCAAACGATTGGCCGAGGTTGGGGATCGAGACCTTGATTTCTTTGCCGCCATCGCCTTCGGTGAAGATGTTATAGGTGTTGCCTTCGAACTCTTCATGGGTCACTTGCGCGGTCACAAAATGATCGCCCTGGGTGCCTGTGGGCGCCAGTGAAAGCGCTTCGGGACGGATAAACATCATCGCATCATCGCCTTCTTTCAACTTGCCTCGGTTGGCGCTGGAAATGCGTGCGTGCAATTCGCCCGAACGGTTGGTCGAGATCAGCGCCTCATTGCCAATGATTTTGCTGACCTTACCGCGGAACACATTGTTTTCACCGACAAAACTTGCCGCAAATGCCGTGTTGGGATCGTTGTAAATAGTCTTGCCATCCGCGATCTGATCAATCACACCAGCGCGCATCACGCAATATCGTCTGACATGGTCAACGCTTCGCCCTGGTCGTGGGTGATGTAGATAAAGGTGATGCCCACCCGTTTTTGAATTTCACGCAGCTCGGTGCGCATGTGTTGGCGCAATTTCAGGTCAAGCGCAGACAACGGTTCATCAAGCAGCAACACGTCAGGTTCGGCGCACAGCGCGCGGGCAATGGCCACCCGCTGTTTTTGCCCGCCCGACAGTTCCGACGGCAGCTTGTCGCCCTGCCCCGGCAACGCGATCATGTCGAGAAGCTCATCAGCGCGCTTGCGCCGCTCACGTGCGCTGGCCCCCTGAATTTCCATCGAGAAGGTGATGTTTTCCCAGACCTTCATCAGCGGGAAAAGGGCGAGGTTTTGAAAGATCAGCGCCGTGGGGCGTTTGTTCGGCCCAATGCCCTGCATGTTTTTCCCACCGATCAGCACATTGCCTTCGCTGGGGTCCAGAAAACCCGAGACAGCCCGCAAGATCGTGGTCTTGCCACAGCCTGACGGCCCAAGGAACGAAAAGAAATCGCCCCCTTTGATATTCACATTGGCGTCACGCACGGCGACGAAGTCCCCAAAGCGGATCCACAGATTTTCCAGATCGACGCCTACTCCGGCACTCATATGGCTTCTCCTCATTGGCACACACCCCTCCTATTCCCTCACGAGGGATCAATAGGCGTGCCTGTTGAAAACGGTCAGATGGGCCTTGCCCCAGTGGGGCAAGGCCGCAATATCAAGGCGATCAGGCGCTCTTGAACTTGTTCACAAACTCGGTGCGGATATCTGCATACCACGGGGCCTCAGCCGGCCATGGGTTCAGGTTTGCAAGGCTGTCGCCCGGATAGGCTTCGGCAAAGTTCTGTTTGTAGACATTACCCGAGAATTTGTCTGCGCCCAGAACCGGCGAGTTGTAGCCGTGGCTGTCAATCGCTTCGCCCGCAGGCTTCGCTTCAAATGCGAATTTGATGAACTCATAAATCTGGTCCATATTCTTCGCACCAACCGGCATCGACATACCGTCAACCCAAGCCATCGCCCCTTCAACCGGCGCCTGATAGTTCACCGGCTCACCAGCGTTTTTCAGGGCAAGTGGCGGACCATCCCAGGTCTGACCCACAATCACACCATCGTTCAGCAGACCGTTTTTCTGGGTATCAGCATCATTCCAGATCAGCTTGATGCGGTTTTTGCGCTCCACACACCAATCGGTGATCTGACCCCAGACCTTACGCATGGTGTCTTCGTCTTTATAGGCCGCCCAAACCGAACCCGGCTCCATTTCGCCGATACGTTCCATGTAAAGACCGGCACCCAGCATCATGGAATGCGCGCGGCCCATGGTTTTGCCGGCGTTTTCTTCCGACCAGACGTCACCGTAGCTCGGGCCAGCATCGGCCGGCAGCCATTTGTCGATGCGCCATGCAATGCCTTCGGTGCCCCAGATGTGCGGCAGCCAGTGGACGCCGGAACCGCTGAAGTCCCAGGCATCGGTGCCGATTTTGGCCATGGCTGGGTTTACCTTGTCGATCGGAACCTTGTTCATGTCGAACGGCTTCAGAAGATCCAGCGGCTCCCACTGCAGCGACCGGTTGTTGGTCGGCGATACGATGTCAAAGCCCTGGCCTTTGGTGGCCTTCATCTTGTTGATGATTTCTTCGTTTGACCCGATCCCGGTGTAGTTCACCTTGATGCCGGTAGCCGATTGAAATTCATTCAGGAATTTCTCTGGCAGATAGTCCGACCACATCAGGATGTTGATCTCACCCGACGAGGCCAGGGCATTCTTCACGTAAAGCGGCGTCGCCAGCGCGGCGGCCCCCATCGTGGTTGCACCTTTAAGCACCGAACGGCGGGTAAGGTTTTGTTTGGTTGTCATGACAAACTCCCGTTGTTTTGATTTTTTTATCTATTGTGCCAAGTAGTCTTGGTTATTTCCGGCACGACGGATAGCGCCAATTAGCACTCCTTTTTCAGTCCAATTGGCCCTAGACTTCTTCACCTCATTTCACTCCTGTTTTCCAATTGAGGCAAGGAAATAGTGTTCTTGCACAGTGACATCACAGAATTGTGGCAGTCGAATTAAGAACGCACCTATTTTCCAAGTCGTTTTGTAGCCGAATCGTTGTGGCTTGAAATCATTCCTCCCTTTCTGACTTGCGAAACAAATCTGACATCTCAGACTGCCAACCCAATCAGTGCCACGCCGACCGCCATCAAGACGGCCGCCAGCAACCGGCGCACCGGGTTACCTTCACGCAGCAGCAGATAGCCAATCAAAGCGGCAAAAATCACCGAAGTTTCCCGCAAAGCCGACACTGCCCCAAGCGGTGCAAAATTCTTGGCGTAAAGCACCAACCCATACGCCGTCATCGACACCATGCCACCGGTGATCCCAATCACCCAAGTGCGCTTTGGCAACGCATACATGGCCCTGCCTCGCCGCAGCGCAACGAACACGGTGATGAAAATATGTAGTACGGAATGCCAGGCCCAATAGCTGAGCGTGCCCCAGACAGGCGCACACCCACACCATCCACCAGCGAATATCCCGAGATGCACACACCCGTGCCAACCGCAAAAAACAGCGCAGCCCGACCAACCCCGTGGCGCAGCGCAGCCCAGCTCGAGATCTGGATCGCAACCGCAATCAGCGCAATCCCACCCCAGGCCTGCAACGGCAGGACCTCTCCGACAAAGATCATTGCCCAAAGCGACACCAACGCAGGCACAATGCCGCGGGCGATCGGGTAGACCACGCTCAGATCGCCATGTTTATAGGCCTGCCCAAGCATATAGAAGTAGCCGAAGTGGATCACCGTCGACGCAAGCAAATAGGGCCAGCTTGGCAGGGAGGGCAGCGGCAGAACCGCCACCATCACCAGCCCCGGAATCACATGACCAAGCGCCACAAGCCCAAGCGTGGCAGTACGATCGCCTGCGGTTTTGACAATCGTGTTCCAGGTCGCATGCAACATTGCCGCAGCCAGAATGATCATGATGATCCCAGCGGACATCAGATCACCGCATCAAACAGCATCCGCAGATTCTCGCGGGTCAGTTCGACGGGATTACCGCCGCAACTTGGATCTTTGATGGCACCATCCACAAGTGCATCCATCTGATCGGTGGCCACACCCATTTCCGAGAGCTTGCGCGGAATATCAAAACTGTCGTTGAACGCCTGCACAAAGGCTTGGAACCCTTTGAACCCGCCATCGATACCCAGATACCCCGCGGCGCGATCAAAGCGGTCAGCAATCTCACCTGCATTGAATTCCAGCACCGCAGGCATACAAACCGCATTCGTCGTGCCATGGTGGGTGTTGAAGATCGCACCCACCGGATGGCTGAGGGCATGGATTGCGCCAAGTCCCTTCTGGAAGGCCGTGGCCCCCATTGCCGCAGCCGACATCATATTGGCACGCGCCTCCAAATCAGTGCCATCCACATAGGCGCGCGGCAGATAGTCAATCACGAGGCGCATCCCCTCCAGCGCGATACCCTGCGACATCGGGTGATAATGCGGGCTGCTGAACGCCTCGACACAATGGGCAAAGGCATCCAGCCCGGTGCCTGCCGTAATAAACTTTGGCATGCCCACCGTCAGCTCCGGGTCGGCAATCACAACCGATGGCAGCACCTTCGGGTGGAAAATGATTTTTTTCTCATGAGTAACAGAGTTGGTGATGATCGATGCGCGCCCCACTTCGGACCCGGTGCCCGCCGTGGTTGGCACCGCAATGATCGGTGCAATTGCGTCTGCATCAGCCCGCGTCCACCAGTCGCCAATGTCTTCAAAATCCCAGATCGGGCGGGTTTGACCAGCGAAAAAGGCCACCATCTTACCAAGGTCCAGCCCAGACCCGCCTCCAAAGGCGATCACCCCGTCGTGGCCTCCGGCTTTATAGACCTCAACACCCGCATGCAGGTTAATCTCGGACGGGTTGGGATCAACCTCGCTGAACATACCACGGCCCAGACCGGCGGCCTCCATGATGTCCAGCGTGGCCTGGGTGATCGGCAGATCGGCCAGCCCTTTATCAGTTACCAAAAGCGGGCGTTTCATCCCCGCCTGCGCACAGGCCTCAGCCAATTCCTTAATCCGGCCATCACCAAATTTCATCGCGGTCGGGTAGGACCAGTTTCCTAGGAGTTGCATCTTCTTATCCTCAAGTTTTTGCGCCCGCCCCCACATGGGGAATATCAGGAAGAGGGGGACGGGCTCACGCCTTCAGGCGGTCACTTTTTTCAGGTGATAGGATTTCGGGCGGGTCAGATTGTGAAACCCAATGACGGAAAGACCGCCACCGCGGCCGGTGTTCTTGCAACCAGTCCAACAAAGACCCGGATCCAGATAATCGGCCCGGTTCATAAAGACAGTCCCGGTTTCAATTTGGTCCCCTACTTGCATCGCGCGGTCCAGATCTTTGGTCCACAGGCTTGCGGTCAGGCCAAATTCACTGTCGTTCATTAGGCGGATCGCTGCCTCATCCGAAGACACTTTCATGATGCCCACAACAGGACCAAAGCTCTCGTCGCGCATCACCCGCATGTCATGGGTCACATTGGTCAGGATCTGAGGTGTCACATAGGCGCCCCCATCATCCTCGGCGAAAGTGTCGATATGCGTGACGGCCCCATCGGCCACCGCCTCTGAAATCTGTGACCGCACCTCATCGGCAAACCGCACATTGGCCATCGGCCCCATGGAGGTCTCTGGGTCCAGCGGATTACCTAGCTTATAGCCTTTCACAATCTCCACTGCTTTGGCGACAAAATCGTCATAGAGGCTTTCATGAACATAGATCCGTTCGATCCCGCAACAGCACTGACCCGCATTGAACATCGCGCCATCAATCAGCGTATCGGCCGCAGCATCAAGATCTGCATCTTCCATCACATATCCAGGATCCTTGCCCCCCAGCTCGGTGCCAACTCCCGTGAACGTTCCGGCAGCCGCGCGTTCCATTGCCTGCCCACCGCGCACCGAACCCGTGAAGTTCACAAAATCAAACGCATTGCCTGCAATCAGATCGTTGGTTGTGTCGTGGGATAAGAACACATTCTGAAACACATCTTCTGGAACACCCGCCGCGTGGAATGCCGCCACCATACGCTCGCCCACCAGCAAAGTTTGCGTCGCATGTTTCAGCACCACCGTATTTCCCGCAATCAGCGCAGGCGCCACCGTGTTGATCGCGGTCATATATGGGTAGTTCCAAGGCGCCACCACAAACACCACCCCATGGGGCACGCGTTTGATATAGCGTTTGAACGTGGCATCTTTCCCCACTTCAATATCCGCCAAAGAGCTTTCGGCAATCGATGCCATATGGCTGGCACGCTCATTGAACCCGCCGAATTCGCCGCCATAACGCACCGGGCGCCCCATCATATGGGCAAGCTCCGGCACGATATCATCGTTCATCGCACCAACGGCCGCGACACCAGCCATGACCAAATCGATCCGTTCAGCCAATGGTCGCGCCGCCCAATCCACCTGCGCTTTGCGCGCCCGAGCAGCAATGTCAAAAGCGTCACCCTCTGACAGAACTTCGCGTTCCGCAAAAACCAATCCATCAATCGGTGAGATACATTTCAAAACCTGACCCATGCCAGTTCTCCATTCCTAGAAACGACTGCCCGTTTTTTCCTGCCAGAAATACCTCGGGGAGCCGAAGGCGGGGGCAGCGCAAACACCATCACGAGACTATGCCCGCTCAAATCCCCGCGCGACTTCGTAATCGGTCACCACACGCTCAAAATCCTCGATCTCAACTTCGGCAGCGCGGGCATAGTGATCAACCACATCGTCACCTAGGGCCGCACGCAACATGTCGGATCCATAAAGCGCGTCCCGCGCCGCACACAGATTGCCTGGGATCATCCCCGTCTCGCCCTGATAGACATCGCCTACCGTCGGCGGCTGCAATTCCAGCCCCTCTTCAATCCCTGCAATCCCGGCAGCCAACATGCCAGCCAGCGCCAGATAGGGGTTCATGTCGGAACCCGGAATGCGGCATTCCACCCGCACCGCCTTGGTCCCATCGCCACACAGCCGATAGCCTGCCGTGCGATTATCCACCGACCAGATGATCCGCGTCGGGGCAAAGCTGCCCGCGACAAAGCGCTTGTAGCTGTTGATATAAGGCGCCATGAAATAAGTGTAATCAGGGGCATATTTCAACAGCCCGGCCATGTACGATCGCATCAGATCCGACATGCCAAGCGCATCTTGGGCGTCATAAAAGGCCGGGGCACCCTCTTTCCAAAGTGACTGATGTACATGGCTGGACGAGCCCACCTTGTCGTGATGCCATTTCGGCAAAAACGTCACCGCATGACCCTGCTGCCAGGCAATCTCTTTCACTGCATGTTTGGCAATCGTGTGATATTCAGCGGTGTCCATGGCGGCTGCATATTTGATGTTCAACTCTTCCTGCCCGGTCTCCGCCTCACCCTTCGAGTTCTCAATCGGCAAGCCCGCATTCCACAGGTGATTGCGAATGGGCCGCATCACATGCTCTTCCTTGGTGCTTTGCAGGATGTGGTAATCCTGATTGTAGCCGGATATCGGCGCAAGATCGCGAAAACCTTCTTTACGGATCTGATCAAAGCTTTTCTCAAACAGGAAAAACTCAAGTTCGGTCGCCATCATCGGCGTATAGCCCATAGCCTCTATCCGCTTGACCTGGCGCTTTAGCATTGCGCGCGGGGAATGGGGCACTTCTTCATGGGTGTGGTGATCAAGGATGTCGCAAAGCACCATCACCGTTCCCTCCAGCCAGGGCACCGGGCGCAGGGTTTCAAGATCCGGCTTCATCACATAATCGCCGTAGCCCCGCTCCCACGAGGTGCTTGCATAGCCATCCGGCGTCGCCATTTCCAGATCCGTGGCCAGCAGGTAATTGCAGCAATGGGTCTCTTCATAAGCGCCGTTCACGAAATGGCCCGCGTGAAACCGCTTGCCCATCAGCCGGCCCTGCATATCCACAAAGCAGACCAGCACCGTGTCCACCTCGCCCGAGGCAACCTGCGCCTTCAGCGCATCAAATGTCAAAGCACCCATTGGCACTCCTCCCATGTTGTTTTCATGCGGGTTGATCCCGCTTTTCCCTGCGGCTCACTCTCCGGCAGCCTGCATGTCCTCAATCAATCGGGTCTCCAGAAGCTGTCCGTGTTTGTAAAGCAGCGGATAGGCAACCGCGGAAATATGGCTGTTGAATTCACGAAAGGCGCGCAACGTTTCCAAGTGGATATCCGAGGTTTCAAAGCTGGCAACCTGCCCGTCCTGCAACCGTTTCAGGTGTTTCTTGCGGCTCTTGCGTTCGGCCTGTTTCACCTCAGTCTTTTCAAGGCTCAGAATGCGCGCACTTTCCAGATCATCCGACACGAGGATGTTGGAAGCCAGTTTCAGGTTGGCCATGATGCTGTCATGCATCCGGGTCAGCTCGGCCCAGCCATCCGACGAAAAAGTCGCGTTCTTGCGGTTCAGATCCTGTGCCAGAACGCAAAGCCGTTTGGCCACCACATCACCTGCGGTTTCCAGCCGGATCGCATATTCCATCAGATCACGTGCGGCTTTCACATTCTCACGGCCCAGTTCTTTGTTGGGCAGGGCAGCAACATAATCACGGATGCCGGTCAGGCAGGCATTCACATCATGATCCAGTGCCTGCACGGTCTGGATCTTGTCGCGATCCCCATCGCGATAAAACCCGATCACCGGACGAAACATCACCTCAATCACTTCGGACATGCGCAAAAGCTCTTGCTTCAGGCTGGCAATCACCTGCGCAGGGGTGCCGATATTGTCGATATCAAGGGCCGATCCCGGCCGGATGTCGATACCGTTTTCACCCGGATGTTTCGGCGAGGGCATGAACCGCAACGCGCTCGTTTCGATCAGCGCCCCGAAAGGCATCGCAAGAAGAACCAAAACGCCATTGAAGGTGATATGGGCAATTACCAGCATTTGCCCGGTTTCCGGTACCGTCAGCGCGCCAGAACCCAAAAACAGGTTGACCGAAAACAGCGCAACCACGGCCCAGACTCCGCGCAAAAGGAGGTTTGCATAAGGCACCCGTTGCGCATCAGTTCCCATGCCACGGGTCAGCCAGACCGGGATGAAAGCTGAACCCAGATTGGCCCCCAATACCAATGACAGCCCCGCCGAAAAGGGGATTGCTCCGATCTGCACCAGCGTCACACACATCAAGATCGCCGCCACAGAAGAATGCATCACAAATGCCAGCGCGGCACCAACAAGAAAAGCCGTTAGGTAGTCACGGGCCAGATATTCGGCAATCGCAGGCAGAAAGGCACTGTCACGGATCGGGTCCATCGCCTCGCGCAGGAAGCGCAGGGAAATCAGGATAAAGGCAATCCCCATAAGGATCCGGCCAGCCTGCCGCCAGTTGCGGCTTTCCACTTTGACAAACAGCCAGCCCCCACCGCCAGCAGCACAGGAACCAACCAATCCAAACGGAATGACAGAATCTGGATCACCAAAGCCGAGCCAAGGTCCCCACCCAGAACAATGGCAAGTGCTGCCGGAAACTGCAGGTATCCCCCGCCACAAATCCGGTCGCCAAAAGCGCTACCGCGGCAGAGCTTTGCAACACCGTGGCAAGACCCACCCCAAGCAGGGAATTGGCCAAAGGCCCACGCTTTTCGGTCATCACCCGCTGGAAAGATGCACCAAAGCTGCGCTCAATCCCGGTGCGCACCATACGCACTGCAAACAACAACAGCATTGTGGCCCCGGCCAGACTTAGAAGAAAACTCAGGATGGCCATCAGCTGTTCACCAGTTCGAGCACGTGTTGATGAAGCACGGGGGTGGCCGCAGAGATTACCCGCCCGTCACTTTCCATAGTCAAAGGCGCACCGGACCAGTCACTCACCACGCCGCCGGCCGCCTCAACCACAGCAGAAAGCGCGAGGTAGTCATAGGGTTGCAGGTCATAATCCACCACCACATCCACATGACCCATCGCCACCAATGCATGCGGATAGCAATCATACCCCATGCGCCGGGTCTGGCCCACTTTGGTCAACCGGTCAAAAACCTGCGGATGATCACGATAGATCTTATCGCCCTCATTTATGTAAAGGATTGCCTGCGCTAGATTGGTTTGGCCCGAACACGTCACAGGTTCGCCGTTTAGCTTCGCCCCCTGCCCGCGCACACCAAGCAGCACCTCGTTCAAGGCGGGCATGCCAATCACACCAATTTGGGTTTGGCCCTGAATGAGATGCGCCAACAGAAACCCGAACAGCGGATGGCCAGACAGGAACGAACGCGTGCCATCAATCGGATCAATCACCCAGAGGTGATCGCTGCCTTTGGTATCAATCCCTTCCTCTTCGCCGAAAATGCCATGATCTGGAAACATCGCCCCGAGATATGCGCGCAATTCGGCCTCCACCGCTTTGTCCGCCTGGGTGACCGGGCTGTCATCAGATTTGAACGCAATCTCCAATACCCCTCGTCCTGAAGCGCCCCGAAAATGCGCCATCGACGTACGGGCAGCAATTTCTGCCATTGCCATGGCATGGGTCGAGAGTTGAGTAAGATCAGTCATGATTTTGGTCCTGACTTGCCCGGGGTTTTGCCCGCTATTTTCCCCATAGATTTACCTGGCGCCGCAACAACAAGATCTACGCCCCAGCCATCCAGGGCTTTTGCCATTGGCTTGCCGGGCGCCTGATCGGTGACCAACGTGTGGATCTGACAAGGGGACAACCCGCGATGTGGTGCCTTGGTTTCAAACTTGTGGCGATCCAGACCAATCACCACCTGATCGGCACATTCCCCAACCACTTCAGACAATGCCGCCTCGCTGGCATTTGCATAAAGAACCCCGTGGGAGGGCGACATCGCATCAACGCTTAGCACCGCCATATCAAAGACAAAGCGACGCGCCTGCCGTTCGGTAACGGGGCCAAAAGCACCGCGTTCGTCGCCTTTCATCTCGCCGCCAAGGAAATGCACCCGATTGGCGGGCATACCCAACACGGACTGAGCAATGCCGATGGAATTTGTCACCACGGTCAGGCCCACGTGCTTGCTTAACCGTTCTGCCACAAAAGCGGTGGTGGAACCCACATCCAGAAACACCGTCATATTGTTATGAATGCGCCGCGCCACTGATTTGGCAATCAGCCGCTTTTCATCTGCGTGGCGCGCCATGCGCGAAAAAAAGCTCGGGTCGCCCACGCCGCCAACCAGATAAGCACCGCCATGCACCCGCTCGACCGTGCCAGCTTTTGACAGCGCCTTGATGGTACGTCGCACCGTTTCCTCGGACACATCCAGCATCCGCGCCAATTCGCTTGAACGCGCGGATCCCCCCAACTGGCGCAGCGCATCCAGCAGCTCTAATTCCCTGTGTGAATGGCTGGTGGTATCGGTCATAAATCCCCAAATTCGGTCATTTCCACACAAACACTCCACAGATCCCCACATAAATGCAACAGTATTGTTACTATCCTACGTATTTATTTTGATATCCGGGCCAAATCCATCAAAACCCCTCAATGGATCTGGACCGCTGCGTTCGAATTTGCATAGAAGAAACTGTGGAGAGAGGAGGCCGCGATGCCTGATCCAAAAACCGATCAAAAAACTGACCAGACGTCGGCACAAGCCTCGGGGAAAACATCGGGGCAAAAGAATGTGCTGTTCATCATTATTGACCAGCTGCGCGCCGATTGCCTGAGCGGTGCGCTGGCCGACTATGTGGAGCTGCCCAACCTCAGGGCCCTGATGCAGGACGCAGTCAGCTTCGAGCGGCATTATTCGGTGGTGAACCCTTGTGGTCCTTCAAGGGCTTCAATCCTGACGGGGCAATATGCGATGAACCATCGATCAGTTCGCAATGGCACCCCTCTGCGCCATGACACTCCAAATGTGGCCACGGAAATGCGCAAAGCCGGGTATTTGCCGATGCTTTTTGGGTATACCGACACGTCGGGGGATCCACGCATCCACCATCCAAAGGATCCAGCGGTCCAAAGTTACGAATACCCGATGACCGGCTTTCACGAGATGCTTGAAATGCGCCTGGAACAATCCCTGCCGTGGCAAAGCTATCTGGCCCGCAATGGGTATGCGTTCGAAAACTATTGGGACATTTACAAGCCTGTTTCTCCAACCGGTACCGCGCCCGAGCTGAATGACCCGGCTTTTTACCGCGCTGAACATAGTGATACCGCGTTCCTGACCGGACGGTTTCTCGACACAATGCCCGCCTATGCCCGCGAAGGATGGTTTGCGCACCTTACCTATATTCGCCCGCATCCGCCGCTGGTGGCCCCTGCCCCGTATAATGATATGTATGATCCAGCCAAACTGCCGCTGCCCACCCGCAACACATCCGCCGAAACGGACGCGGGTCAGCATCCCTTTTTCGGTCCCGCCCAGAAAGGCCAGGTGGTTGCGGATTTCATCGAGGGTTTTCCTGATCTCACCCCCAGTGACGAGACGATCCAAACCCTGCGCGCAGTTTATCTTGGGCTGGCCACCGAGGTGGATCATCACATCGGGCGGGTGGTGCAATTTCTGAAAGACAGCGGGCAATACGACAACACGCTGCTGATTGTTACCGCAGATCACGGTGAAATGCTGGGCGATCACCACATGTGGGGCAAAATGACCGTATATGATGCGGCCTATCACACGCCTTTGATCATCCGCCTTCCAGACAATGCGGCGCAGGCCAGGACAAAGATCACAGTCCCGACCGAGTCGATTGATCTGACGCCAACCATTTTGGAATGGGTCGGGCAAAAGGTGCCAAACTCAATGGACGGGCGCTCGCTCTTACCGCTGTGTCAGGGGAAAAAACCGAAGGGCTGGCGGCAGTATTCTTTTGCTGAGCTGGATTTTGCAGACCCCTCAGCACCAACCCTATGGGAACGCGATCTTGGTCTCGATCCAAGCAATGCAAACCTGTCGATCCTGCGTGACGAGACCATGACCCTGGTGGAATTTGCAGCCGACCACCTTGAGCCGCTGCTGTTTGATCATCATGGCAAAGGTGAAATGGAGAATGTCGCAAGCGATCCGTCTTACGGGGCGGATCTGGCCCGATTGACACGCCAGATGCTGCGCCATCGGATGCGCAACATGGATCACACTCTTTCGATGGACATGATCACCAATTCGGGACCAAAACATTTTGCGCGAAAGCGGTAGTGCAACCTAATCCTGCCCCACTTTCAGGCAAACATCACGCAGGCGCGGATGGTCTTACCGGCCAACGTCTTCCGGAGCGATGGCCACGGTTTTGACAATGGCGTTCATCTTCTGCCCAGGCGCAAGACCCATGCTTTGCGCAGAACGGCGGGTGATCCGGGCAAGAAGCTTCCCTGCAGGTGTGCTAAGCGCGACAATGGCACCGGGACCATCGCCCATGCGCAAATCATCAATTACCCCCGGCAACACATTCAGCGCAGACATATCGCGCGGCAAATCGCGGGCAAGGATCACATCCTGTGCGGCGATGCGCAGCCGCAGAGCGTGACCCGGTTGCTGGGGGATCCTTGGCACAAACAGCGGCACCCCGCCAGCGTCCAGTTCGGTCAACCCATCATCGTGATGCACCGCCACCTTTGCGCGCAACAAGGCCCCCACGGCGCGCGGGCCTTGCGGGGCAAACCCCGGATCGGCCAACAGCTTTTCCGCCGGGCCGGTTTGCAAAACGCGCCCCTGATCCAGCGCCACCACGGTGGTTGCCAGTCGGGCAACTTCTTCCGGGGCATGGCACACATAAAGTATGGGCAGGGCAACCTCATCACGCAGCCGTTCAAAATAGGGCAGGATTTCCGACTTCCGGGCCTGATCCAAAGCGGAAAGCGGCTCGTCCGCCAACAGCATCCGGGGGCGGGCCAGCAACGCACGCCCAATGGCCACCCGCTGTTTTTCACCCCCCGAGAGCGTGGCCGGGCGCCGGGTGAGCAGCGGCCCAATGCCAAGCATATCAACCACCTGTTCAAACCCCGCCGCCCCCTTTGGCGCCGGACGATTGCGGGCAAACCAAGCCCCAAACGCAAGATTCTGGCGCACAGTTAGATGCGGGAACAAACGCGCTTCCTGAAACACGTAGCCAAGCCCACGCTTATGCGGAGGCAACCAAAGGTTCTGATTGGTATCGCCCAACACCGTATCACCCAGCACAACCCGCCCCTGATCAGGGCGGAGCAACCCCGCCACTGCGTTGATCACGGTGGTCTTGCCTGACCCTGACGCGCCATACAGCACGGTAAGCCCTTCCGGGGTCGAAAAACTCAGATCCAATTCGGTGCCGGAAAACCGGTGCTTCAGGGTGACTTCAAGCATCCGCCCCCCGATCCGCTTCGCCAATTGGCGCGCAAGCACTTCCGATGCGATCAGCGCCGCCATGGCAATAATGATCGAAATGATTACCAGCCGGGTGGCAGAAGCTTCTCCGCCCGGCACCTGCAAAAACGCATAGATCGCCGATGGCAGGGTTTGGGTCTGGCCCGGGATGTTGGACACAAAAGTGATGGTTGCCCCGAACTCTCCCATGGCTTTGGCAAACGCAAGGATTGCGCCAGTCAGCACCCCAGGCAGGATCAGCGGCAAGGTCACAGTGAAAAACACCCAAACCCGCGAAGCACCCAACGTGGCGGCGGCCTGCTCCAACTTTGGATCAACCGCTTCGATCGACAGGCGAATGGCCCGCACCATCAACGGAAACCCCATGATCGCGGCGGCAAGCGCCGCGCCGGTCCAACGGAAAGCAAACGTCACGCCGATTTGCGAAAACAGTCCTCCCAAGGGGCTGTTCGGCGCAAATCCCACCAACAGCAAATACCCCGTGACCACCGGCGGCATGACCAACGGCAGGTGCACCAGCCCATTGAGGATCTGTTTGCCGAAAAATTGTCCGCGCGCCAGCAGATGCGCCACAAAGATACCCGGAGCAAGGCCAAGAGCGTGGCCCAAAATGCCACTTTCAATGAGAGGCGTACCGCCTGCCATTCCTGTGGCCCCAGCCAATCCATCATTCCCCCACCTGCTGCGGATTTTGAAATCCATGGGTCTGGAACTGCTCTTGCGCGATGGGGCTGGTCAACCAGGCAAGCACCTCGCTTGCGGCCGGGTCCGCCTGCAAAGTCAGAGCTGCCGGATAAAGAATGGGGGGATGGCTGTCCGCTGGGAAAACACCGATCACGGGCGCACGCGGTTCAGCCCGGGCGTCGCTTTCATAGACGATACCCAAAGGCGCTGCCCCCTGTGCCACCAATGCCAGCGCCGCGCGAACATTATCGGTCTGCGCCACATGGGGGGCAAGCACCTCCCATTGACCCAGCGATTGCAACGCTGCTTTGCCGTAGATCCCTGCGGGCACGGCATCGACCAGCGCCATGGCAAGCCGCCCGCCGTGCAAGCGCGGAAGGACATCAAACCCATTGTGCAGCTCTGCCCGCTCTCCTTGACCAACCAAAACCAGACGGTTGCCAACCAAATCTACCCGGCTGCTTTCCTGCATCAACCCTTTTGCAAAAAGGTGATCCATCCAATCGGGGTTGCTGAGACAAAGATATCAGCAGGCGCACCATATTCGATCTGCCGCGCGAGCGCCGAGGTGCCTGCAAACGAAAGGATCAGCTCGTGACCAGTGGCCTGACCAACAGCCGGGGCGAGATCTTCAAGGGCAGTTTTCAGGCTGGCAGCCGCAAAGATTGTCACCTGTCCAGCCCAAAGCGGGTTCGCGAACACGGCGGACAGCGCAAGGGCTGCGATGAGCTTAAGCAGGCGTGAAAACATGCGGGGAGAGTGCCGGGTTTGCGTCCGCGTCACAAGGCCAAAATGGCGACCTGGCAGCCTGGGCAACAGGCAAGATTGATATTCACACCGACCCAAGAAAGAATTTGCCTTTCGCTGGCAAGCCCCAAACCCACTAGGGTTTGGGAAATTTTTTCAGACGGGTCCAAAGAGCCCTATTTCGCATTGAAGGTAAACAGCTGCTCACCCGACAGACGGTAGCCGTCAATCAACACTTTTGCCCGATCTGACGCCAGCCAGCTTTCCAGTTTCGCGGCGAGATCGGCCTTAGCATGGGGGTGCTGGTCCTGGCTTACCGGCAGATAGGCATATTGGTTGAACAAAACCGGGTCACCCGCAAACAAAAGCGCCTGATCTGCCTTGTTGGCAAAATTCAGCCAGCTTGCCCGATCCGAAAGGATATAGGCGCCCATACCGGACGCGGTGTTCAAAGACGCCCCCATGCCCGCCCCTGCTTCGCGATACCAATCACCGGCCGGTTCAACCCCGGCATCTGCCCAAAGGCTGCGTTCCTTTTTATGCGTGCCGCTGTCATCCCCCGGCTAACGAACAGCACTTGGGCTGCAGCAATTTTGCCAAGCGCATCTTTGGCATCTGTCGCTCCCTTGATCCCCGCCGGGTCTGCCGCCGGGCCAATTACGACAAAATCGTTATACATGATCTCACGCCGATGCGGGCCATAGCCTTCGGCCACAAACTTTTCTTCGGCGCCGCGCGAATGCACAAGGATGGCATCCACATCCCCTGCCCGGCCCAGCTTCAGCGCCTGACCGGTGCCGACAACCAAAAGCTGCACTTCCAGATCCAGATCCTTCTGAATCTCCGGCAAGAGCACCTCAGCCAGACCAGAATTGTGGAACGAGGTGGTCACGGCCATTTTCATATCATCTGCCTGGGCGACCCCGGCTAAGACAACAACGGACAGGGCCGCAACCTGCACTGCGGTTAATAGGCGTTTCATTCGAGAATATCTCCGTTCAGGAAGGCCTGCGCAGCCTTTGTGGCTGGCGCGTTGAAAAACTGGTCTGCGGGGGCGGCCTCGTGAATCTGGCCTTTGTGCACAAACAGCACGTCCTGCGCGAGGCGGCGTGCCTGCCCCATATTGTGGGTCGACATGATAATCCGGCGTCCGCGCGAAATTTCGTGATGTAGAACATCCTCAATTTCGCGGGTGGCACGCCCATCAAGCGAAGCGCAGGGTTCATCGAGAAACAGGAGTTCGGGCCGCAGGGTAAGCGCACGGCCAAGAGCCAGTTTTTGCCGCTCCCCTCCGGACAGCACCCGGGCCGGGCGGTTCAGGGCAATACCCAACCCAACCCGATCCGCCACCTCTTCAACACGGGCGGCGATCTCGGGTTTTGGGGTTTTGCGCAGGCTGAGCGGATAGGCCATATTTCGCGCACCGTGCGTCGCATGATCACCGGGGTTTGAAATACAAAGGCCTGAGCAGCAAGTGCATCAGTGCGGGGGCAGCCGTATGTAATGTCCCCTTCGCTCAACCGTTCAATCCCGTGCAGCGCGCGCAACAGCGTGGTTTTGCCCGCGCCATTGGGGCCAATCACGATGGTCACCCCCTGCCCTTCCACAGTCAGGTCAAGCGGGCCAATTAAGTTTCGGCCCCGGCGGCGCACGGCAATGGCGCGGGCCTGGATTGGGAACATGGTGGTAAGTTCAGCGGGAAAATCCATCACCAGCGCCCCTCCTGCTCGGTATGGCTAAGCGAGTGGATTGCGATATTTACTGCAATCGCCAGGCCAATCAGGATGAAACCCAGCCCCAGCGCCATTGCGAAATCCCCTTTGCCAGTTTCCAGAGCAATTGCGGTGGTCAGCACGCGGGTATGATGATCGATATTGCCACCAACAATCATAATCGCGCCAACCTCGCCAATTGCCCGGCCAAAACCTGCAAGGGCTGCGGTCAGCAGCGCACGCCGCCCATCCCATAGAAGTGTCCCTAGCCGCTGCGTTAGAGAGGTGTTCAGCGAAATCAGCAGGTCACGATAATCAGACCACAACTCGCGCAAAGCCTGCTGAGTGATCGAAGCAATCAGCGGCACAATGATAATGACCTGAGCAATCACCATTGCGGTGGGCGTGAACAAAAGCCCCATGACCCCAAGCGGGCCGGAGCGTGAGAAGATCACATAGACAATAAGGCCAACCACCACCGGGGGCAGCCCCATCAGCGCATTCAGGATGGCAATGGTCAGACGGCGATGTTTGAAACGGCGCACCGCAAGCAGCGCCCCAAGTGGCAGCGCAATCGCAGATGCAATCACCACAGCGGTACAGGTCACAGCCAGGCTGCGCAGAGTGATTTCCATCAGGTCGCTGTCGAATGAGATCAGGAGCCATACGGCCTGAACCATCCCC
>JQGR01000012.1_pt1 | contig 37706 bp, 42 predicted proteins | sample 210181 | NCBI WGS metagenome assembly JQGR01 (sample SAMN02928655, study PRJNA255238) | bioreactor metagenome | biome: continuous culture; feature: L-culture metagenome assembled contigs; material: continuous culture biomass; isolation source: continuous culture inoculated with microbial biomass... | reverse complement strand
GCAATGACCCGCTGCAGGTCACCAGCTCATCTGTGTTCATCGGCGCCGTGATCGAGTTCACCAGCACACCGAGCGGGAATGGTGGTTTTGTCAGCGATGCCCAGCACCGCGACCGTGGGGCGTTGATCGGCTGGAACAATGGCCGCTTGGGATGCACCGTAAATGGTGACGGCGTGTCTGATGGTAGGTTTCTGCCGTTGCCTGCTATCGGCCAGAAATGCGCAGTTTCGTTGCATACTGGACCGGGGTCATATTTCCGGGCTGTCACCGCCAGCGCCAATGAAGAAACGGCGATGCCCGAAGGTATCTTCGCCCCATCGCCCCGACCGCTTATGATCGGTGTCAGTTGGCAGGGAGGCTGGTCCAGTCGCTTCCCAGGGATTATTTATGAGGTGGTCTACGCCGAGGTGTCTGATGTCGACGAGGCGCGGCAACTGTCTGGCTATTTGGAGGGACAGCTATGACCGATCGTTATTGGCTGGTGGCGATGATCCCGGATGAATGGCGCGCGGCAGGCAATGCGATCAGCGCCGCAATGGGCTGGGGCGCGGTCGCCTATTCGGTGCCGTGGCCTGAGGCGGGTGCGCCGACGGGCTGGCTGATGAGCGTCGAAGTGTCTGCCGAATTTGTGAGTTGGCTGGAAGGTGAGCCAATCGCGCTGCCCGCCGGTGTCAATTTGGATCTCGACCAGGTGCGCGCAGTAATAGCGAAAATCAAATGGGTGGCTGAGGATGCGAGTAAGCGCCCGAACCCCGCGGCCATGCGCGAGCGGCTGCTGGCTGAGCATGGCTGATGCTGGTGCCGGAAAACTCATCGGTCCACAGCCCATAGAAGAACAGAGTTTTGCGGACAACCGCGCCCCTTGCGACTCTTCCATGCGACAACTGGCAACCGCGCATTTCATTAAAGAATGGTGGCTTCGGCGGACGCTTGCGAAAAGTTTGTTTTTTCAAGCGTGGTAGCCTCGAACACACAATTTAAAGGGGTATCTATGGCGCAGGACCTACTCAATATATTGGAGAAAGCTTTGTCTGAATTCGGCCATCGACTGCGGATTAAATACGGTTTGGGAAAAGATCCATCCAGCGATCAAATTCATCGCTGGCATGAGCAAGTTAAACAATTAATACGTCAGGGGTATTCTGCTGAACAGGCCGGAGAGAGCGCGGCATCTGCAGTTTTCGTTGACTTCCGAACCCACGTATATGCCTCGGAGGCAGAGACAATTTCATATCTTCTCGATTCTCTTAATCGAAATGGTAGAAATGACTGATCTGCTAAATCAGCTGCAAGCGGCGCCGGGGATTACTTATCTTCTCGGTGCCGTTGCATTTATTTCCGGAAGCATATTCGGATTTCTAACGTCAAGGTTCACTAGAACCAAAGCAGAGAGAGACACGCATAATCAGCGCCTTCATGAAAACGGCGAGAGGCTTGTTCGCTCCAAAGATGAAAAGTTTTCGAAATTCGTCGCAGCCCTGCAAAGAACCCTAAACAAACGCACCAACAAACAAGAAGTCACACTGGATGACTTCATAGACCTTTCTTCGTGTGGCGATCTTTACTTCTCGGAGCTGCGGAACACTGCCGATGCCTGTCTAACCGGGCAGGTTTCTGAAAACTCGCGAACACAGACGTTCCTTCCCGCTCTTGAAGAAGCTGTGAACACCTCTTTACCCAGCTATTACGACACTCTTTCGTCATTAGCTGAGGATATCGGGCAATCGTACAGCAATGAGCCGAAGCGGAAGAGTTACGAAAGCATTTATGTGGCGGTAGAGAAGTTCGGCCATTTACTGCCATCTCGCCTTATTTAGGTTCACCTGAATTCTCATAGCGAATTCAAGCTAGCGACCCAGGAGCCATATCATGCACAAAGAAACACTAGGGAGTGTTTGGGAGTTTCTAACTTGGGTCAACGGGTTTGATGGTTTTATTGCCGATATCTTCAGTTGGTTTGTTCCGGTGTTTTTTGGCATCTGGCTATCAGTTCGCACTGCGCTAAAGCAATTTTTGATCGAGAAACAATGGGAGCAAAAAACCAAGTCTTACGAAGACGCAATCTCGGCAGTATACCAATCTTTCCGCTTCTTCGATGAAACATTACACGCTGAAGAAGGAGAACAAGAAATCAGCGAGGAACTCAAAAAGGAGCTTGTGAAGGAATACGCTAATGCTGACAGAATTATTGTTGAAATTGTAACGTTAGGTACATTCAAAGTATCTCAACTGTTTTTGGAACGCCTGAAAAAGCTCCACAACAGAGACCACAATCTTCATCCGCAAGCGGGCTATCGTGAATATCTCGCAGCTGAACATGATGCATTCAAGAGTTGCATCGACGATCTAGTCAAGTTGGCAAAAGAAGACTTAGGAATGAAGTGATCTAACCTCACTCTTTAGAAACCATTCTGCTGCAATTCTTTTTGTCAGACACTGCAGAAATCTGTGGCGAGCTACAGCCATGTGTTACACCTTGTGTCACAATTTCAGAATGCTGTGACACACAGGTCGTTTTGGGCTGGGTTAGGCCTTTGTTTTCTCGATCATCTCTAAGAAAGCTGGCTGGGATGGTAGGATTCGAACCTACGGTACACTGTACCAAAAACAGTTGCCTTACCACTTGGCTACATCCCAACTGTGGGCGTGTACTACCCAATGCTCGAATAGCGCGCAACCCCAAAATCGCGGAAAATTGGCAAAAATCATTCTTCCGCTCCTGCACCATCCAACAGGTCATTTTGCTGGTTGGCGTCGCGGTCCTGCGCCACGAGTTTATCCAATGCAGCCTCATCCGCGGATTGGGTGGCATTGGCAGGGCTCAGCGGGGTGGCCCCCTGCTCGGTCAGTGCTGCCAACACCACGCGCATTGCTTCCCCGCGTGAATTTGACAACCCGTTTTCGCGCTGATCAATCCAGCCGGTAAAGCCCAGCCGCGCCCCGGTTTCAGTTACCCGGTCAATCCAGCCGGACGGCGCGGGGGTGTCGAGGATGAACGGCAGTGCCTGCAACTGGGCCACGCCAACCTTAAGCGCCGCAGGCAGATTGGACACATCGCGCAGGAAGATATCAAAGCCAAAACGGCGCTCTCGGTTGCGGGTGTAATTGATGATCCGGCTTTTGAAAACGGTGGCATTGGGGATACGAATATGGTTGCCATCGAAGCTTAGCAAAATCGTCGCGCGCGAGGTCAGGCGGATCACCTTGCCCACATCGCCATTGATTTCGATGGTGTCGTTGGGGCGAAACGGCTGGCGGATCGACAGCAGCAGCGAGGCGATGAAGTTCTCCACCGTATCGCGCACCGCAAACCCCAGCGCGAGGCCTATGATCCCCGCAGCCCCCATAATGGTCGACAACAAGGCTGTGGCCCCGAGGATATCCAATGCCACCACCACCCCACCCACCACTGCGGCGATGCGGATCACGGTGCGATAGATCTCGGCCACAAAAGCGTTGGGGGCAAGCCGCTCCCACGGTTGCTTCATCCGCGCAATCGCCATGCCGATCAGGGTCACCGCCGCAAAACCCGCGATGGCCACCGCCAACAGCGGCAATACGGCCACAAGCTGGGCAATACGGTCCTGAAACCGGGCCATCGCCGGGCTAAGCCGTTTTGACAGGTCCGTGGTCAGGCTGACCTGATTTTCAATTGCGATCACTCCGTCGATACGGCTGACCAGGTGCTGCAACTCTTCGTGGCCCGACGCTGACAAAGTGGTACCACGCAGGGTGACAATGCCTTCATTCACCGTGACAGTCACATCGGAATAGGCTTCCAACTCATTGAAGATATCACGAATTTTTGTGGCGATTGCCGCATCAAGCGCGCTTTGATCAACGCCGATCTCGGTGCTGATGGAACCGTCCTGAGCGGCGGCCATGTGCCCAGGAAACCCGATCATGGCGGGGGCAACCAGCGCGGCCAGACCAAGGGGGAGGAACAAGGACAGACAAACGGCAATCAGGCGCAAAAGGGGCATGGTGGATCCTTGGCAAAAATGATCTGGGGTCAAAACTGACGGCAGGTTACCCCGGCATTGCGATGAGGGGAAGCACGACGCACTTCGATTGTCGCTAAGTTAGGGCCGGTTCAGAGCACTGGCGGGACAGGGTTGGGCTGGACAGTCTGGACAGTTGTTACGTCAGCCGAAGTGAGCCCCCCTGAGAGAGGTGATCGCGTATCGCCTGCGTGCCGCCCCCTCGCAAGGCGCGCCCATCAGCACGCTGGAAGAGGGCGGGACTTGGCCAGTTGATCAAACGCGGCAAGATCCTCAATCACCGCTGCCATGTCAGACAACGCAATCATATTGGGTCCATCCGATGGGGCGGTGTCCGGGTCCGGGTGAGTTTCGATAAACACCCCGGCAATGCCCAGCGCCACGGCAGCGCGCGCCAGCACCGGGGCGCACGCGCGCTGCCCCCCACTGGCGCCGCCCTGCCCACCTGGCATTTGCACCGCATGTGTGGCATCCATGATCACCGGAAATCCGCTGCGCGCCATGGTCGGCAGGCCGCGCATATCCGTCACCAAAGTGTTGTAGCCAAAGGATGTGCCGCGTTCGGTCAGCAAGACCTTTTCATTGCCAGAGGCGGTCAGCTTATCAACCACATGCTCCATATCCCAAGGTGCCAGAAACTGGCCTTTTTTGACATTCACCACCCGGCCAGTTTGCGCTGCTGCCAGCAGCAGATCGGTCTGGCGACACAGGAAAGCGGGGATCTGCAAGATGTCCGCCACCGCCGCTACTGGCACACATTGCGCGGTCTCATGCACATCGGTCAGCACCGGAACATTCAAGGTGGACTTGACCTTGGCCAATATCTTAAGCCCGTCTGTCTGCCCCGGACCGCGCTGGCCCGACAAAGACGTCCGATTGGCCTTGTCAAACGAGGCTTTGAACACATAGCCCAGCCCGTGTGTGCGGCAAATGCGGGCCATTTCGGCCCCAATCTCCAACGCGTGATCGAGCCCTTCCAGTTGGCAAGGCCCTGCGATCACGGTCAGGGGCAGATCATTGCCGATCTGCACCCCGCCAGCCAGGATGTGTCGCGCCGTCATATCAGGCCGAAACCTGTTCGCGTAGCACCGAAGCGGTGAGCGACATGACCAGATAGATCCCTGCAAAAACCATGAACGACAGCAGAGTGTTTTCGAACTTGCGTGGATAGGTCGGCTCATCCGGGGCCACCGGCTGTACGCCAAGTTCGAGGTAGCGGGTCTGTTTGTTGGCTTCGATCCGGGCGGTTTCAAGCTGCTGCATTGATTGCTGCATCAGCAACACGCGGGTTTCCAGATTGGTCTGGGCCACGCGAAGTCGGGCGTTGACCGAAGCAAGCGAGCCCTGCACGCCATCTTCGGTCAGCTTTGCCCGCAGTTCGGCAATCAGCGCTTCAAGCCGCTTGATATCACCACGCGCGCCGTCAACACGTGCTTTATTGGGGCGTGTGTTATCCAGAAGCTGTTGCAATGTCAGGCGTTTTTCCTGCAGCTGGGTTTCAAAGCCCGAGATCTGCCCCATCAACGCGGTGGCGTCAGAGGTGGCATCAAACACACCAAGATCCTCTTGCAGGTCCAAAACCTTCTGCTGGGCGTTCAACATATCACGTTCCGCCTCTTCAAAAGTATCCCGCGCGCCCTGCATCTGATCGTTGCGCAGACGTTGCGACAGGTTGTCGACCCGCTGTTCCGCATAGCCAATCAAGGCTTGAGAAAACTGCTGGCTGAGAGCGGCGTTGGGGCCACCACTTCCATCTTCACGATCCCTTCGGTCGGATCGTAACCGATCTTCACGTTTTTCTTGTAGATCTTATAGGCTTTTTCATTGGTGGCATCGACGGGCAGGCGTTGCAGCGGGTCGATTTCCTCGCCACTGAAAGCCTGCTTAAATCCTTTGTCCTCATCCAAGCGCAGCATAGCATCACGCGAGGCCAGATAGCTTTGCACCGTAATGGAATCCTGTGACGTGGCCAGACCGGAACCGGAAAACAGGCTACCCAAGCCGCCACCGGTTGCACCTTCTGACTTTTGGATAATAAACTCGGTTTTCGTGGCAAACATCGGGGTGGCCACCGAGTAGAAGTAGAACCCGGCAATGACCGTTGGCAGGAAGACAAAAAATGCCAGCCGTACCATCAACATCACCAGCTTTTTGCGACGACGGCGTGCGATATCCATCTGGATATCCATGATCGCCTTGGCCCGTTCTGCGGCATCCATCACATGGGGGCTGGGCACTTTCGGCTTGTCGACCGTCTGCGGCAGCTTGATCTCATCAGCCTTATCGCCCGCTTCCGGGGCCACCAGATCAAGCATGGCTGCCCGCTTAAACGGGTCAATTCCGGCTTTGCGCAATTGCAGAACCGCATCAAAATCGGACACGGCAGAGATGCCATGTTTCTGGGCAACCCGGCGCGCCATGCGCAGTTGGCGCCCGGTCAGCCCTTCATCGCGAATGGCCGCAATCTCGGCTTCGCTGGCCATTTCCTTGGCGCTGGACACCTCACCGGACATCGTTTTTTTGCCAGCGGCGGCAAACCCCTCTTCGGGAAAACCATCCTCATGCCCGGCAGCAGCAACCTCTTCCAATGGGTTGAGTTTGCGCGGCATTTGATCCGCACCCGACGTGGACGCGTCAGGGCCGGTTGCAGCCTGCCCTGCACGCACTTCCGACTGGATCGCAGAGGCGGCGCCACGACGGATGCGGAATTTCTTAGCCTTGGGTTTCGTAGTCATAAAGTTGCTTCGCCTCTTCCAAGGTATCAAACATGTAGAACTGCCCATCACGCAGCACCGCCGCGGAGGAACAGAATTTTTCGATCGTTTTCGCCTGATGTGACACGATGATGACGGTGGAGTTTTTTAGCCGCTCCGCCAGCACATCACCAGCTTTGCGGTTAAATTCGGCATCCGTGGTTTGCGGCATGCCTTCGTCGATCAGATAGATGTCGAAATCCAGCGCCAGCAGCAGCGAAAAGGTGAACCGCGATCTCATCCCCGAAGAGTAAGTGCCCAAGGGGAAATCATAATATTCTTCAAGACCACAGAGCCATCGGGTGAACGCCTCGATATAGTCAGGATCAAGACCATAAAGCTCTGCCACATAGCGCGCATTGTCACGCGCGGACAGCTTGCCGATCACGCCGCCCATGAAGCCCAGCGGAAAGGACACCCGGCAATTGCGGACGATATTGCCCTCATCAGGTTTTTCCAAACCACACATCATATTGACCAAAGTGGTTTTTCCGGTGCCATTGCGCGCAAGAATGCCCAGCGAATTGCCCAACTCGACTTGGAAAGACGCTTTTTCAAGGATCACCTTGCGCCTTTCTCCGGTCCAGAAGGACTTGCTGACATTTACGAACTCGAGCATGCACACGCTCCGACACTGCTGACTTGCCTGACACCGGAATTGGACCGGCTTTTTCAACTCTTATCACGAGTTTGGTTAACAAGGAGCTATAATACCCCAATTGGGCAACATTATGTCGGACAGGCCGTAAAGATTACAATGTCAAAACGAAGCCCAAACCGGGTTTCACGCCGGTTTGGGCCATTTTCTCTACCAATACCGCCGAGATTATCAGCGAGTTTCACAACAATCAGTGTGTTTCAACCACACCTTCGCCATTTTGTTTCTCAACGCGCAACAGTTTGCCCGCGATAAATGACAAGAACACAGCGCCGAAGCTGAACAGCGCGCCCATCTTGGCCGCGTCCTGTACCGGCCCCGCCGGGAAGGCCACCGAAGCCACAAACAGCGACACGGTAAAGCCGATTGCCGAGACAAAACCAATCACAATCAAATCAAGCGTGCGCATGCCCGCAGGCAACCCCAGTTTCATCGGATGGGCCGCAAGCCAGCCAAACAGCAAAATCCCCACCGGTTTGCCAATGATCAGGCCCGCCAGCACCAACCAGGTGGCAGCAGAGATGGCGTTGAACTCAACACCGGCATTCAGCAAACCAAAGAAGAACAGAACAACCTCGACCGGCCCGGCCATGGAGTGTTCCATCTGGTTCAGCGTATCGGTCAAGTATTTCTCGGCCTCAGAGAAGATGCCGAAAGCACGATCCGCGTGCGGGATGGCCGGGATCACCGGCAACAGCCCCAGCGCCGGGTGAATGCCCGCTTTGGCAAAGCCGTACCAGCTGACGCAGCCCGCAATCGCATAGGGCAGCCAGCCCAGCTTTTTGCGCACAAAGGTCGAGCGGCGACGCAGCTGGTCGCCTACATCCATTTTGCGCGGCAGCCAGTTGAACACCGCAAAGGCGATGACCGAGGCAGCAACCGACAACAGCAACCATTCCGGGGCCAGCTCGCCCGAGGGATAAAAGATCGCCAGAATAATCAGGCCAGCCGCATCATCGGCAATCGCCAAAAGCAAAAGGAATCGCACCGCAGGGTGCCCCGCGCCAAACACCAGACGCCCGACAAGATACGAAAACGCGATATCCGTGGCGGTGGGAATGGCCCAACCGCGCGCCACCGCATCAAAGGTGGACGAGCCCAGAAACAGTGCAAGTCCAAGGTAAACCGCAATGGGCCCCAGCATGCCGCCCGCCGTGGCAATCAGCGGGGTGGCCGCTTTTTGCCGCGCAGAGATCCGTTTTTCAAGATCACCGCTTCCCAGACTTCCTTACCGGCGATAGCAAAGAACAACGCCATCAGCATGTCATTGATAAGATAGTGGAATGTGACCACTCGCTCTACATTTCCAGCGGCGAATTTATGCGCGTATTCAGCGCCAATCGCCTGTTCCCAATGATGCAGATCCACACCGATCCAGTTGTTGAACCACAGCGGGTATTCAACAAAATGATGGTAGGAATGTGCATCGATGTTGGCCCAGACCAAAGCCAAAAGCGCGCCGCCGATCAGCAGCACTGAATAGGTCGTGATGAAATTCCACACACGATACATGGTTTACCCCGTCTTTATTGCAAACAGGCTGCCGCATCTTCCGGCGGTCAGCCTGTTTTCTTCCATTATCCCACCGAAATAATGCACCGGAGGCCTTTTCTCAATGGCGGCTTCCCTTGCGTCACACAGAAGTCAGGAAGGTGTCAGATTGGGGCAACCATATTCCAGCCCAATCCGGCAAGGACGGCCCCCACGACGGCCAGCGCCAAATATGCGACAAAAACACGTGGTTTAACCAAAGCCCAGACCGCAACCGCTGCGGGGATACAGCTGACACCGCCAGCGATAACAAAGGACATGGCCGCACCTTGGCTCATCCCCTGTGCCAGCAGCGCCTCGACCATTGGCACCGCGGCGTAGCCATTAAGGTAGGCAGGCGCGCCAACAATAGCCCCGAGCAGGATCGGCATAATGCCCTCTCCGCCCAACACCTGCGCCACCCATTCAGCCGGGATGAACTTCAGCATCAGGGCTTCCAGCAGGTAGGCCAGAAGCAGCCATTTCCCCAGGAAAACAGCGTTTTCCAATGCGGTCGAGCGGAAAACCTCGCGTCGGGGGGCCTCTTGCCAAAAGCGCCAGTTGACTGTGCCCGACAGCGGCCCCATTTCATTTCCCGTGCCGCAGGTTGACGAGCAGCAGCTTTTCACCGGGGCGTTTTTCAGCGGATCGGCAAATACAAATGACCCAGCCATCGCCTTAACCGCAAAGCCGCCCATCAAGCCAATCAGCACCGCCGCTATTCCTTTGGCAAGCGCAAAATCCAGCCCCAATGTGCCCGCAGTAATGGCAAACATCGCCGGGTCCATCAAAGGGGATGCCAGCCAGAACGCCATCACCGCAGACAAAGGCGCCCCACCGCAAGCATCGCGGCAATAAAGGGGATCACTTCGCATGAACAGAATGGCGACACCCCGCCGAACAGCGCCGCCAGCACAATCATCCGCATTTCGCGCCCCTCAAAGGCACGCGCCAACAAGGTCTCGGCGTTGGTGGCTTTCAAATAGCCCACCGCAAGGATCGCAAACAGGATAAAGGGTGCGGTATGCCCCAGTGCGGTCAAGGCAAACGAAATGGTGGGCCAGATCTCTTCCGGGGCAATGAAAATCAGCGCAACCGGGATCAGCGCCGAGGCAATCCAAGCCGCGTCCCAAGACCATTTGCGCGGTTTGCCTGCTTCATCCGGCGTTTTCGCAGAAAGATCGCTCATACCTCACGCGCCTTTCTCTGCGCAATCAGCGCAGCATTCGGACAGAAGATAGGTCGACAGCGCCCGCATCACGTCATAGTCGGCCGCCGCACAGATGATCGAGCGACCGTGTTTTTGCTGGGTGACCAAACCAGCAGCCGCGAGGATTTTCATGTGGTGGGTCAGGGTTGATCCGGTCACGCCAGAGCGCTCGCCCAGACTGCCGATGGTCAGCCCCTCCTCCCCCGCGCGCACCAGAGTGCGCAGCACAGACAGGCGCTGCTCAGATCCAAGAGCGGCAAATTGCGACGCCGCGACGGGCGGCGACAGCGGGCAGATTTCTGGGGTATCATGTTTCATATTTCTAGAAATATAGAAATATCGACGTTGATCAAGAGATATTTTCACAGTTCTCGAAATATCACACCTCACCAGCGTTCCCTTCGGCCCCTGCCCCTTGGCCTCACGACAAAACCTGCCTACCCTGCAGGCATGTCCAGCCCCCACAACGCCCCCGTGCCAGACAGCCAGCTTTTGGCCACCGATCTGACCGCCTGCACCCTGTGCAAGGACCGGTTTGCTGCCACCCATTCCGCCCATGCGCCCCGCCCGGTGGTCTGGTTTCGCCCCGGCGTGCGCATTCGCATTATCGGCCAGGCGCCGGGAATGCGGGTGTATAAATCTGGGGTACCGTTTGATGATCCTTCCGGCGACCGGCTGCGTGCGTGGATGGGGCTGGAGCGCGAAGACTTCTATGACCGATCCCGCATTGCCGTCACTCCGATGGGCTTTTGCTTTCCCGGCTACACCGCAAATGGTGCAGACCTGCCACCGCCGCCGATCTGTGCAAAAACATGGGCCGACAGGGTGGACGCAGTGATGAAGGAGGTGCCGCTGACCCTCCTGGTTGGGGGCTATGCGCAGAAGCGCTATCTAGGGCAAACCCCCAGTAGCCCCTTCACCGTCACCGACACTGTGCGCAACTGGCACGACCATGCGCCCGCGCTGTTTCCCTTGCCACATCCGTCGTGGCGCAATACGGGTTGGTTGAAAAAACACCCCTGGTTCGAAGCCGAGCTGCTTCCCGCATTGCGCAACCGGATATCTACCGTCATGAACGAGGGGTGACAGATGAGAAAACCGATAGGCCGACCCGATGACTGACCCGCAGAACAATCCGACGACTGACACTGACTTACCGCCAGAGTTTGCCCCGGAAACCGCACTCGACCACGCCCATGCGCGGATGCAGGCCGAGCTTGAAAACGACGCGGCCCGGCTGCGCTATTACGAACGGCTTGCAGATGGCGAGTTATTTGTGTTGTTGGCAAAAGAGGTTGAGGGACCGGAAGAGGATATCGAGCCTGAAATCGTCGAGGTTGAAAAAGAAAAGTATTTACTTGTTTTTGACACGGAAGAGCGATTATCCGGTTTTGTCGGCCACCCCGCCCCCTATGCCGCCCTGCCCGGTCGGGTGATTGCAGGCATGTTGGCCGGACAAGGTATTGGGCTTGGTGTGAACCTTTCCGTAGCGTCCTCTTCCATCCTGATCCCGGCTGAGGCGATGGAATGGCTTGCCACCACCTTGCAATCCGGTCCCGAGCAGGTGGAAGCGCGGGTGGTGGAAATCCACGCACCTTCCGCGCCAGAGGTGTTGATATCGGCGCTGGATGCCAAACTTGCCTCTGCAGGTGGGCTCGCGGCTGCGGCCTGCCTGGCAGGGGTCAGCTATGCAGACGGTCGCAAAGGCCATGTTCTTGGGTTCATCGACGCGGTGGACGGCGCGGAAAACGCCCTTGCCGGTGCGGCCAATGAGGCGCTGACATTCTCCGGCATTGAGGCAGGGCAGATGGATGTGGGGTTCTTTTCGGGGGACGAGGTCATGGCCCGCAAACTGGCCGCTTATGGCCTGCGCTTTGATCTGCCGGTCCCGGAAAACCCGAACCAGTGAAACCTGCGACCCCAGGCTCCAATCCAGAAAAACCCCCAATCCTGAAGTAAGGGATAACGGCGTATTGTCTGCAATCGCGGCAAGAAAACTAGAAAACTAGTTTTCTAGTTTTCTAGTTTTCTAGTTTTCTAGTTTTCTAGTTTTGCGCCACAAGACGCTTCGTCAAGCGGAGAACCCGACCCGGACAAAAGCGCAATATGCCAAGCAGGCCAAAGTACTTCTTCCCCTTTGCGCGCTACGCCAAAGGGGAGCGCGCAAAACGTAAATTATTGTTTTGGGGAACGGTGGGTTACTTGCTTTCCAACGCGTCAAGACGTGCCTTCAGCGCTTCGTTTTCTTCGCGAGCCTTCTGGGCCATGGCCCGCACCGCGTCAAATTCTTCCCGCGTGACCAGATCACGATCCGCCAACCACCGATCCATCCAGGATTTCATCGCGCCTTCCGCTTCATCCTTTGCCCCCTGCGCCACGCCCAGCGCGTTGGTCATGATTTGCGACAGGTCATCAAACATCTTGTTGCGGCTTTGCATCGGGATCTCCTTGGGCGTCAAATTTGGGCGCCAGATTACGGCGCGTTGGGCGGCGACAAAATGGCCACCGCACCGGAACATGCGAATTTCCTTCTATATGGGGATATTTTTGTAATGAGACAAGGCGAAGCCCGGCCAAACGGTGTGATTTCACCCAGCCTCGGGCGGCGCCATTGACACCCCCGCTCTGGCCGTTCAGGAATGCGCCCATGTTTATGGCCATTCCCTTCCCCGCCCTCACGCCCGAGATTTTCACGATCGAGCTTGGTCCGATCTCATTTGCGCTGCGCTGGTATGCGATGGGCTATCTGGTGGGCATTGCCATTGGCTGGTGGATCATCGTTCAGGCGCTGAAACGGCCCACGCTTTGGCGGGGCGACGCACCGATGAGCCGCCCGCAGCTAGAGGATCTGGCCACCTGGATTGTGCTGGGCATTATTGCCGGGGGGCGGCTGGGGTTTGTGGCATTTTACCAACCCGATTATTACCTCTCCAACCCGGTGGAGATCCTGAAGGTCTGGCAGGGTGGCATGTCGTTTCACGGCGGTTTTCTGGGCGTAATTGCTGCGGCCTACTTCTGGTCGCGCCGCCACAAGCTGCCCGTGGCCTCAATCGCGGATTGTCTGGCAATCGCCGCGCCGATTGGCATTGGACTGGTGCGGATTGCCAATTTCATCAACGCAGAACTGTGGGGCCGCCCGACTGATTTGCCGTGGGGGGTGATTTTCCCGGGGGATGTGGCACAGGCCTGTGCCAATCTGGCCTCAGGCGCCTGTGCCCGCCACCCCAGCCAGCTATATGAAGCCCTGCTGGAAGGGGCAGTTCTGGCCGCCGTTCTTTTGCATCTGGCGTTCCGTTCTGGCTGGCTGAAACGCCCCGGCGCACTTACCGGTGTATTTTTCCTGGGCTATGGTCTTGCACGTTTCACGGTCGAGTTCTTCCGCCTTGCAGATGCCCAATTCATCACCCCGGACAACCCGTTTGGCCACGTCATCCGACTGGGCAGCACCAGCAGTTCCTGGGGCATCACCATGGGGCAGACGCTGACCCTGCCGATGATTGTGATTGGCCTGGCCACGCTGATCTGGGCCTTCCGCCGCCCGCAAAATGGCACCACAAGGGATCAGGCGGCATGAGCGCTCCTACCCCTTTGGAAGACCTTTTGCTGCGTCGCATCAACAAGACCGGGCCGATCATGCTGTCGGACTATATGGGCGAATGCCTGATGCACCCGCAGCACGGCTATTACGCCAGCCGCGATCCATTTGGGCAGCAGGGGGATTTCATCACCGCACCGGAAATCAGCCAGATGTTTGGCGAAATGCTGGGGCTATTTGTGGCGCAGGTCTGGATTGACCAGGGCTGCCCCTCCCCCATCACCCTGGCTGAGCTTGGCCCCGGTCGCGGCACATTGATGGCCGATATGCTGCGCGCCACCGCGCAGGTGCCCGGGTTTCATGCAGCAATTGATTTGCACATGATCGAAGCCTCGCCCCTGTTGTGCACGTTGCAGACAGAGCGGCTCGCGCCCCATGCAATCACCCATCACGACGTGGTGCAAACCCTGCCCGATCAGCCCCTGTTCCTGATCGCCAACGAGTTCTTTGACGCCCTACCCATTCGCCAGTTCATTCGCGACGGCAAGATGTGGCGTGAACATCAGGTGGGCGAAAACGATGGCAAATTGCAGATGGGGCTGACCGCGCCCCTGCCGCAGGCGTTGCTGGATCACCGGCTGGAGGATACCCGTGATGGGGATCTGGTTGAGCACTGCCCCGCCCTTGGCCCGATCACTGAAGAGATCGCCACGCGGATCAACACCCATGGCGGCGTGGCTTTGGTGATTGACTATGGCGACTGGCGTTCACTAGGGGACACGCTGCAGGCGCTGTCAGCGCATCAAAAAACCAACCCGCTGGCCGCCCCCGGCCATGCGGACCTGACTGCGCATGTGGATTTTGAGCGGATTGCCCATTTTGCGCATCCCCTGACCCATACGCTTCTGACCCCGCAAGGGGTATTTCTGGAACGGCTCGGCATCACCGACCGCGCACAGGCATTGGCCGAAAAACTGCAAGGGGACGCCCTGAACACCCATATCGCCGCACATCGGCGCTTGACCCACCCGGAGGAAATGGGGACGCTCTTTAAAGTGCTTGGGCTGACTCGTCCCGGTGCGCCGGTGCTGCCGGGGTTGGAATACCCCCGGACAGAGGCTGATTGCCCCACGCCGTTGCCCCGGAACAGACGACCCATGCCGACCACTAAACACCGCCCGCTCACCCCTATCCCAACCGCAATCCCTGATGGTGACCACATGCTGCTGGAAATGCTGACCTCTGACGCCCTGAGTTCTGACACCCCAGACCACGCGTCGCCGCGCCACGGGTTCTTTACCCGCAAAGGCGGAGCCTCTTCCGGGGTGTATCACGGGTTGAATTGCGGCTCTGGCAGCCGGGACCAGTCGGAACTGGTCAAAATCAACCGCGACCGGGTGGCAGCCGCGATGGAGGTGGCCCCTGCCGCCCTGTGTTCGGTCTATCAGGTGCATTCCCCCGACGTGGTCACCGTGGATGGCGACATGCATGGCGATCGGCCCAAGGCGGACGCTATTGTCACCAACACACCGGGGCTTGCGCTGAGCATTCTCACCGCCGATTGCCAGCCGGTTCTGTTTGCGGATATTGCAGCCGGCGTGATCGGCGCAGCCCATGCCGGGTGGAAAGGCGCGCTCGACGGGGTGTTGGAAAACACCGTGCAGGCGATGGTCGACCTTGGCGCCAGCCGCACTGGCATCACCGCCGTCATTGGCCCCTGCATCAGCCAGCGCAACTACGAAGTTGGGCCAGAATTCTTTGACAGCTTCACCGCCAATGACCCCGCTTATGACCGCTTCTTTGAACCGGGTCAGTCCGACCGGATGATGTTCGACCTGCCCGGTTTTGGCCTGCATAAACTGCATGAGGCCGGCGTGGGCCGGGCTGATTGGGTAGGATATTGCACCTATGCGGATGAAGAGAAGTTTTACTCTTACCGCAGATCCTGCCACCGCAAGGAAGCCGACTACGGGCGACTGATCTCGGCGATCCGGCTTTAGGTCGGAATAGGGTCTAATGGGGCAGGCTTTGCCCCTTTTCAGCCTCATTTGCGCGAAACGATCCCGACCCATGGCGCGGATTACTTACATTTCCCTGCACAATCCCCTTGTTTTCCTGACAGCAAACGCTGCCCCGGCCGATTGTCGCTGATTTGGCAAAAATGCCCAATGGCTGCCCAAACTGTGCCCGAATCCCCCTCTAAAACTGGGTTCAACACAGAATGACACGCCCCACACCACGGTCTCAGGACAGATAAGGATGAGGGCAGAGCATATGAGGCAGAGCATGAGCAAAGACGCAAAGAAACGCCCGCAAACTCATCCACAGACGCGCCGCTGGATGAAATGGATCATTGAGGCCGAGGCCGACACAAGCGCGCTCCCGTTCACCCGCGAAAACCGCAGGGCAAAGAAAGACCAGAAAGCAGCGTGAGGTAGAGTGCACCTGCAAGACAAAAGCCGCCGTCCTCCCGGGCGGCTTTTGTTTGTTGAACGAATTTGAGCACAGACGGGTAAGGAAAAATGAGCGATATGGTTTGGTTTCCCATTTGCCGGCTGACATCGGCCTGAATTTTTACTTTCATGATCCGAAAAAACCTCCCCTATCAGCAAAAAACCGATTTGTTCGATACATCAATTAGGCCGAAACAACGGACCTTTCGTTGCTTCCCCGAAAAATGCACCTCAACAAAGATCGCAAATTTCGACACGGTTGACTTGGAAGAAGATGGCGGTCGCAGTGCCGAAGTTGAACGCGTATGATCCGACAGGGCCGAGGTGGCTTGGCTTCGACCCAGAGGACGGCAGTGCTCCCGTTCTTCATGACGACAAAAAGCATTTGGATTTTTGAACCGATGGCCAATGTTCGAAGATGCCTGTTCCTATCTGACCGATTGCATCAAGCATTGAAGAAGGCTAGGTTCGAACGCCCCTTCAAAGCCAAAAAGTACAGGAGCATGAGGACGTAAGCTTAGATGGCGTGAACAGCTCCGCCCTAAAAATTTCTTCGCAAAATCTTGCTCTGTACTTTGTAAAATTCCGGAAGGTCCGTGCGACAGGCGATAGGCGGGAAGATCAGGCGTTTCCGCCATCCGCGCTTCGAGCACATCAAACGGCACGCCGGGATCATCCTTGGCACCACGAATGACCAGCGAGGTTTTCACCGACCCCACATTGGGCGTGGTCAGCAGGTCTTCGGTCAGGAAGCTCTGGAAGGTCGACAGGTCGGGGGCGACACATTTCAGGATGAAATCCACCTCGCCATTGAGCATATGGCACTCGCGCACCAAAGACCATTCGCGGCATTTTTCCTCAAAGGCGGTCAGGTCGCTTTCCGCCTGGCTAACCAAGCCAACCATGGCAAACACCTGCACTTCAAAGCCCAGTGCACGTGCGTCCACATCGGCGTGATAGCCCCTAATCAACCCCATTTCCTCCAACGTGCGCACACGGCGCAGGCAGGGCGGGGCGGAAATCCCCACCCGTTTGGCCAGCTCCACATTGGTCATGCGCCCGTCCGCCTGCAGTTCAGCAAGAATCATGCGGTCGATCGGGTCTAGTTTATGTCCGGCCATGCGGGTTCCTTCAGGCACAAAGGGGGATGAAATTGCGCAAACACTAGCCGCCCTTTGATGCATGCGCAACAATCTTTCGCGCAAACGCAACATTCTTTCAATTCCGACCCTTACCTTCACAAAGGCGGCATTCAGCGGTCCATATTTGCAAAGGGGTTTCCACCAAGCCGCGCGCCCCTATATCCAGTAGCGTTGAAATTTCAAAGCAGGATTGCCCAGATGTCCGAGACCCGCCACACCAAAGTTCTGATCATCGGCTCCGGCCCCGCCGGTTATACCGCAGGGGTTTACGCCTCTCGCGCCATGCTCGAGCCTATCTTGGTGCAGGGAATTGAGCCGGGTGGCCAGCTGACCACCACCACGGAAGTGGAGAACTACCCCTCGTTCATCGACATTCAAGGCCCCGAACTGATGATGAAGATGGAAGAGCACGCCCGCGCCATGGGCACCGAGGTGATTGGTGACATCATCACCGATCTGGACGTGTCCGAACGCCCGTTCAAAGCCACCGGTGACAGCGGCACAACCTATACCGCCGACGCAGTGATCCTGGCCACCGGCGCGCGGGCCAAATGGCTGGGGCTGCCGTCGGAAGAGAAGTTCAAAGGCTTTGGCGTCTCGGCCTGTGCAACCTGCGACGGGTTCTTTTATCGCGGTGAAGAGATTGTTGTGGTCGGTGGCGGCAACACTGCCGTAGAAGAAGCATTGTTCCTGACCAAATTTGCCTCCAAGGTGACGCTGATCCACCGCCGGGACGAGCTGCGCGCAGAAAAGATCCTGATCAATCGCTTGATGAAAAACGAAAAGATCGTGCCGCTTTGGGATCACCAGCTGGAAGAAGTGGTGGGCGACGAGATGCCGTTGGGCGTGACCGGCGTGCGCGCCAAACATGTGAAAACCGGCGAGATCACCGAAATCCCGGCCAAAGGCGTATTCATCGCCATCGGCCACGCGCCCGCAAGCGAGCTGGTCAAAGACAGCCTTGAAACCCATATGGGCGGCTATGTGGTCACCAAACCCGACAGCACCGCCACCTCGATCCCCGGTGTTTTTGCCGCAGGCGACCTGACCGACCATAAATACCGTCAGGCGGTGACCTCGGCCGGCATGGGCTGTATGGCCGCCCTTGAGGCCGAGCATTTCATCGCCGAGCTGGACGACTGATCCTGATGGCGTCCCAACCCCATGACTTCGCCCGGCAACGGGCGGAGTCCGAAGCTTGTGCTTGACAATCTGATCGCCAAGCACAAGCTGTCGGATGGTTGGGGGCTGCAAGACTGACCTCCCGCGTGTGGCGCGCGGGTTAGTTGCACGAGAAGCTCTCTCCACCTTTACGCATTTGATGCCAAATTTCTTCAATTTCATTGAGCGGTGCCTGCATGGGCAACCAGTCTTTTTCTTTCCAGGGGCCCGATGAGATGGGCCAATGTCCGTCGCGGTCCGGATTGGTCCGCACTCTCAGGCTAACGATTCTATTGTCTGGGGAAATCCCTCTCAAAAACAGACTGCATTGTCGTGTTCTACTGGGAGCGTATAGGGAGCAGCATGCAGACACTCCGCGACAACTGGTTGCCCGAATAGCTCAACATTAGGAATGACCAAGCGGCTTAATATGGATGTACTCCCAATTTTTCTTGGGCCTGCATATTCAGGTAAGTCCAATTCCTTTTCCCACTCGCCCGGCCGATACGGTCTGGAAAAGCTAACAGTGCCTGCGCCAAACGAACTGGGGCGGTCCAAAATTCTACCCAGCGTCGTTCCAGCGTGCACTCCGGCAAAATACTCAATACCATTCGCGTGAATGACATCGCTGGTGTCCAAAGCAATGTCACCCCGTGCAAATGCCCAAGCATTCATGGAATGGAACCCATAGTCTTGGTCATACAGGTTCAGATCATCCAGCCAAGGCACAAGAAACGGCGTGCCGAATTTGCAGATCTTAAGGTATTTTTGGGGAAACGCATCTTGCGCACTTGCCACAGCTGCGCAGAAAACCAACCCGATTGCCCAACCAAACATCCCACGCATCATACCCTCACACATTCTGACAGCCCCATGATGGTTGCGCACAGGCGCAGGGCGCAAGGGGAGAGTTGCCGCAGGCAGAAGGGTTCTGCCCGGGGTCCTCCCATTTCTCTTGTTCCACCGATAAACCAATTCCCGGAACCCTGTTCCCCGATCCCCTCAAACCGTGTCCAATCCGCCTCATTTCACAGAATTTCCTTATTTATTCCTTTGCGGGACCGTGTTTCCATGCAATTCGTTCATTCGTGAACATACCTTGAGTCGAACCCCAATCATCATGCCAACCCTTCCAACCCTTCCAACCCTTCCTACCGCAGCGGACGAAGACCTGCTCTTCGAGCTTCTGCGCCAGCTTGATGTGGCGCCAGAGGCGTCGCAACGCGCGACCGCGCAGGCGGTGGGGATCTCATTGGGGCGGTTGAACGGGCTTTTGCGCGCCACCGTGGATCAGGGCCTGATCCAGATCACCGAACGGGGCGGGCCGGACAAGCGACAGCGCTTTTCCTATGTGATCACCGCCAAGGGCGCGGCGGAGAAAACACGGCTCAGAGATCAATTCCTTGCCCGCAAATTTGCCGAGTATGACGCGCTGCATGCCGAACTGACCGGCTCAAGCAGCGGTCTTTCCCCTTTGAAACACAGGACACATCCGATGCAAAACAATCTTGCCCCCATCCCTGAGCTTTACGTTTCCTACGAAAGCGCGCAGAAAATGAAGGTCGAAGCGGCTGACCTGACCAGCCATGATCTGTCCCCGCGCCAGATCTGCGATCTGGAACTCTTGATGAACGGCGGCTTCAACCCGCTGAAGGGTTTTCTGACCGAAGAAGATTACAATGGTGTTGTCGACAATATGCGTCTGGCAGATGGCACCCTGTGGCCGATGCCGATCACTCTGGATGTGTCGGAAGATTTTGCCAAGTCGATTGAACTGGGTCAGGACATTGCCCTGCGCGACCAAGAGGGCGTGATCCTCGCCACCATGACTGTGACCGACCGCTGGGAACCGAACAAAGCGCATGAGGCCGAAAAAGTGTTTGGCGCGGATGATGATGCGCACCCGGCGGTGAACTACCTGCACAACCAAGCCGGCAAAATCTATCTGGGTGGCCCGATTGTGGGCATCCAACAACCGGTGCACTACGATTTCCGCGCCCGTCGCGACACCCCGAACGAGCTGCGGTCGTATTTCCGCAAGCTGGGCTGGCGCCGCGTGGTGGCGTTCCAAACCCGCAACCCGCTGCACCGCGCCCACCAAGAACTGACCTTCCGCGCCGCCCGTGAAGCCCAGGCCAACCTGCTGATCCATCCGGTTGTCGGCATGACCAAACCGGGCGACATTGATCACTTCACCCGTGTGCGCTGCTATGAGGCGGTGCTGGATCAATACCCGTCAGCCACCACCACCATGTCGCTGCTGAACCTCGCCATGCGTATGGCTGGCCCGCGCGAGGCGGTCTGGCACGGTTTGATCCGCGCCAACCACGGCTGCACCCACTTCATCGTTGGCCGCGACCACGCTGGCCCCGGCAAAAACTCTGCCGGTGAAGATTTCTACGGGCCGTATGATGCGCAGGAACTGTTTCGCGAGCATCAGGAAGAAATGGGCATCGAAATGGTCGACTTTAAGCACATGGTTTATGTGCAGGACCGCGCCCAATATGAACCCGCAGATGAGATCGAAGATAAGGATGACGTGACCATCCTGAACATTTCCGGAACCGAGCTGCGTCGCCGCCTGCAAGAAGGCCTGGAAATCCCCGAGTGGTTCTCGTTCCCGGCTGTGGTGGAAGAGCTGCGCAAAACCAAACCGCCGCGCGCCGAACAGGGTTTCACCGTGTTCTTCACCGGCTTCTCAGGCTCAGGCAAATCGACCATCGCCAACGCGCTGATGGTGAAGCTGATGGAAATGGGGGGCCGCCCGGTCACGCTTTTGGATGGGGACATTGTACGCAAAAACCTGTCGTCCGAGCTCGGCTTCTCGAAGGAACACCGCGACCTGAACATCCGCCGCATCGGATATGTGGCATCCGAGATCACCAAAAACGGTGGTATCGCGATCTGTGCGCCGATTGCCCCTTATGAAACCACCCGCCGCGCGGTGCGCGAAGACGTGGAGAACTTTGGCGCTTTTGTTGAGGTGCATGTGGCGACCAGCATCGAAGAATGCGAACGCCGCGACCGCAAGGGGCTTTATAAGCTGGCGCGCGAAGGGAAGATCAAGGAATTCACTGGGATTTCTGACCCTTACGACGTGCCGTCCAAACCGGAACTGTCGGTTGAAACCGAAAATGTCGAGGTGGACAACTGCGCGCATCAGGTGCTGCTGAAGCTGGAAAGCATGGGCCTGATCTAAGCCTGCAACCGCCGGCAAAAACAGAAAGGCCAGAGCATCGCTCTGGCCTTTTTCATGTCAGGTTCTGATCACAGCTTCCGATCACGGCGGCATCAATGCACTGCCATCGGGGTCAGATCATGCTGACGCGCCAGATCAAATGCCAAACGACGGCCATTGACCACAGCCAGACATTCACCATCTTCCTGATGCACCGAATAGAGGCGCTCCATCCCTTCGACCTGGGCCCGCATGTCATCGGGCAGTTCATCAGGTGTGACCGAGCGAATATAAACAAAACGGCTTTCGGCGTCTGGCAAAACCTCTGGCAAAAAGTCGATTTTCTTATCCATGACAGGCCTCCTTCCTCGTGGTGCGGCGCGCCGCCCTGCCGCGGGTTGCGGGAACCGGTCCCGATCAGGACCACGGCATGCGCTTATTACAGATATGGGGGGTGGTGCGGGCAATTGCCCGTCCAATAACAACACAGTGATTTAGGGTGAATGGGGTTTAGGGTGAATGGGATTGAGCCTGATCCAGGCGCTTTGCAATCGTGGCGCAGGCAAATGCCTTGTCACGTTTGCCTCCCCAACAGACGTCAGCGTTTGTTGATCTGGATGGTCTGCACCACCCGCTCCGGCTCGGCCCGCTCAAGATCTATGTGCAAAAGGCCATTTTCGGTGGCCGCCCCCATCACTTCGACACCTTCCGCCAGCACAAAGCTTTTCTGGAACTGACGCGCGGCAATGCCACGGTGCAGAAACACGCGGTCTTCCCCCGAATCGTGCTGTGCACCCCGCACAACCAGCTTGGCGTTTTCCACCGTAATCGACAGGTCCTCATCGGCGAACCCGGCAACCGCAAGTGAAATGCGGTAGGCGCGGTCACTGACCTGTTCGATATTGAAAGGCGGGTATCCATCTTTGGATTTGGCGGCTTGTTCCACCATACGTTCCAATTGCTCAAATCCCAGCAGGAACGGGTGGGCGCCCAGGGTCATCTTGGTCATTTTCGGTCCTTTTCACGGCAAAGCGACACGGTATTGGGGTCCCAATTGGCAACCCCTCTGGGGGAATATGGGGGGCCGCGCGATCAGGTGCAAGAGGGGGCGGTTTTGGTGGCTTTTCCTTGGCGTTAAGATATTTGCGCGATAAACTCTTCTCATCACTTGGGAATCGACTTGCCGACATGAGCAATGCCAAAGAAATGAAGACCGAAGACGTGCTGCGCGCCGAGCTTGAGGTTTTCAAAGCAGAACACCGCGACCTCGACGAAGCCATCCACGCGCTTGAAGAAAGCGGGCGGGCAGATCAGTTGCGGCTCAGGCGGCTGAAAAAACAAAAACTGGCGCTGAAAGACAAGATTGCCCGGATCGAAGATAAGCTGACCCCCGATATTATCGCCTGACCGCCGCGCGGCCATGGCTGCAGCAGGGGCAATCCTGTTTGCCCCGCCAATTCCCTCCGTGCCCCGCCGTGTCAGAGCTTGTTTTTGCCCCCCGTTCTCAATGCCGCATTGCATCAAAGCCATGCCATCCTGTATGGAAAGCGCATCTTTTATGAGCTGATCGCCGGGGGACCACATGAGCGACGTGAAGGTTGGAATTATCATGGGCAGCCAGTCGGACTGGCCGACCATGAAAGAAGCGGCAAATGTGCTGGACGAATTGGGCGTGGCATATGAGACGCGGATCGTCTCGGCGCATCGCACCCCGGACCGGCTGTGGGACTATGGTAAAACCGCCGCAAGCCGCGGACTGCATGTGATCATCGCAGGCGCAGGCGGCGCAGCGCACCTGCCCGGCATGATGGCATCCAAAACCCGCGTTCCCGTGGTGGGGGTGCCGGTGCAGACCCGCGCGTTGTCTGGCGTCGACAGCCTGTATTCGATTGTCCAGATGCCCAAAGGCTTCCCGGTGGCCACCATGGCCATCGGCACTGCAGGGGCCGCAAACGCGGGCCTGATGGCAGCGGGCATCCTTGCCACGGCTGACGCAGACCTAGCCCAGCGGCTGGACGCCTGGCGCGCGGCGCTGGCCGCCTCAATCCCCGAGGTGCCCGTAGATGACTGATATGCTGCAAACCGGTGCCACCATTGGCATTCTTGGCGGTGGTCAATTGGGCCGGATGCTTTCGGTCGCAGCCAGCCGCCTTGGCTTCAAAACCCATATTTTTGAACCCGAACCCACCCCACCCGCGGGCCATGTGGCCGACTGCGTGACCACCGCAGGGTACGATGATGTGGCCGCGCTGAGCACATTTGCCAAATCGGTCGATGTGATCACCTATGAATTCGAGAACATCCCGACCGAAGCCTTGGACACCCTCGAAGCCCTCGCGCCAATCCGCCCCGGCCGCGAAGCGCTGCGCGTCAGCCAGGACCGGATCGTGGAGAAGGATTTCCTCACCGATCTGGGCCTGACCACCGCCCCCTACGCCAATGTGGAAACGGTTGAGGATATGGTCGCCGCCGTGGCTTCAATCGGCGCGCCGTCAATCCTGAAAACCCGCCGCTTTGGCTATGACGGCAAGGGGCAGGCGCGGCTGATCTCTACCCAAGACGCCGACACCGCCTTCGCCGATATGCAGGGCGCGCCTGCGGTGCTGGAAGGCTTTGTCGATTTTTCGCATGAGGTCAGCATTATTGCAGCGCGTGGCGTGACCGGCGAAGTTGCCTGTTTTGACCCCGGTGAAAACGTGCACAAGGATGGCATCCTCGACACCACCACCGTGCCCGCGCGCCTGACCGGATCACAGCGCACGGATGCAATCTTGCTTGCTGGCCGCATCCTCAACGCGCTGGATTATGTCGGTGTGATGGGGGTTGAACTGTTTGTGACACCCAAGGGCCTGATCGTGAACGAAATCGCGCCGCGTGTACACAACTCTGGCCACTGGACCCAGCAGGGTTGCACTGTGGATCAGTTTGAACAGCATATCCGCGCGGTGGCCGGTTGGCCACTTGGCGACGGCACCCGGTACGCCGATGTGGTGATGGAAAACCTGATTGGCGACGATATCGACCGGGTGACAGAGATTGCCCGCGAGACCAACGCCTCGTTGCACCTTTATGGCAAGGCCGAGGTGAAGCCGGGCCGCAAGATGGGCCATGTGAACCGAATTGTTCCGGCTGCAAAATAGCCTACCAATCCAGAAAGTGGCCCGCTGCTGATGCGCCGGGCCGCTTCTGGCGGCTCGCTGCGCTCGGCAGACTTTTTGCCTCCGGCGGGGATATTTATGGTTAGAAAATAGGGCGTCGCGCTTTTCTTATTTTCTAACCATAAATATCCCGGGGTGAGGCTGAAAGCCGAGGGGCAGCGCCCCTTGCCCCCTCGCTTCATGCAAAACGGCGCAAGGGCATGGTGATCAGGCCCAGAACCAGTGACAGCATCAGCCAACCACCGACAAACCCGATCCCAGCACAGATCAGGCCGTCAGCCGTGACAGGCACCGCCGGTCGAAACTCCTCCCATGTGTCTTGCACCAGATCGGTATCGCGAAAGTGCCACAGCTGGGTCAGCCGCATCAGCGGTTCGGTTTGTTTTAACGAAGAATACGCGGCATCCAGCCGGTCAAACCGTGCCAGATTTCCGGCCATCTGATCGCGTAGATCATTTTGAAACTCCGACCCACCCATTTTCCCCAGCGCTTCGTCACGGCTGTATCCGGCGGCCTGAGCGGTGAAGTCGAAGCCTTTGGCAATCACCATCAGCTCGGCCCGCGCACCGGACAGGCGCTGCAGGTATTGTTGTGAAAACTCAGGGAATTGCGACAGGCCAACAGCCCCTGCCAGCCCGCCTGCCACGGTGAGTGCGCGGATCATATCTTTGCCCTTTTCGGCTTATCTGCTCTGGGGCGAGCATGGCGGGACGGACGGTATCGGGTCAAGGGGGAGGAGCGTGCGGGTCGTCCCCCTGCAAAAGATTGCGCATAAAAAAAGGGGCCGCTCGGCCCCTTTTTCAGCGATTTCACCGGCCTATGCCGTGGCTTACAGCCCGCGCACGTGGTGGTTCCTGTAGATCTCGATGATCTTGGCCACGGCAGCATCGGGTGCCATTTCTTCGCTTTCGCCGGTGCGGCGCGAGGTCACTTCGACCACGCCATTTTTCAACCCGCGCGGCCCCACAGTGATGCGCCAGGGCAGGCCGATCAGGTCCATGGTGGCGAACTTGCCACCTGCGCGCTCTTTACGGTCGTCATAAAGCGGTTCCAACCCGGCTTTGGTCAGCTCTTTGTAAAGTGCGTTACAGGCCGCGTCAGCTTCGTCATCACCCTGCTTGAGGTTCACGATACCACAGTGGAACGGGGTCACCCCCTCGGGCCATATGATACCCTTGTCATCGTGGCTGGCTTCAATGATCGCCCCTAACAGGCGCGACACACCGATTCCGTGCGACCCCATGTGAACCGGCACGTGGTTTTGATCTTTGTCGACAACTTTCGCATCCATCGCTTCCGAGTATTTGGTGCCGAAGTAGAAGATCTGCCCCACTTCGATACCGCGCGCCACGCGGCGGCGGTCTTCCGGCACCTCGTTGAATTTGGCCTCGTCATGGGTTTCATCAGTACGTGCGTATTTCGAGGTGAATTCCTCCAGCACGCCTTGGCATTCTGCCACATCATCATAGTCGATTTCGCGGTCACCAAAGGTGAGGTCAGTCACGGCGCTGTCATAGAACACTTCCGACTCACCCGTTTCCGCCAGCACCAGGAATTCATGGGTGTAATCGCCGCCAATCGGCCCACCATCAGCGCGCATCGGAATGGCCTGCAGGCCCATGCGTTCATAGGTGCGCAGATAGCTGACCAGATGGCGATTATAGGCGTGCAGCGCGTCTTCTTTGGTCAGATCGAAGTTATAGCCGTCTTTCATATAAAACTCGCGCCCCCGCATCACGCCAAAGCGCGGGCGGATCTCATCACGGAATTTCCACTGGATCTGATACAGGGTCAGCGGCAGATCTTTGTAGCTGTTCACATGGCTGCGGAACACATCGGTGATCACTTCTTCATTGGTCGGACCATAGAGCATATCACGGCCATGGCGGTCTTCGATGCGCAGCATCTCTTCGCCGTAATCCTCATAACGCCCGCTTTCACGCCACAGGTCCGCTGGCTGGATTGTTGCCATCTGCATCGGCACGTGACCCGCGCGGATCTGTTCCTCGTGCACGATGTTTTCGATCTTGCGCAGCACTTTGAAGCCAAGCGGCAACCAGGTGTAGATCCCTGCGGCCTGTTGTTTGATCATGCCTGCGCGCAGCATGTAGCGGTGCGAGACGATCTGGGCTTCCGAGGGGGTCTCTTTCAAGACCGGCAGAAAATAGCGGGAAAGACGCATGGTGTCCTCATAAATTCCATGTTTGCAAGCGGTCTACGCGATCAGACCGTCAAGAGCAATGGGCACGGCTGCGCCGCCCGGATACACCCGGCAGATAGTCCGTTTCCGACCTCAGCCATGTCGCCCGAGGGTTTGCGCCATCAAGGCACTCTGCCAAAGTGCCCAAACATGTTTCGGAGCCCCCATGACCCAGACCATTCTTGAGCCCGCCCGCGAGATCCCGGTGATCCATCAAACCGAAGTGCTTGTGGTTGGTTCCGGTCCTGGCGGGCTGGCCGCCGCACTGGCCGCCGCACGCGCAGGTGTTGACGTGACCCTGCTGGACCGATTTGGTTGTTTTGGCGGCAATATCACCACCGTCGGCGTGGAAGGCTTTGCCTGGTATCGACATGAGAAAACCGTGGAAGCGGGCGGCATCGGCTGGGAGTTTGAAGAACGTGCCAAGGCAATGGGGGCCGCGGTACCGGAAAGCCAGTCGCTCAGCTATGAGCTCGACAGCGAAGGCTTCAAGCTGACCGCCGACCAACTGGTAAGCGAGGCCGGCATTCACCCGATGCTGCACCGCCAGTTTGTGGCGCCGATCCGCGAGGGCACGCGCATCACCGGGGTGATAGTCGAAAGCAAAGCCGGACGCGAGGCCATCCTTGCCGCGCGGGTAATCGACGCCACGGGCGATGCGGATATTGCCCAGATGATGGGCGCGCCCACGGTGAAAACTCCGGTGGAAGAGATGCAGGCGGCCAGCGTGATGTTTCACATTGCAGGCGTCGACAAGCAGAAATTCATGGACGGTGTGAAGGCCGATCCGCAGACCTATGCTGACTGGTCCACTGGTGAATGGGAGGTAGAGACCTCTGGCAAAGAGGACAAAATGTTCTCGCCTTTTCTTGCCAAGCCCTTTGCACAAGCCATCCGCGAAGGACATATGCCTGCTGATCTCAATACCATTGGCGGCACATGGGGCGCGGTGCATGACAGCGGTGAGATGACCTATATGAACCTTGTGCATCTGGCAGGCATCGACGGCACCGATCCCGACAGTATGACACGGGGCGAGATTGAGGGCCGCGCACAGGCGATGGTGGCGATTGATGCACTGCGCCGCTACACGCCGGGCTGCGAGGGCGCGCGGCTTAGAAATTTCGGCATGACCATCGGCATCCGTGACACGCGCAAAATCGATGCGGCGTATAACATCACTGAAAACGACATGCGCCATCAAGGACGCTTTGATGACACCATTGGGATTTACCCTGAATTTATCGATGGTTACGGCATTTTAATTCTGCCCACTACCGGGCGCTATATGCAGGTGCCTTACCGCGCAATGTTGCCCCAAGGCGTTGAAAACCTGCTGGTCACCGGTCGGGCCGTTGGTGGTGACAAAGTGGCCCATGCCGGCACCCGCAATATGGCATGTTGCGCAGTCGCGGGTCAGGGTGCGGGCGTCGCAGCAGCGCTGTCCGTGAAAGCGGGCGTCGGATTTGACGCCGTGGATATCACTGCTGTTCAGCGCGAGCTGAAACGACAAGGTGTGCGCATTCACTAGGGGGAGTCACTGGGCGGGGCGCTGTTCTGAGTGGGAGAGACCCAATAAGAAAAGGCGCGCCTGATGGCCCGCCCGTCTCAGTTCTTATGCAGTTTGGCCGCACCGCCACGGAAGTTCGCGCCGGACACGCGCCGGACACGGGCCAGACGCGGGCCAGACGCGGGTCGGGATCTGTTTCGCGATCAGATAGAACCGCCGAGGCTGAGGGTCAGATCAGATTTGGTGGCCACCGATGTGCCTTTACCCTCTTCATATTTCAGCCCGGCGCCCACTTCGCCGGACAAACTGATGCCCGGTTCTTTGGGTTCGTACTGATGGCCTTCGCAGCCCGCCAACAAAGCGGCTGCCGCACTGAGTGCAAGAATAAGTCGCATCCCTTAAGGTGCCTTTCGATTGGTTCCAACAATATCTGCCCGCAGTCTGGACCCAGCGCGCCGTAAGGAAAACCCGTTTTTTCATCCTGTTGCGCCGTTCAGCGCAATTTTGCCACCACAACAGCCATCCCACAGGCAAGCACACTTGAAAATCGCCCGGGGGTGGGCGACATAAGGACAAGTTTACGAGGACACATCATGCCCCTTCCGGTTCAGACCCAAGCCAAATACTGGTCCATCATTCTGCTATTACTGGCGCTGGCCCTTTGGTATCTTGGCAATGTGATCCTGCCCTTTGTGCTGGGCGGCGCCATTGCCTATTTCCTTGATCCGGTGGCGGATCGGCTGGAGACAATGGGCCTGTCACGGGTGATGTCAACGGTGGTGATCTCACTGTTTGCCGTGATGATTTTTGTGGTGGCCTTCCTCTTGGTGGTGCCCACGCTGATCTCTCAGGCATTGGCGCTGGTCGACGCGGCCCCCAAATTGTTCAACCAATTGCACGACTTCATCTCTGCCCGGTTTCCATCGATTCTGGAGGAAAACGGCACCCTACGCCAGTCACTCGACAGCCTGGGCCAGACCATTCAGTCGCGCGGTGGCGAGCTGGTGGGCACATTGGTGTCATCCGCCATGAGCGTCCTGAACATCGTGATCTTGCTGGTGATCACCCCTGTGGTGGCCTTTTACCTGCTGCTCGACTGGGACCACATGATTGCCCGGATCAATGCGCTGTTGCCGCTGGATCATGCGCCCGCGATCCGTCAGGTCGCCAGCGACATCGACAAGGTGCTGGCCAGTTTTATTCGCGGTCAGGGCTCGGTCTGCCTGGCAATGGGCAGCTATTACGCGGTGGGGCTGATGTTGGTGGGGCTGCAATTTGGCCTGGTGGTCGGCTTTATCGCCGGATTAATCACCTTCATCCCCTATGTCGGCGCTTTGGTGGGCGGCGCGTTGGCAATCGGCCTTGCGCTATTTCAGTTCTGGGGCGAGTGGTGGAGCCTTGGTGCAGTGGCCGCAATCTTCTTTGGCGGGCAGTTCCTTGAAGGCAATGTCATTACCCCGAAACTGGTGGGCAAATCGGTGGGCCTGCACCCGGTCTGGCTGATGCTGGCGCTGTCGGTGTTTGGTTCGCTGTTTGGCTTTGTCGGCATGCTGGTGGCGGTCCCGGTTGCCGCCGCCATTGGTGTCGTGGCCCGGTTCTTTATCGGTCAATACACCGGCGGGCGCTGTATCAGGGGGTAATTGGACAGCAGGATGCGCTGACCTCTGAAGAGACGAAGGACCTGTAATGCAGGATCAATTTGCCTTTGACCTGCCCGTAACTGCGGCGCAGGGGGTTGAGGATTTTCTTGTCACCCCCTCCAACCAGGCCGCAATGGCAATTGTGGATGGCTGGGACCATTGGCCCAATCAGAAACTGGTGCTGGCCGGAGAGATGGGCACCGGAAAGACCCATCTGGCCCATGTCTGGGCAGATCAATCCGGTGCTGAGATCATTCAGGCGAACCGGCTTGGCACCACGGTGATCGAGGCCCTTGCGGGTGGATCAGTTGTGGTGGAAGACGTCGAAAAGATTGCCGGAGATCGCGCCGCCGAAACCGCGCTGTTTCACCTGCACAATCTGGTACTGGCCGAAGGGGGCTGGCTGATGCTGACCGCAAATGACGCGCCGTCGCGCTGGGGGCTGACGCTGCCGGACCTGCGATCACGGATGGAGGCCACCACTTTGGCGCGGCTGGATCCACCGGATGACATGTTGCTTTCGGCGGTGCTGGTGAAGCTGTTTGATGACCGTCAGATCAGTGTGAACGCCAATCTGGTTGAATACCTGCTGCCGCGCATGGAGCGCTCGCTGGCGGCAGCCTCACATGTGGTGCAGGCACTGGATCAGGTTGCCCTGTCCGAACAGCGGCCAATCACCCGCGCCTTGCGCAACGGGTTTTGGGAATTGCTGGCGCGACGGGGTAAGGCGCACGCACGCCGAACCCTGATCTCATGCCTGAATATTGCCGAAATTTCGGGACATTCAGAGCGTGCGAAAGATGGGGTGGGGCGGGCTGTTTCCTGAACGGGTTACGCCCCATTTTCTGGTCGGTTTGCTGGACAAGGGCTGCGGGCGGGCGTACCGTCACACCGCCGTTACATTTCTCCGCGATAGAGCCCTCATGACCAAAGCCGACACGCCCGCCACCCCGCTTTCAGATTTCCTGCACGCCCCCTTCCCGCCCGCCACAGCGCTGCCCGGCGACGGCACTGCGGGACCAAAACGGTTTTTCAACCGCGAGCTCAGCTGGTTGGGCTTCAACTGGCGGGTGCTGGAAGAAGCGGAAAACCCGCGGGTGCCGCTTCTGGAACGGCTGCGGTTTCTGTCGATTTCCGCCACAAATCTGGATGAGTTCTACACCGTGCGCGTGGCAGGCCTGCGCGAATTGGTGCGTGAAGATGTGACCACCCCCGCTACCGACGGGTTGTTACCTGCCGAACAGCTGAAGCTGATCAACCAGGACGCCCGCGCCTGATGGCCCGACAGCAATCCACCTATGACCGGCTGACCCGGCAAATGCGCGAGCATGGCATAATCATCGAAAAACGCGCAGACCTGACTGATGAGGACAAGCGCCACCTCGATCACGTCTTTCTGACCCAGGTGTTCCCGGTGCTGTCCCCGCTGGCGATTGACCCGGCACATCCCTTTCCCTTCATCCCCAACACCGGTTTTGCGCTGGCCCTGCAGCTGGAACGCAGCCGCGACCGGCAGAAACTAAAGGCGCTGCTGCCGATCCCGCATCAGATCAACCGTTTTGTCCGCCTGCCCGCCAAAGAAGGCCAGGCACGGTTCCTGCCGCTTGAGGATCTTCTGCTTGAACATCTCTCCAGCCTCTTCCCCGGCTATGTGGAAAAGGGCAATTGCGCCTTTCGCATCCTGCGCGACAGCGACCTTGAGGTGGAAGACGAAGCCGAAGACCTGGTGCGCGAATTTGAAACCGCCCTCAAACGCCGTAAGCGTGGCGAAGTGGTCCGGCTGAAGATCACCGAAGGTGCCCCCGACGCGCTGATGCGGATGATCAAACGCGAACTGCGCGTCTCTGGCGACGAAATTGTCGAAGTGGATGGCATCATCGGCATGGCCGACCTTGGCGAGTTGGTACTGAAAGATCGCCATGACCTGATGTGGCCCAGTTTCACCCCCCGCGTCCCCGAACGGGTGCAGGACCACGAAGGCGATATGTTTGCAGCAATCCGGCAAAAGGACATGCTGCTGCACCATCCGTATGAAACCTTCGACATGGTGGTGCGCTTCCTCAATCAGGCGGCGCGTGACCCAAATGTTGTGGCAATCAAACAGACCCTTTATCGCACCTCTCACGACAGCCCGATTGTGAAAGCGCTGTGTGAAGCGGCGGAAGACGGCAAATCGGTCACCGCGCTGGTTGAGTTGAAAGCACGTTTTGACGAGGCCGCCAATATCCGCCAGTCGCGCCGACTAGAGCGTGCCGGCGCCCATGTGACCTATGGGTTCATCAACTATAAAACCCACGCCAAGATCTCGACGGTGGTGCGGCGCGAAGGGGACGAACTGGTGACCTATACCCATTACGGCACCGGCAACTACCATCCGATTACGGCACGGATTTACACCGACCTCAGCTTTTTCACCTGTGACGCTGCTTTGGGCCGCGATGCCACCAAAGTGTTCAATTACCTATCCGGATATGCGGAGCCGCAAGGGCTTGAAAATCTTGCCATTTCACCGCTCAATCAGAAATCCACCCTGATTGCGCGCATCGCCCGTGAGGCGGAATTGGCAAAAGAGGGCAAACCAGCCGAAATCTGGGCCAAGATGAACTCGCTTGTGGAACCCGATGTGATCGACGCGCTTTACAAAGCCTCGCAAGCCGGGGTGAATATCAGCCTTGTGGTGCGTGGCATCTGCGGGCTGCGTCCGGGCATCAAGGGCCTGTCTGAAAACATCCGGGTGAAATCCATTGTCGGGCGGTTTTTGGAACATTCCCGCATCGTCTGTTTCGGCAATGGCCACGGGCTGCCCGCAAAGAAAGCGCGGGTCTATATCTCGTCTGCAGATTGGATGGGGCGCAACCTGAACCGACGGGTGGAAACGCTGGTTGAAATCAAAAACGCCACGGTGAAGGCGCAGATCGTCAATCAGATCATGGCGGCCAACCTTGCGGATGTGGCACAAAGCTGGGTGATGGGCCCAGATGGCAGCTTTGCCCGCGCGGATCTGAGCCAGCTGGATCATCCGTTCAACTGCCATCGTTTCTTCATGGAAAACCCGTCTCTTTCGGGGCGCGGATCGGCAGGTGCCTCGGACGTACCGAAACTGGCGCATAGCCCCGAGGAACGCGCGGATCTGGATTGACCACCGCGCCGAAACACAGGCATAGTCAGGCCGTAGACAGGGAAAACGGGCAGGAATTTCCAACATGAATACAACCACTTCCACCGACGAGTGGGGCCCGTTTGGTCGCCCGATCTTTGAAGATCCATCTGCGCGTGCGCTGTCGCGTGTTGGCGTGGTAGACGTGGGATCGAACTCGGTGCGGATGGTGGTGTTTGATGGTGCTGCCCGCTCGCCCGCCTATTTTTTCAACGAAAAAATCCTCTGCGGGCTTGGCGGCGGACTTGCACAAACCGGACATTTAAACCCGGAAGGCCGCGCGCGCGCCCTGGCTGCAATTAAACGATTTCAACTTTTGGCCAAAGGCATGCATCTGCCGCCCCTGACCGCGGTTGCCACCGCCGCCGTGCGTGAGGCATCGGACGGACCGGACTTCCGCGACGAGGTTCTACGCGAAACTGGCCTCACCCTTTATGTCATTGACGGCGAAGAAGAAGCACGACTGTCGGCGCAAGGTGTGCTGCTTGGCTGGCCCGATGCCAAGGGTCTGATGTGTGACATTGGTGGCAGTTCGCTGGAGCTGGCCGAAATCACCGGCGGCGATGTCGGCAAACGTATTACCTCACCGTTGGGGCCGCTGAAGCTGGCCGACACGCCAGGCGGCAAAAAGGGCCTTAAGGCCGAGATCGCCCGCGTGGTTGATGATCTGGCTACTGAAATGGGCACCGATCACAAAAGGCTTTATCTGGTCGGCGGCAGCTGGCGCGCCATTGCCCGGCTTGACATGGAGCGGCGTGGCTATCCGCTAACCGTGCTGCACGAATACCGCATGTCACAGAAATCATTACAGAAAACCCTAAAATGGATTGAAGAGGTCGATCTGGACGAGGTGCGCCAGCGCACCGCCACATCTGCCACCCGTATGGCGTTGGTGCCAATTGCCGCCCAGGTTCTGAAACGGTTGATCCGCACCTTCCGACCGAAAGAAATTGCGGTCAGCTCTTACGGTATCCGCGAAGGCATGCTGTATGAACAGATGCCCGACCGGATCCGCAAACGTGACCCGCTGATCGAAGCGTGCCGTTTTGCCGAACAGAAAGACGCACGAGTGCCAGGCTTCGGCAAAGCGCTTTATGAGTTCCTCACCCCGCTTTACAAATCCGCGCGGGAAGATGACCGCCGCATGATCAAGGCCGCCTGCCTGTTGCATGACGTCAGCTGGCGCGCGCATCCCGATTACCGCCATGAAGTCTGCTTTGACAATGCCACCCGCGCCAACCTTGGTGGGCTGACCCATGAGGAACGGGTATTTCTGGGCCTGTCGCTGTTGCATCGTTACAAAAACAGCCGCTCTGGTTCGCGCTTTGAGAACCTGTTTGAGATCCTTGACGAAAAGCACCTTGCCCGTGCCGAGGTTCTGGGCAAGGCAATGCGTTTTGGGGCGATGTTTGCGATGGACGGCCCGCAAGACAAGGCCGACCTGAGGTGGTTCCCGAAAAAACGCGAACTGCATCTGCGTTTGGCGCGCGGGGCGCATGACCTTTTTGGCGAAGTCGCCGCCAACCGGTTCGACGCACTGGCAGATGCCTTGAATGCCATGCCAATCGTCAAGAAGCTGCGCTAAACTCGCGCCTTTTTTCTTGCCTGAAGTACCTCGGGGTGAGCCGCGCATGCGGCGAGGGGCAGCGCCCCTGCCCCATCCCCCTTTCGTCACGCTTGACAGAATCCCTGCGCTGCGTCACCACTTACGCAGATGGTTCCCGGATCCGTTCAACTGAACATTCGGGTGAAAAGGGAATGTGGTGCGGCGCTTTGGGGATCTGAAAGGTCCCTCGACATACCGCCAAGTCCACAACTGCCCCCGCAACTGTAAGCGACGAGCTGTCTTGAACACCCACTGGGCTGCCCAAACCGGGCCCCGGGAAGGATCAAGACCGCATTGACCCGCAAGTCAGGAGACCTGCCATCTGATGAAACTCAACCCGGGCGGGGTGCCCCGGCAGGAGGATCGCGGGTGGCCCGTCGCCGCCGTCGTTCATCCCGCCACATCCCGCACCATACGCGCGGAGGGCGTCATGCACCGGACCCAAACTCAGACGGTGGGACAGACCACACCATTGGCCTCAATCCCGGCCACACAACAGCTGACGATGTGCACCATTTGCCCCCATACCGGCACCGCCTGCCAGGTGGGTCATGCAATGATGGCGCATCTGCAAAAGGCCATTGCCTCGGCTGGTGACAGCATTGAACAGGGATTTGAAATCTCGGGCTATGCGGAAATGGGCGGATGCGGGCGCAAATGCCTGCTGGCCTATCACGGCACCCGCAGCAGCACCCATCTGTTTGGCGATGTGGTCGAGGGCGAGGATATTGGCGCATTGCTGGACTATGCCACCGAGCACCACACCGCGCTTAATTGCGGCAAGACACCTGCCGCGGCCACTCCGCTGACGCGCGCGCCCGGCGCGGTGATGGCGATGCGCAGCGGCCACGCACATTCGTGAGGTTACAGGTCGGTCTGCCCCTTCGGCGGTTCTTCGTCTGAGGGGCGGACCGGGTCGGGTGTTTTACGCCGGATGATAATGTCGCCATTGGGCAGCACCTCAGGCGGGTGATAGGCCGAGATATCGCCCATTTCCCGATGCAATTGCGCCCAACCTTCCTGCATCTGGTTGGCCAAATCTTCCGCCATCGGCGCCATTTCCTGCGCCAGCCCTTCCATCAGCATCTGGAACCCACGCGACATCATGTCGGTGCCGTCCTTGATGTTCGGGTCGGTTTCATCGGCCAAACTGGGTGAGGACAGGGCCAGCAGCCCGGCAACAAGGATCAATTTCGGGCTCGATTTCAAGATCTGTGTCATGGCAATGATATGGGAAGGCACGGGCCTAATGTCCAGCCATATCCTTTAAAGATCGATGTCCAGCGTGACCGGGAAGTGATCGGACGCGGCCAGCAATGCCTCGCGCAGCGCATCCGCGCGGTAACACATCGGGTCATCAAACGGATGCCAGATCCGCCAGTTCGGATTGCGACTGCGCAGGCCCTCCGAAACCATGATGTAATCCAACAGCGCCTGCAGGTAACGTTTTTGCCGCGGAATATAAAACCGGGCGGAACTGGGCCGGGCGGAACTATGGCGTGACAGGATCTGGGCCGCATGTGGGTCGTAAAGACAGGGCGCGCTGCCCTCGCCCATTACAATCTCAACCCCAGACCGTCCAAACAGTTTTTCATATTCATCCAGCCCCGGTCCGTCGTTGAAATCCCCCAGCACAATCACCTGCTCTCCGGCGTCAAGCAGTTGATCCACCCGTTGCCGGATCCAAATGCATTGCGCCATCTGCTTGCGCCGATTTTCAATGCTGATGCGGATCGCCTCTTCGGCATTGCGCGCACCATGTGGCGCTTTTGATTTCACATGCACACCAATCAACCGCAGCATCTGCCCGGTTTTTTTCAGCGTCAGAGCCACCTCAAGCGGGGGTTTGGAAAACACCACCGGGTCCGGATTGGCGTCCACATCCAGATCAAGGTGAAACGCCCCGTCAAAACGTGGCGCATTCGGGTTATCCGCACCGCCCCACGGATCATGTTTGGCTTCAAACTGGTCCGGATCATATAGAAGGGCAATTTCCTGCTGGGTGTCGTTTGCAAATCCGATCAAGGCCTTACGCGCCCGCAATCCGAAGATCCGCGCAAAGGTTTCCATGGCTTTCACGGTCGAACGACGTCGGTTTTCATCCGGCGCTTCCACCACCATGATCACATCCGCCTGCAGCAGTTTGAACACCACGCCAGCGGCCTTGAGCTGGGTTCGTCGGCTTACACCGCGCCGTGTTGCAAGCTCTTCATCCGCAAGCGGCCGCCCCTGATCATCAAACAGCGTGTTGAACCATTCGACGTTATAGGTGGCAATACGCATGGCTTATCCGGCGTCCTGTCGGGCGTTGATTTCTTCCCAGGCCCGATTCACGGCGATCAGACGTTTTTCTGCCAGTTTAACCGCCTCTTCCGGCACACCGCGGGCAATCATGACGTCCGGGTGACTTTCGCGCACTTCCCGGCGCCAGACCTTGCGCACCTCTGCCAGGGGCGTATCCGGGGCCACGCCAAGCACTTGATAGGGGCACGGGTCAGCATCAGGCACAAATCGCGCACGAAGGGCCGCGAACTTGTCTGGGGAGATGCCGAAAATCCCCGCCACATGGGTCAGGAATTCATCTTCGTTCGGGTGATATTCACCATCGGCAAGAGCTATGAAAAACAGCCCTTCTAACAGGTCAAACAGCGCAGGGTCCGCCGGGCCGAACATATCGGCAATCCGTTTGGCATAGAGGTCAAAACCCGCCACGTCGGTACGCGCCAGATTGAACACTTTTGCTGCCTGTTTTTCTTCGCCACGCGGGATCGTGAACACCTCGCGAAAGGCGGACACCTCATCGCGTGTGACCAG
>JQGR01000011.1_pt1 | contig 38143 bp, 38 predicted proteins | sample 210181 | NCBI WGS metagenome assembly JQGR01 (sample SAMN02928655, study PRJNA255238) | bioreactor metagenome | biome: continuous culture; feature: L-culture metagenome assembled contigs; material: continuous culture biomass; isolation source: continuous culture inoculated with microbial biomass... | reverse complement strand
TCTCAGCGGCAATATCCAGTGCCTGCCCATGCACCATGCCCAACTGCCCGGCGGCGACCGACAGCGAGCGGATCAGCGCAATGCGTGCGTCTCCATTGTCACCCGCCACCGCCCCGTGGGTCAGCAGTTCAAACGCCAAAGTCTGCAGCGCATCGCCCACCAGTACGGCGGTGGCGTCATCCCATTTCTTATGCACCGTGGGTAGGCCGCGGCGCAGGTCATCATCATCCATGCAGGGCATGTCATCATGCACCAGCGAATAGGCGTGGATGGCCTCAATCGCAGCCGCCACAAAGACCGAGCGATCATCCGGCACCCCGTGCAGATGCGCGCATTCCATCACCAGAAAACCGCGCAACCCTTTGCCGCCGCCAGTGGCATATTTCATCGGTTCGGCCAGCGCGCCATTGCGGCTGATTTCGCCATGCAGACAGGCCCGCGCCGCTTGCGACGTGGCCTCAAGACGGGATTTGAACATTTACGCGCCTTCTACCGGGGTCAGGCCTGCAGGCGCACCGTTCGCGTCCAGCGTAATTGCGGCCACTTTCTCTTCGGCTTCCTTCAGCTTGGTTTCGCAACGTGCCTTCAGCTCGGCACCGCGTTCGTACAGCTTGATCGAGGCGTCCAGCGCCACATCGCCGCGTTCCAACTGGCCAACCACGGCTTCCAGCTCACGCATTGCGTCTTCGAAACTCATTTCTGCCACTGGCTTCAATTCAGAGGTGTCGCTCATCCGCCGCGCTCCATCATCACTTCAATATAGGCGCTGACACTTTCGCCAAGCGCGTCGAGATCATAGCCGCCTTCCAGCGAAGACACCACCCGGCCTGCGCAGGTTTCATCGGCCAGATCACAGATCCGTCGGGCCAGCCAGGCGAAGTCATCGGTGGACCAGTTCAGACCGGCAAGGGGATCGTCGCGATGGGCGTCAAACCCGGCAGAAACAAGGATCAGTTCTGGTTCGTAACGCTTGAGGGCGGTGTCAATCACGCGGTCCCAGGTTTCGCGCATTTTTACGCTGCCAGACCCGCTTTCCAGCGGTTTGTTCAGGATCTGGCCGTGTGCGCCCTGTTCATTGCGCCCACCTGATCCGGGGTAAAGCGGCATCTGGTGCGAGGATACAAAAAGCACCCGGTCTTCGTGCCACAAGACATCCTGCGTGCCATTGCCGTGGTGCACGTCGAAATCCAGCACCGCCACGCGTGACAGATTATGGGCATCTGCCGCATATCGCGCCGCGATGCCAATGGTGGAGAACAGGCAAAACCCCATCGGGGTCTCTGTTTCTGCATGATGGCCTGGGGGGCGGCAGGCGACAAAGCCGTTCTGTGCTTCACCCGCCATCACCGCATCAATCGCTGCCACGTTGCCGCCGATGGCCCGCATCGCTGCTTCCAGTGATCCTGGGGCCATAAAAGTGTCACCGTCCAATTGCCCCCAACCGTCCTTCGGTTCCGTCGCAACAATCCGATCATAATGCGCGCGGGGGTGGCACAGCGCGACCTGATCCGGTGTCGCCATCGGTGCCTCGCGCCGGTCGAGAGTGTCAAATTGCGGGGCAGAAAGGGCTGTTTCAATTGCGCGAAGCCGGGCCACTTGTTCGGGGTGGCCGGGTGGCGTTACGTGGTCATGGCATTTCGGGTGGGTGTAAAGAAACGTTGTCATGACGTGACGCTAGGATAGAGTGGGTTCATTCTCAAGGAGGCATTCATGCGTTACATTTTATCACTTCTTCTCGGTGTCTCCCTGCTGTTCACTTCGCCAGTTTTTGCCGAAGGTTTCAAAGTTGAAATCAACGGGGATTTTACCCGGGATGGCGTGAATGATTATGCTGCACTGATTGAGGCGGGGGAGACGGGCGAGGCGGATTTTCTGCTCAGGTTGAACGGAAGCTCTATTGAGATATGGGTGGATCGGGCAGTTTGGGTTGGTGGGGTCGGACAGCAACCTAGCCTCAAGATCACGCCGCAAGGGTCACTGCAGGTGATATCGGAAAACGCAGCAATCGGGCGCAACCGGTGGGAGCAGGTGATCACCCTGGCCTATCGCAATCAGGAACTGACCATCGCCGGATATACTTATCGCTGGTATGACACGCTGAACCTTGCCGATAGCGGTATGTGCGATTTGAACCTGCTGACTGGAAAGGGCGAGATCATGACCGGCGGAGGGGAGGTTCCAGAACGGCGCAAGGTCATTGCGGTCCAAACCCAGTCCCGCCCGGTGCATCTTTGGCTTTATGACATGCCAAGGGAATGTGCGACATTGTTCAAGTGACCACCCGCGACCGGGTTAATCCGGTGCCAGCATATATCCCGCCCCGCGCACGGTCTGCAGATAACGTGGCTGTTTAGGATCAGCCTCCAGCTTGCGCCGTAGTCGGGTGATCTGCACATCCACCGCGCGTTCCTGCGCCTGGCCGCCTTCTTTACCAGTGTCACGCCCCAGCTTCTCAACCAGATCCCCACGCGACACAGGTTCGCCGGGTTGTGCGGAAAAGATCTTCATCAACTGGTTTTCTGTGGCGGTCAGTCGGATCAGCTCTTCGCCCTGCCACAGCTCGCCGCGTTCGATGTCATAGTGTAGCCCGCCCAGCCCAAGCGAAGTTGGCGTGGCCTCTTCCGCCGCGGGCACCCGGCGCAAAATGGCGTTGATCCGCAGCAACAGCTCTTTCGGTTCGAACGGCTTTGCCAGATAGTCATCTGCCCCCGCTTCCAATCCACGGATCCGGTCTTCGGTCTCGCCTTTGGCGGTTAAAAGCAGGATCGGAGTGGCCATATCAGCGCGCAGAGATCGGGTCAGTGAAATCCCGTCTTCGCCGGGCATCATCACGTCACAGACAATCAGATCGAAATCCAGCCCAGACAGGATTTTGCGTGCATGTTCTGCGTCCCGCGCGGCCGAAACCCAAAACCCATGCCGGATCAAGAATTTGCGCAAGAGGGTGCGAATCCGCTCATCATCATCAATGATCAACAGATGGGCGTCCGCCAGATCAGCCATCTTGGGCCTCCTTCAGCCGATTGAAAAGTTGCCGTAATTCCGGGTCCATCATTGCTTCCAATACCGCCCGGAACCCCTGTACGGCTTCGGGGCCGGCTTCGCGGTATGCGGTGCGCATTCTGTCACGTTGCGCGTCTGATAACTCGCGTTCCAACACCTCGCCCATTTCGGTCAGAAACAGGTGGCGTTCGCGCTTGTCTTTTGTGCCGACACGACTTGCGACCAGCCCATCATCGATTAAGGTTCTTAACACGCGGTTGAGCGATTGCTTGGTCACGCCCAGGATCGACAGAAGGTTGTTCACAGTGGTGCCCGGGCTGCGTGAGATGAAATGGATCGCCCGGTGATGCGCCCGCCCATAGGCTTTTTGTTCTAAAATGCGGTCGGGATCGGCGGTAAATCCCCGGTATGCAAAGAACATGGCTTCAATGCCCTTGCGCAACTGCTCGTCGGTCAGGAACAGAAGCGCCTGGCCGCCTGCTGTTGCTGGTCGTATCTCACTCATGCCAAAGTCCCTTTTCTTCCACCGCAGATAGGGCGGGGGCTTCACAAAAAATGTTTCAGATTTTGATTTTATGTCAGTGTTGTTGACTTTCCAAGAATCAATTGTTAGCGATGCTCAGTTTTTACGCAACATTATGTCCGCATCGGACTTAATATGCGCAATAATTGAAAATCCGATCTTCAGGTCGGGCTGATTTACCCCAGGGCGTACCGACCAAGACTGGCACCGCCCGCAACGCAAAGGAACGGACCATGAGCGGATACGACGACCGCGACGGTAAAATCTGGATGGACGGCCAGCTGATTGACTGGCGCGACGCAAATGTCCACATCCTGACCCACGCACTTCACTACGCCAGCTCGGTGTTTGAGGGCGAACGCCTTTATGAAGGCAAGATTTTCCTCTCGCGCAAACACTCGGAACGGCTGTTGAAGTCGGGCGAACTGATGGACATGCCCATCCCCTATACTGTGGATGAAATTGAAGCGGCGAAACAGGCGGTGGTTGAGGCCAACAACCTGACCAACGCTTATGTACGTGTGGTGGCTTGGCGCGGTGCTGGTGAAGACATGGGTGTCAGTTCTGCGAAGAACCCGGTGCGTATGGCCGTCGCTGCCTGGGCCTGGGGCGATTACTACGGTGATGCCAAGATGAAAGGCGCCAAACTTGATATCGCCAAGTGGAAACGCCCGTCACCCGAAACCATCCCGACCTCAGCCAAAGCTGCTGGTCTCTACATGATCTGCACCATGTCCAAACACGCGGCCGAGGCCAAAGGCTGCTCGGATGCGCTGTTCATGGATTACCGCGGCTATGTGGCCGAAGCGACCGGTGCCAACGTTTTCTTTGTGAAAGATGGCGAAGTTCATACACCGCTGCCGGATGCTATCCTTAATGGCCTGACCCGTCAGACTGTGATCGGCATGCTGAAAGACAAAGGCATCACTGTGCACGAGCGCGTGATCATGCCGGAAGAACTGGCTGAATTTGAGCAATGCTGGCTGACCGGTTCCGCCGCTGAAGTGACCCCGGTGGGGCAGATTGGCGACTATACATTTGAGGTTGGCGCTCTGACGCGTGAGATTGCGGAAGACTATGAGCGCCTCGTGCGGAGCTGATCACTGAATGGCCCAATGGCCCAGAAAGCCCGGCGCAATTGTGCCGGGCTTTTTTTATGCCCTTTTGCTTGTTTCTGTGGGGCCGTGTCGTTGATGCTTAACCAATTTTGAACGTGGTCTTGCTAACCTGGGCTCCGGTACAGATGCCGGGAAAGGGGAAGCCATGAAAAATGCGTCAAAAGTCAGAACCCTGGCCGTTTTGATTATTGCCCTGGCCTTGCCTTCTTTTCTATCGCTCCTGTGGCATCGCCTGTCCGGGGATCCGATGATGCGCCCGCTTGGCATCACGCAAGAGGCGCTGGTGGAAAGTGGCGATTATGATGGATTGGTGATCTACGCGGATCTGGCCTGGGATCCAAAGGACCGCACCGTGCCGGATCAGGAAAGCTTTGCCAGGGCGCTCAAGGATGGGTTCTGGGCAAAGGGAATGAAAGTGGCGATCCGCCCCAAACCTGCAACGGGCGGCAGTAGGGTTACCTATAGGATTGGCCCCTCAACGATTGGCCCCATGCCGGCCTATGACGCGGTCAAAGGCATCAACGCAGCGGTGGCTGCCTACCGCATGAATGTTCCGTTTAAGAACTAGAAGGTTATGGCAACATGTACGGAAAACTCCAATACATCTTTGCGATCATTGCGGTTGTCGTGACGCCAACCGTATCGATGCTGACTTATTATGCAGCAACCGGGGACCCAAGCTTGCGCCCGCTGGCTGCCTCGGTTGAGCGGCTTCGGGGTTATTTTGTTGGTGCAGATGACATTCTGATCGAAGTCGCATGGGGGGAAAATGCCAAGGCTGGCAGTCTCAGCATGATGTGAAAAAAATGCTTCGGTCGGCCTTCTTGTCGAAAGGAATCGACGCATATGTGTTGATTCATGATCGCCCCGGATCCAAGCGTATCCGCGTGTCCTATCGGGTTGGCGTGTCAGAGTTTGGGCCAATGCGCCTGTCTGAAACGCCCTATGCGGTGCAAAGTGTGGTGGAAGCTTATCGAATGGGGCAGAGGTCTTAAGGGCAGGTCTTCGGAAAGGCTGCTGTTGTGAAGAGGCATTTCAAAAATAGGCCGGCCGATTCGGCCGACCTATTTCGGGACGCGCGGAGAATGGGCCTATTGCACTGGCAAAACTTCCGCAGTGGGACGCGGGGTGGATTTGGTTTCTTCAGGCAAGACCGGTACTGTTTGTGTGGGCAATGTGCCCGTTAAACTATCCAGAAATGCAACAATCTGTGTGACTTCTGTGTCGGTCAGGGATTCTCCCAGCTGGCTTTCGGCCATAATTTGTACCGCCACGTTCAGATCCCAGACTTTGCCGGAATGGAAATACGGTGCGGTGATGGAGATATTGCGCAGCGGTGAGGCGCGGAACACGTATTCATCGTCGGCGGTTGCCGTAACTGCAAAGCGCCCTTTGTCCCCTTCAGGCAAGACGTCACCGCCGGGTTTCTCAATCAAGCCGAACGGGTAGTACCCATGGCCACCGACATTCACCCCAGAGTGGCAGGACGCACAGCCCTTGTCCATAAACAGCCCAAGCCCAGCCAGTTGGGTTTCGGTCATGGCGCTGTTATCGCCATTCAACCAGGCATCAAAGGGGGCGGGCGTCAGTAGGGTCGCCTCAAACACTTCAATTGCCTTGGCCATATTGTCAAAACTCACACCTTCTTCAAAGCTCGTGTTAAAGCGCTCCACGTAGTCCGGCATTGAGTTCAGGGTGGCAACCACATTGTCCGGGGTATTGGCCATTTCGACGCCAGCCTGAATGGGACCCTTTGCCTGTGCCGCCAGATCTGCCGCTCTACCATCCCAAAACTGTGCTTCATTCAGTACGGAATTGAGCACGGTTGGTGCATTGCGTGGGCCTTTTTGCCAGCCATGGCCAATTGACGTTTCAAGGTTGTCGTCTCCGCCGGTCGCCAGATTGTGGCAAGAATAGCAGCTGAACACCCCTGACGCGGAAAGGCGCGGGTCATAGTATAACATCTTGCCCAACTCGACCTTCTCTTCCGTGCTGGGGTTGTCGGCCACAGCCGGAATGGTTGAGGGAAGGGGGTTAAAGGCTTCAAGCGCTGCCTCGCGCAGGTCACCCTGTGCCATGGCCAGAGTTGGGGTGACGGCGGGAAGTGCAAGGGCGGTTGTCAACAAAAACGGAACTGCATAGCGTGTCATGTGATCCTCCAAAATTATCTTAGAAGGATTCTAATAATAATTCTAATCAGTCATTGATTTAGATCAATTCTAAAGAGTAATTTTGGCATTAGTCGTTTGTTTTTGTTAACATATTCAGAGCCCAATGGGCTGCATCTTGCACGCAGGGATCGTCGGATTTCAGATATGGGAAAACAGAACTCTGCAGTTTTTCCTGCCCAGAGTTGCCAATTGCGTAAAGGACATTGCGCATGAAGCGCACCCAGCCGATGCGCTTGATCGGGCTGCCTGAAAACTTGGTTCGAAACCCCGCATCGTCCAGCATTGCCAATTCCGCCAGATCAGGCGCCAACAGATCTTCGCGCGCTGCATAGCGCAATTCATGTGCCTGAACCGCAAATTTGTTCCATGGGCAAGCGGCCAAACAATCGTCGCAGCCATATATGTGATTGCCCAATTTACCCCGCAGTTCTTCTTCAACCGGTCCCTTATGCTCGATCGTCAGATAAGAAATGCAACGTCGGGCGTCCACCTGAAAGGGGGCAGGAAAAGCGTCAGTCGGGCAGGCGTCCAGGCATGAGCGACAGGTCCCACAATTTTCCACCCCCGGTGCATCTGCGGGCAACTCCAGCGTGGTGAAAATTGCCCCGAGAAAAAACCAGTTTCCAAGTTCGCGCGACAGAAGGTTAGAGTGCTTGCCCTGCCAGCCCAGCCCCGCCGCGGCTGCCAATGGCTTTTCCATCACGGGGGCAGTGTCGACAAAAACTTTGATCTCACAGCCAAACTGATCGACCATCCAGCGACCGACGCGTTTCAGGCGTTTTTTCACGATATCATGGTAATCGCGGTTTTGGGCGTAGACGGATATGGCGCCTTTCTCGGGCATTGCCAAAACATCACGTGGGTCGTGTTCTGGTGTGTAAGGTTCGGCCAGCATGATGACTGAGCGCGCATCAGGCCAAAGCGCCGCGGCAGATCCGCGCCAATTCATGCGTTCTTCCATCCAGCCCATGTCGCCATGCCGCCCTTCGGCCACATATTGCGCCAGCCGTCTGGCGGTGTCCGGGGTTGCGTCAGGTTGGCAAACGCCAAAGCCGCCAAAGCCCTCTTCCCGGGCCTTGTCTTCGATCGCCGCCTTCAGCGCGTTCGCGTCCATTGGTTCATTGTTCTTCTGGGTGCGGGTCAAAAGTCCAGATCCGCGTAATGTGCGGGGGGCGGGAAGCCCGGCACCTGATCGGCCAGAATAGAGCGGAATGCCGGGCGTGATTTGATCTTTGCATACCACTCGCGCACGTTTGCGTTCCGGTTCCAATCTATGTCAGAAATATAGTCCAGCGCCGACAGATGGGCCGCCGCTGCAAAATCAGCAAGGCTCATCGTGTTGCCCGCCAGCCATCGGCGTTGATCCAGAAGCCAGCCCATGTAGTCGAGGTGGTATTTCACGGCCTTGGCTCCGGCCTTGATCCGCGCGCTTTCCGGATAACCGGATCCCATCACCTTCTTGTTCACCCGCTCATACAGCAGGTTTGCGGTAACCTCGTTATGAAACTTGTCATCAAACCAGCTGACCAACCGGCGCACTTCATAGCGGCCATCCAAATCGGTTGGCATCAGCGCGGGGGTGGGGTGCAGTTCTTCCAAGAACTCGCAGATCGCCGCGCTTTCGGTCAGGATTTTCCCGTCGATCTTCAGCACCGGCACCTTGCCCGCTGGGTTGCGGCGCAGGAAGTCGGTGGATTTTTCCCAGTACTTCTCTTCGACCAGCTCAACCTCGAGCTTTTTCTCGGCAAGAGACAGCCGAACTTTGCGGCAAAAGGGGGACAGGGGAACGTGAAAAAGTCGGATCATGGGGCGGTCGCGCTACAGTGGAATGAAAGTCCCCACCGTATTGCCTGCTTTGGCGCGGCGGATCAATCCTCGAAACAATTTGCCCGGCCATCCCGGCGGATCGTAGCGGCCCCGTCCAGAATCCGAGCCGCTTTCTTGCGCAAAGCGGTTGAGGGTTTTGAGGCTGAACGTCTCTTGGGGTTGGGCAGGACAGCGGCAAGGCGTGCAGCTTGACGGGCGGACAGCTCGCTGGGACCAACTCCGAAATAGTGCCGGCTTGCGGCCTCGATACCAAACACGCCTTCGTCAAACTCGACGACATTAAGGTAAACCTCAAGAATGCGTCGTTTGCTCCAGACCAGTTCAATCAGAGGCGTCAATATCGCCTCCAGCGCTTTGCGGGGCCACGACCGCCCCTGCCACAGGTAGGTGTTTTTGGTCACCTGCTGAGAGATGGTCGAGGCGCCCCTGGAGGCACCATCGTCAATGGCAGCCCGAATGGCGGACATGTCAAATCCCCAATGACTGCAATAGTTTGCATCTTCGGCGGCAACAACTGAACGCAACATGACTGGCGCAATTTCATCCACGTTAACCCATTGATGGTCAAGCCAGCCCAATCGCATTTTCTCTGAGATCATATAAGGTGTGGTGGGCGGGTTTAAAAACGCATAGCCCGCCACAGCCAGGGCAATCGCGGCTATAAACCCAAATACAACCCGACGCAGCCAGCGCCGCACCCAGATGATGGGGTGAAACCCGCTTCCGCTTTTGGAGGCGCCTGCCTTACCCTTTTTGCGGGTTGGCGATTTTGATGTCTTGCTCTTTGCCACAGTTGATTTTCCCACAGCCGTGCGGGGCGGTCAACGTGTTGCGTGTGACAGGACCGCTGAGGAGATAGGGCCAAATGGGATGCGCATAGGGTGGCGCATAAAGTTCATGCCCGAAATGCAAAAAAAACGCCCGCGACCAGGCGCGGGCGTTTGTGTTGACGTGAGTCTTAGCTTACTCCGCCGGAACCGCATGCGCCTCCAAGGACAGCGGCACCGTGATTTTGTCGAGCATTTCTTTCGGGCAAACTTGCAGGAAGTTGCCTTTCTCAAGATCCCAATGGCGCAGGATCTCGGTGCCTTTGACCGATCCGGTCTCAGCTACATGGCGCTCGATCAGCCCTTTCAGTTCCGCTTCCCAATGATCGACGGTAACCGGGCAGGTGACCAGGCTTTCCATGTTCATCAGATCACTGGACTTGCCCTCTGGATCATAAAGATAGGCCATACCACCGGTCATACCCGCGCCGAAGTTGGACCCGATGGATCCAAGGATCACCGCAATGCCACCGGTCATATATTCACAACCGCACGCGCCGCAGCCCTCGATCACCACTTTTGCACCCGAGTTGCGCACCGCAAAGCGCTCGCCTGCGCGGCCTGCTGCAAACAAATAGCCGTCGGTGGCACCATAAAGCACCGTGTTGCCGATGATGGTGTTTTCAGCGGCGACCAATGGGCTGGCCATGGGAGGGCGTACAACCACGGTGCCACCGGACAGTCCCTTGCCTACATAGTCGTTGGCGTCGCCCGACACTTCGATCTTCAGGCCCGGTGCAGCAAAGGCGCCCAATGCCTGACCAGCAGACCCGGTCAGTTTCACGGTCAGGTGATCCGGCTGCAGGTTGTTACGCATGCCAAACTTCTGCACGATGTGACTTGAGGTGCGGGTGCCGACCGTACGATGCGTGTTCTGCACCGCGTAGGATAGCTGCATCTTCTCGCCATCTTCCAGGAAGCGCGCGGCATCGCGCACAATCTCGGCATCTAGCGTATCGGGTACTGGATTGCGCGGGCGGTCCCGATCATAAGTGATCTGATCGGCTCCATCCACCGTCAAAAGCAGCGGGTTGAGGTCGAGATCATCCAGATGGGCTGAGCCACGCGACACCTGCGACAGAAGATCTGCGCGGCCAATCACCTCATCCAATGAACGTGCGCCGATTGAGGCGAGGATTTCCCGCACTTCCTGCGCGTAGAAGGTAATCAGGTTGACCACTTTGTCCGCAGACCCCGAGAACTTGGCGCGCAGATCATCATCTTGGGTGCAGACGCCCACCGGGCATGTGTTCGACTGGCACTGACGCACCATGATGCAGCCCATCGCAATCAGCGCGGCGGTGCCGATGCCATATTCCTCGGCGCCCATCATTGCAGCCATCACAATGTCTCGCCCGGTGCGCAAACCACCATCGGTGCGCAGTGTAACCCGGTCGCGCAGGTTGTTCATCGCCAGCACTTGATGCGCTTCGGTCAGGCCCATTTCCCACGGCAGACCTGCGAATTTGATCGAGGTCGCGGGCGAGGCCCCGGTGCCGCCATTATGGCCCGAAATCAGGATGATGTCGGCTTCGGCCTTGGCCACACCGGCGGCGATGGTGCCAACACCGCTTGATGCCACCAGCTTCACCGTCACCTTACAACGCGGATTGATCTGCTTGAGGTCGTAGATCAGCTGCGCCAGATCTTCGATCGAGTAGATATCGTGGTGCGGCGGAGGTGAAATCAGCGTCACACCTTTGGTCGAATGGCGCAGCTTGGCAATGAGGTCGGTGACTTTCATACCGGGCAACTGGCCGCCTTCACCGGGCTTTGCGCCCTGTGCCACTTTGATCTCAAGTTCTTCGCAATGCAGCAGGTATTCGGCGGTCACACCGAAGCGACCCGATGCCACCTGTTTGATCTTGGCTGACGCGTTGTCACCATTGGGTTCCGGGGTGAAATCCTCAGGCTTTCGCCGCCTTCACCCGAATCCGACTTGGCGCCGATGCGGTTCATGGCAATCGACAGGGTGCGGTGTGCCTCGGGTGACAGCGCGCCCAGCGACATGCCTGGGGTCACGAAACGCTTGCGAATTGCGGTGATGCTTTCCACTTCCTCAATCGGAACGGCGGTGCCCAGCGGTTTGATCGCCAGCAGGTCGCGCAGGTGGATTGGCGGCATGGATTGCAGGCGCTTGGAATATTGCTGCCACATCGAATAAGAGGCGCGGTCGCAGGCGTTTTGCAAAAGATGCATCGACTGTGCTTCCCAAGCGTGGGTTTCGCCCGATTTGCGTGCCTTATAGAAGCCCCCCACCGGCAGCACCTTGTTGCCTGATCCGAAGCCTGCAGCGTGCACCTCTTCCAGCTTTTTCTGAATGCCCGAGACACCGATGCCGGAAATGCGGCTGACCATGCCGGGGAAATATTCGGCGACCATGGCGCGTGACAGCCCGACAGCTTCGAAGTTCAGACCACCACGATACGAGGAAATCACCGAGATCCCCATCTTCGCCATGATTTTCAGCAGGCCCTGATCAATCGCGTCACGATAACGGCGCACAGCTTCCGTCAGCGAGCAATCCAAGAGACCGCGGTCGATGCGATCAGCAAGGCTGTCTTCGGCAAGGTAAGCGTTCACCGTGGTCGCACCAGAGCCGACCAAAACCGCAAAGTAATGCGGATCAAGGCATTCGGCCGAGCGCACGTTCAGCGAGGTGAACGTGCGCAGACCTTTGCGCACCAGCCAGCTGTGAATGGCAGAGGTGGCCAGAATCATCGGCATGGCAATCCGGTCTTCACCCTGGGCCTGATCGGTCAGAACAAGGTGCCCTGCACCCGATTGGATTGCTTCTTCGGCTTTGGCGCGGATCTCGGCCAATGCAGCTTGTAGCGCGCCATCGCCGCCATCCGCCGGGAAGGTACAATCAATCTCGACCATCGGCGCTTCAAACGCCTTGGTCATCGCTACAAATTGTTCGTTGCCGACAAAGGGACTTTCCAGCGAAATAATTTCAGTCTGACCGCCGCTTTCATCCAGCACGTTCTTCAGGTTGCCGAAGCGGGTTTTCAGCGACATCACCCGAAATTCACGCAAACTGTCGATCGGCGGGTTGGTCACCTGGCTGAAGTTCTGGCGGAAGAAGTGGCTGAGCGGGCGGTATTTGGTTGATAGAACGGCCGACGGCGTGTCGTCGCCCATCGAGGCCAGCGCCTCTTTGCCATCTTCGGCCATCGGCGCGAGGATCTGTTCCAGCTCTTCCAGCGTATAGCCTGCAGCTACCTGACGGCGGCGCAGCTCATCCCCGGCATAAAGCGGTTGCTCTTCGATCCCGGTCAGGTCTGCTTCGAGGTCATGAATTTTGCCAACCCATTCACCGTAGGGGCGCGAGGCGGCAAGTTTGTCCTTCATTTCGGTGTCGTGATAAAGCTTGCCTTCTTTCATATCGACAGCAAGCAATTGTCCCGGACCCAGTGCGCCTTTTTCTATCACGGTGGCCTCATCCGTGGGCACCATGCCTGCTTCAGATCCTGCGATCAGCAGCCCGTCCCCGGTCACAACATAACGCATCGGGCGCAAGCCGTTACGGTCAAGGCCCGCGCAGACCCAGCGGCCATCGGTCATCGCCAGGGCGGCGGGGCCGTCCCAGGGTTCCATCACCGAGTTGCAGTAGGAATACATGTCTTTCCAGGCCTGTGGCAACTCAATGGCCTGCTTGGACCAGCTTTCCGGCACCAGCATGGTTTTCGCCATCGGTGCCGAACGGCCAGCGCGCACCATAACTTCGAACACCGCATCCAGTGCTGCCGAATCCGATGATCCACCCGGAACGATTGGTTTGATGTCTTCCGCCAGATCGCCAAAGAACGAGGAGGCCATGCGGATCTCGTGCGACTTCATCCAATTCATGTTCCCCTTCAGCGTGTTAATCTCGCCGTTATGGGCCAACATGCGGAAGGGTTGCGCCAGCCACCACTGCGGGAAAGTGTTGGTGGAATAGCGCTGGTGATAGATCGCAAAGGACGATTTGAACTGCTCATCCATCAGGTCCGGGTAAAACACAGCCACCTGTTCGGCCAGCATCATGCCTTTGTAGATGATCGAGCGGCAGGACAGCGAGGCGATATACAGCCCCGAAATATTTGCGTTGGCGGCGGCTTTTTCAATCCGGCGACGGATCACGTAAAGCTCGCGCTCAAACGTGTCTTCGTCCACGCCCTTCGAATTGGAGATCATGATCTGTTCGATCTCCGGGCGGGTCGCATTGGCTTTCTCGCCAAGGCAGGAAATGTCGACCGGCACGTGGCGCCAGCCATAAATGTAATAGCCCATGCGCAGAATTTCGGTTTCCACGATGGTCCGGCAAGCTTCTTGAGCGCCGAAATCGGTGCGCGGCAAGAATACCTGACCCACGGCGATCAGCTGGTTCTCGCGCGGTTCATGGCCGGTGCGGCGGACCTGATCATAGAAAAACGGAACCGGGATCTGTACGTGGATGCCCGCGCCATCGCCAGTCATGCCATCCGCGTCCACAGCACCACGGTGCCAGATTGCCTTCAGCGCGTTGATCCCTGCCTCAACCACCTGACGCGAGGGATTACCGTCGGTGGCGACCACAAGCCCCACACCACACGAGCTGTGCTCGTCTTCATCGCGGTAAAGGCTGTGTTCCGACATATAGGCGCGTTTCGCTTCTTCGCGGGCAACCCAGTTTTCGTCATATTTCGTCATCTTCTGTCTCCTCATGGGGCGTGGCGCGCTGCTGTTTTGGTGCGGCCCGGCATGCCCGGATCTGTGCTGTTTCTGCGACTGGCTTATTCAGCGGCCATTGCGGCTGTGGTGGCGAGGGTTTGGGCGATATGGGCGCCCGCTTCGCGCCCATCCCGAATGGCCCAGACCACCAGGGAAGCCCCGCGCACGATGTCGCCTACGGCCCAGACGCCATCCATGTCGGTTTGATGGGTTTCAAACGCGGCTTTCACTGTACCCCAGCGGGTGACCGGAAGTTCCGGCTGATCCCAAAGCGTGGGCAGGTCTTCAGGTTCAAAGCCTAGCGCCTTGATCACCAGATCGGCTTCTTCGGTGTAATCCGACCCCTCGATCACCTCGGGGCTGCGACGGCCAGTGGCGTCGGGGGCGCCCAAGCGCATTTTCTGAACGATCACGCCATTGACCGGCTCGCCGGTGAACCCTTTGGGGGCGGCCAGCCAGACAAATTCCACGCCTTCTTCTTCGGCGTTCTGTGTTTCGCGCTGTGAACCGGGCATATTGGCGCGGTCGCGGCGGTAAAGGCATTTGACCGAAGTAGCACCTTGACGAATCGCCGTGCGCACACAGTCCATCGCGGTGTCGCCCCCACCGATCACAACCACTTTTTTACCAGCAGCATTCAGTGCGCCGCTTTCAAATTCGGCCACAGTGTCACCGAAATCGGTTTTGTTGGAGCAGGTCAGATAGTCCAGCGCATTTACAATGCCCGTGGCGCCTGCGCCCGGCCCTTGCAAGTCGCGGGTTTTGTAAACGCCGGTGGCAATCAGCATTGCGTCATGTTTTGCGCGCAGATCTGCAAAGCTGATGTCTTTGCCAATATCGGTGTTCAGGGTGAAAGTGACGCCCGCCCGTTCCAAAAGCTCTACCCGGCGCATCACCACGTCTTTTTCCAGTTTGAAGCCGGGGATGCCATAGGTCAGCAGGCCGCCTGCACGGTCGTGACGATCATAAACAGTAACAGCGTGGCCTGCACGCACCAGCACGTCTGCGGCGGCCAGTCCGCCGGGGCCTGCCCCAATGATGGCAACGCTTTGGCCGGTGGCGGGGCCTGCGGTGATCTCTTCAACCCAGCCCTGTTCCCACGCGGTGTCGGTGATGTATTTCTCAACTGCGCCAATGGTGACGGTGCCATGGCCAGATTGTTCGATCACGCAGTTGCCTTCGCACAAGCGGTCTTGTGGGCAGATGCGGCCGCAGATTTCCGGAAAGGTATTGGTGGATTGTGACAGGGCATAGGCTTCCTGCAGCCGCCCGGTGGCGGTCATGCGCAGCCAGTCGGGGATGTTGTTGTGCAGCGGGCAATGGGCCTGACAATAGGGCACACCGCATTGGCTGCAGCGGCTGGCCTGTTCACCAGCCTTTGCGGCGGCGAATTCGGCATAGATTTCCTGAAAGTCCTCTTTGCGGGTTTCCGCCGAACGCTTTTCGGGCATATCGCGGTCGACACTCACAAATTTCAACATCGGCTGTTTGGCCATTCCTTGCTCTCCGTCACATAAGCGTGTTCGTGCTGGAACACTTAGCTGGGTACGCCCTTTTAAATAAGGCCGGGCGAAATGAAAAGTCAGCAATAGTGACCCATATGTCGATTTTTTTAACTTTGCACAAGGAAAATTCTTCACATACACATAAAATATGGCAGTATTTATGACTTAAAATTTTACTTCCCTTTCCAGCACAACTGAGTAGCTTGCCGAAAACCTCGTATTTCATGCATTTTCCCAAAGGCACCCCATGGCTCTCGCACATCTATTTCTGGTGGCTCTGATTCAGGGAATCACCGAGTTTCTGCCGGTTTCCTCTTCTGGGCATCTGGTGTTGGTGCCGGTTTTGACGGGCTACCCCGATCAAGGGCAGGCCATTGACGTGGCGGTGCATTTAGGCACGCTTTTGGCTGTGGTGATCTTTTTCTGGCGCGACGTAAGCATGGGGTTGGCTGGTATTCCGCGCATGATGACTGGGCGGATTGATACGCCGGGGGCGAAGTTGGCGTTTCTTCTGATGGTGGCAACGGTGCCTGCGGTTCTGTTTGGCTTGATGTTGAAAATGACCGGGTTGGACGACGCGATGCGCTCAATCAAAGTGATTGCCTGGACCATGCTTGGGTTCGGTATTGTGCTTTACGTGGTGGATCAGAGGGGGGGAAGCCAAGGCCGCTGGCGACTGGAATCTGAAGGACGCGCTGATCATGGGGCTGTGGCAGGCGGTGGCGCTGATCCCCGGCTCGTCACGGTCGGGGGTGACCATTACGGGTGCGCGGGCATTGGGGTACGAGCGATCAGACGGGGCGAAACTGGCCATGCTTATGTCGATCCCGACCATTTTTGCCTCGGGTGTGTTGCTGGGGCAGAGGTCGCGGCGGAGGCCAATGTGGAGCTGGCGAAAGACGGAGCGATTGCTGCGGCATTGTCATTTTTAGCGGCGCTGCTGGCGTTAAGTTTGATGATGCGTCTTCTGCGCTCGGTCAGCTTTACGCCTTACGTGATTTATCGCGTGGTGCTGGGGGTGGGGCTGTTGGCGATTGCCTATAGCTGACGCCAGTTGTTATTTGATTGGCTTTTCCAATAAATAAGGCGCGGTCCCTGCCGCGCCTTTTGAAATTCCGTGTGACCCGTCTCAGGTTTTCAGGTTCTTTGCCGAGGCGGTGATGTCGGCAAACTCACCACCAACGCGGAAGCGCCACAGGTAATCCGGCAGCATTGCGTCCATTGCTTTTGGCTGGATGTCCAGATCAGCAAAGCCCTTGGCGTCTTTGCTGACCACAGTGTCGGCGCGAAGGCTGCGCACCTGATCACGGCTAAGAAGCGAGGGCACGAGATCAAAGCTGGCCTTCTGGATCATGTCGAAGAAAAACGCGTTGATGCGGGCGATGCCGAACGGGATGTTTACTATGCCGCGACGGCGCTGAACGTGGTGCAGCATGCGCTTCAGAAGATCGTGGAAGCTTTCCACATCCGGGCCGCCAAGCTCATACACGCCAGGGTCTGCCTGCCCCAACACAGCTTTTTCGGCAGCGGCAGCCACATCATCCACATGCACCGGTTGGAACATCGTGTTGGCCCCGACAACCGGGATCACCGGGCTCATCCGGGTCATGTTGGCGAAACGATTGAAGAACTCGTCTTCCTGGCCGAAAATGATAGAGGGGCGCAGGATGACTGCAGAGGGGAAGGCCGCCATCACAGCCGCGTCACCGCGCGCCTTGCTACGGCCGTAATGGCTGGGGGCGTCGGGGTTGGAGGCCAGCGATGAGACATGCACCAAAGTCCCGACAGCTTCTTCTGCCGCTATTTTTGCGATCCGTTCGGCGGCCACGTTATGGACCTGATGAAAGGTGTTCTTGCCGCGCGGCAGCAGGATGCCCACGCAGTTCACAACCGCGTCGGCGCCCTGCATGGCTTTGCGCACCGAAGCGTCATCGCGGATATTGCACAAGATGGGTTCAACCTGGCCGACTGCACCATACGGTTTGACGAAAAGGGCTTCGTTCGGGCGGCGTACGGCGACGCGAACGCGCCAGCCTTGCTTGGCCATGCGTCGCGCCACATAGCGCCCCACAAAACCGGACCCACCATAAATGGTCACTAGCTTGGACATCCATGTCCTCCTTGCAAATCTCGCGCAAATGCATTTCGCATATCTCGGGCAAATTCATAGCTTTCCCGGCCCGATTGGGCAAGGTCGAAAGGTTTTTCAAAAAAACTCACATTTCTCGCTTGACCCCCCTAGTCATACCCATTACATCGCCCCTCACCAACCGTGCCCAGATGGCGGAATTGGTAGACGCGCTAGCTTCAGGTGCTAGTGTCCGTATGGACGTGGAGGTTCGAGTCCTCTTCTGGGCACCAATACTTCCCTTGAAATGGTATCGACGCAATGCCCGAGAGATCGGGTTTTTTGCGTTTGTGATTCTTGTCCCCCTCGCAATTCGTTTTCCCTCATCGGGCCTTTGTGGTTAGGTCAGCGCCAGTGGAAAAATGAGTGCATTGGTTGCGCGGTTGCGGAGGTATTTATGCGAAAACGATTTGGTGTGTTGATTGTTGGGGCTACAATCCTATTGGGCGGAGTATCTGTTGCGGCGAGTGAGCCTGTCAAAGGGGGTATGAGCTGCGTAATAGCCGGTTTTGCGGGATCTGAAGCGAAGTCGATCTGTGTTCAAAAGCCCGTCGTGGTCTCCACTGTCCAAATTGACCCGCTGGACGTCTTTCAGCTAGCCTCAGATGACCAATTTGACGTCTTTATACCAACCGTGGATGGCGGTACTGTTTTGACGCGACGCGCCCTGAAATTCGATTCCGATAAACGGCCTAAAGCGCTTTTGAAAAGAGCTGTTGACCTCGTTTCGACCTGTTTGAAGTTTAAGGAATGCCCTGAGCAGGAATTTTGGGAGTCTGCTGAAATAATCTTAGCCAGATGCGCAGAGGATCACGAGTACTATCTGCTTGATAGCCCATTGATGCTCAGCTTGCTGCGACCTGAAGATAGCGAACAAACATTAAACCAAGTATTTGGTGAGATGCTTGAGTGCCACGGAAAAGATGAGACTCTTTTCATTTCAAGCAACAAATTCTTGTCTAGCAAGACACTAAAACGTGGGTCGACCTATTATGATGCAATTAGAATTTCAGATGCTAATTACGAATAGTGAATTGTCGCGGCTGAGACTGCGCTGTTTTGATGCGCAGTCGTATGCCCCACAAAAAATGCCTGCCGAGCGGACCCGGCAGGCATGTGGTTTTGCTCGCCTGTGACGGGGATCAGGCCGCGGCCTTCTCCCGTTTCTCGTCACGTTTGAAGAAGATGTAGTAGAACACCGGGGCGGCCACGAGGGTCAGCACCGAGGCGAAGGCAAGCCCGCCCATGATGGTGACCGCCATCGACACAAAGAACGCATCGGACAGCAGCGGGATCATGCCAAGGATGGTGGTGATCGCCGCCAATGCCACCGGGCGCACCCTTGAGGCGGAGGCGTCGATGATTGCCTTACGCAGGGTCACACCTTCTTCGCGCACAAGGTCGATCTCTTCCACCAGAACAATGCCGTTTTTGATCAGCATGCCCGACAGGCTGAGCAGGCCCAAGAGTGCGGTAAAGGTGAACGGCAGACCCGTGCCCAGAAGGCCCAGCACAACCCCGTTTACCGACATCGGCACCAAGAGCCAGATGATGATCGGTTGGCGGACGGCATTGAACAGCAGGATTGATATCATCACCATAATCAACAGACTGATTGGCAGCTGTTTGCCCAGGCTTTCGTTGGCGTTGGAAGAGTTCTCAAATTCGCCCCCCATTCCATCGAATAGCCCAGCGGCAGGTCCATCGCCTCAACGGCTGCGCGGATCTCGCTATGTACCGACGCGGCGGTCATATCTGCCGGAATGTCAGCCCCGACAGTAATGGTCGGCACCCGGTTCCAGCGGTTGAACTGGGTGTTTTCCACCCGGTATTCAAACCCATCCGTGACCTGTTCGATCGGCAGATAACCCCCTTTGACCGAAGAATAGACCAGCTGTTTGTTCAGGCTGTAGTCCTCATCGGCAGGGCGGCGGGTGATGATTGGGATCAGTCGTTCACGTTCGCGGTAGGTGCCGGCACGGATCCCATCGGTCGAGAACTGCAGGCCCTGCGCGATATCATCGCGGCTGACGCCTGCCGATTGTGCCCGGTTGGTGGCGTAAATCGGGATCACGCTCAGTTCCTGTTCCCGCCAGTCAGTGCGCAGGTTCAGAAGGTTGTCTGAAGCGTTTTCCATTACCGCAGCTGTCTCGCCCGCAAGTACACGCAGCACTTCCGGATCACTGCCCGACAGGCGGACCTGAATTGGCGCGCCGCCACCCGGCCCGAAGATCAGTCGGACCACCCGGAATTCCCCTTCCGGGAAGTTTTCGGCACCAAAGGCTTCCAGCCGTTTGCGCAATGCCGGGATCACGTCGATGTTTTCAGTGCGGATGATCAGGTGACCGTAGCCCGGGTTCCCTTTGCCAGCATCATAGGTAAGCATGAAGCGGGTGGCCCCGTCACCTGCGTAAGAAGCAACAGAAACAACATCGTCCTGCTTTAACAGCCAATCTTCCATGACCTGCAGATCATCCGATGTCTTTTGGATCGAGGTGCCCTGCGGCAGCTGATAATAGACAAAGAACAGCGGCGTGTTTGAATTGGGGAAGAATTGCTGCTTCACCATGCCAAATCCAGCAAAACAGGCAACGGTCACGGCAATCAGGCCAGCCACAACCAGCCACCGCAGCGTAAGCGCCTTGTTGAGCACCCATTTGTAGAGGCGGAAAAAGCCCCCGGAATAGGCGTCATCACCGCTCTCGTTGCCATGTTTGAACAGCAAATGCCCGAGGTATGGGGTGACGGTCAACGCCAGAAGCCAGCTGAGCATCAGCGAGATGCCGATCACCGCAAAGAGCGAAAACATAAACTCGCCGGTGCTGTCTGGTGACAGGCCGATGCCAGAGAACGCCATAATGCCGATCACAGTTGCGCCCAGCAGCGGAATTTGGGTTTTCTTAGCGGCATCATCTGCCGCCTGACACGAATTGCGCCCACGCAGCATTGAGATTTGCATCCCTTCCGCCACCACAATGGCGTTGTCCACCAGCATCCCCATAGCAATGATCAATGCGCCAAGGGAAATCCGCTCCATCTCGATTGAAAACAGCCACATAAACAGGATGGTGCCCACCACGGTCAGCAGCAGCGTTGTGCCGATCACAATGGCGGCGCGCCAGCCCATGAACAGGCCCAGCACCACAATCACGATGCTGACAGACATGGCAAGGTTGACCAAAAAGTCGTTTGAGGCCTGCTCTACACCAGGTGCTGTTGATAGATCGGGTGCAGTTCCACGCCGTAGGGAATGTCGTTCGACAGTTCCGCAAGCTTGATATCCACCCGGTGGCCAACCTTCACAATGTCTTCGGTTTCCAGACCGGCCACAGCGAGGGTGAATGTATCTTGCCCGTTATAGCGGATGATCTGTCGCGGATTGTCTTCGCGGGTGCGGGTCACATTGGCAAAATCAACCAGGTTCAGCAGCTCGCCGTTAACGCCCACACTTAGTTCCGCAATTGCCGAAACCGTGTCTGACCCTTCCGGAGTTTCCAGCCGCATCTGATTGGTGTCACTGCGAATAGCCCCCGCAGACGCCACCGAGTTTGCGTCGGCAATGGCGCCGTTGATTGCGTTGGGGGGATGCCCTGATTGAACGTCAGCGTCATGTTCGGCTCGACGTAGATCACCTCTTCCGGCAGGCCCGAGACATCCACGTCTGCCACGCCGTCGACCGTCAGAATTTCGCGGCGCAGGAAGGTGCCAAGCTCATGCAGTTCCGCATCCGAGAACCCCGGAGCGGTCACGGCAAAGTACAAGCCAAACACATCACCGAAGCTGTCGTTAACCATCGGGGTGTTGACCCCCTGCGGCAGGTTGCCGGCGGCGTCACTTATGCGGGCGCGAAGGCGGGTCCAGATGGCGGGAAGGTCATCCGCCTTGTATGTGTCGCGGATTTCAACGTCGATGCGGGAAATGCCGGGTTGGTTGTTCGAGGTGATCTTATTCACCTCTTCCATCTTCTGAATGGCACTTTCCAGCGGTTCAGAGACTTCGGTGGCGACCTGTTCGGCGCTGGCACCGGGGTATTGGGTGAATACCACCGCCTGTTTGATGGTGAAGGCCGGGTCTTCCAGCCGTCCCAGGTTAAAGAAGCCGTAGACGCCGCCCAGCAACATGGTCAGGATAACGAGCCATGTGTAAAGCGGCTTCTCGATTGAAGCTTTTGCAATATTGACCATGGGATGTTCCTAGTTCGAATAGCCGGTGAATGGGCGCACGGTTTCGCCGTCTGACACCTGGGCTGCGCCCGCGGCGACGATGGTTTGGCCAACATCCAGCCCCGAGATGACGATAAGGTTGCCGTTTTCTGACAGCTTGGCTTTGATTGGGGTCTTCTTCACCAGGCCAGATCCCGCTTCGGTTTCCTTATAGACCATGACTGACAGCGATTTATCGGCGTCGGTGACGACTGCGGTCACTGATGGTGATCTCCTGCTCGTCGCTTTCAGCAAGGGCGCGCACGTCGACGGACGATCCGGGAAGGATCTGCAGTTCGGACGGCGTCTCCATGCCGAGGGTCAGACGATAAGACTGACCTGCCCCCGAGGCTTCGGCGTTGAATTCGCGCACGACCAGTGGGAATTCGGTGTCATGAAACGGGAAGCGGGCGGTCAGGCGCACCTGCTCGTCCCGGCTGGCCTTTTGAAACAGGATCTCCGGTACATCGATGTCGATGCGAATTTCGCTCATGTCATGCAGGCGCACCACCGGGTTGCCTGCAGAGGTGGTGACAAAATTGTCCATGTTGCGGGTGGCAACAAGGGCGTCAAACGGAGCCAGCAGGGTGGTGTGCTCAAGATCAAACTCTGCCTTGCGCACAGCCACATCGGTCAGGCTGGCCTGAGTGGCTGCGTCGTCAAGTGCCACCTGACTGACGGTCTGGCCGCGCAGTTTGGTCAGTCGGGCCAGGGTGCGGTCGGCCTGATCTTTTTGCAAAACGGCCTGTTCCAAAGCCAGTGAATAGGGTTCCTGATCCAATTTGGCTATCAGTGACCCTTCGGCAATCACATTGCCCTCAATGGCGGGAAATTCAACAATCTGCCCGCCCACCTGAAACGCCAGATCAACGGATTGGCGTGCCACGACTTTGCCGAAAAAGAGCCGGTCAAGGTAGGCAGCGCCTCCGGTGACCTCCATCAATTTGACTGGTTTGATTGGGTCTTGTGCCATGGCAGGAACGGCCGCCAGCCCTAGGGCAAAGGCCGCAGCGGCCAATACTGGTTTCATGGATGTCATCACAAAGTATCCTCTGAGGTAATCAGTCGAGTTCTTCAATCAGCTGAGGGTTTTGCACCGCCTGCTGAATATTGGTGTGCAGTTTTGTCCCAATCCGGGCCAGGGCCTCCAGCTCATTGTTGTCCAGATGAAGAAGGTCCTGCAACAATTGTCGAGACAGGCGAATGTATTCGGTGCGCAGCTGTTGTCCTTCGTCGGTCAGAACAAGCAGCCATGCGCGCCGGTCGTTTGGGTCGCGTTTGCGCGATACCAGACCCAGACGTTCCATCTGGTCAGCGGCGGCGGTCATGGTCGACGGCAACGAGTTTGTATCGCGCGCCAGTTGCCCCAGTCGCTTGGGGTGGATCAAGCGCACCAGAATATTGCTTTGCAGCTTGGTCAAATCCTTGCCGGGATCAAATTCGCACATCTGATTTTCCAGAAACGAATGGAAAGCATAAATACCCATGAGCACCTGAAACTCGGGCTCGAGCTGTGGGTCGGCATGTTGAAGGTGGATGTGATCGTCGCTGCAATTGGCCATGATGCTGTCTGGTTTGGTGTCAGGTAGGGTGCGGATTGCTGATATAGTTCAATTGATGAAATATTCAATAAGAAAATTAAACAAGGCTTTCGTTTCACGGGCTGGGCGATCTTGGAAGAGGCGGGGTGCCAGTGCGGAGAGATATGCCGACACATTGGCCCGCAACGTCATCTCGATTGCCTCATGGTAAAGAAGGGCGGGGAGCACCAGCAAAACAAAGTGGATGCAGGGTCGCTTTGGTGAGGTTGGTGGGAAAATAACTGAATTGGTAAAGTGATCTTACCAGATCAGGAATTTATCAATTGAAATCTGGACTGACTTCCGTAGTAATGGCCTTGGTAACAGGGCCATCCCAAGGGAGAAATTGGGCAGGCCGTAATTTGCAACAGAGCAAACTGAAAACTCGGAGGAGGAATTTTCATATGGAACGCCGTAAGTTTCTGACAGGGGCCGCATTGGGCGCAGGTGCAACTGCACTGGCAACACCCGCACTGGCCCAAAGTGGCAAAACCATGACCATCGTGTCGACCTGGCCGCGCGATTTCCCGGGATTGGGTATCTCGGCTCAACGCCTTGCCGCGCGCATTGCCCAACTGTCGGATGGTGCCCTGAATGTGGAATATTTCGCTTCCGGTGAACGCGTTGGCGCATTTGACGTGTTTGACGAAGTGGCTTCGGGCAACGCCCAAGCCTATATCGGCGCAGAATATTACTTCACCGGCAAACACCCCGCATTTGCCTATTTCACCTCGGTGCCGTTTGGCATGACCAACCCCGAGTGGAACGCCTGGATCAAATTTGGTGGCGGTCAGGAATTGTGGGATGAAGTGTCGGGCGAATTTGGCCTGAAAGCTTTCACCGCAGGTGCAACCGGCACCCAGGCGGGCGGTTGGTTCAACAAGGAAATCGAAAGCGCTGACGACCTGAAGGGTCTGAAAATGCGTATTCCGGGCCTTGGTGGTCAGGTGATGTCGAAGCTGGGCGCGTCCACTGTGTCGCTGCCAGGGTCGCAGATTTATGAAAACCTCGTGTCCGGCGCCATTGACGCAACCGAGTGGGTTGGTCCGTTCAACGACTATTTCATGAAGTTCTACGAAGCGGCCAAATTCTACTACACCGCTGGTATGCACGAGCCGGGTGGCGGCCTGTCCCTCTCCATGAACAAAGCTTGGTTCGACGGTCTGTCGGATTGGGAAAAAGCCGTCATCGAAGCGGCCTGCATGGAAGAAAACGCTGCAGCCTACGAAGAGAACATTGCCAAAAACGGTGAGTATCTGGCCAAGCTGGTTGATGAGCAGGGCGTGCAGATCCGCAACTTCAACGACGATGTCTGGGACAGCTTCGGTGAAGCCGCCGCAGAAGTGTTCGAAGAAACCCGCGATCACTCGGATCTGGCGGCGCGTGTGGACGATTCGTTCCAATCCAAGCTGCGTGAGATGGGCACAATGAACGCCAACTTCGAGATCGGTTATGTGAACCAGCGTAACCGCGTGCTGGGCCTGATCTAAGCGACGGCTGACAACAACACTCAGAGCGGGGCTTCGGCCCCGCTCTTTTGCAATCGCGCGCGGCTTTGGCTGTTTGAGGCGTTTGAGGGGAGCACACCGTGACTGACACCGCAGATATTCCACGCCGCGGAGAACCCGCCCTGGTTGCCCGGCTGTTTGCCTGGGGCATGCTGGGGTTCCTGTTTGCCTTTTTGGCCAATAACGCGCTGGTGGTTGGTTTTGGCCTGCCGGGCGTCAAGCCTCTCCTGACTGGCGGTGCTGTCAGCAGCGGGGCGTGGCTAAATCTCGGCGTTTATGTGGGATCGATTGGGGGGGCTGCAGCGTATGTTTTTGCGCGCAAGGACACTGCCCTGCGTTGGGATGCGATGGTGATCCACCGCTTCAACGTCTATCTGATCCGCGCCTGTTTCTGGTCGGTTCTGTTTATCGGCATTGCGGACAGTGCAATTGCCTTCATGCGGGTTGAAGGCCTGCTGTCGACATTCTTCGCGGATGATACCATCAAGCTGTTTGCCAAATCCCGTTGGGTGGCCCCTTACATTCACATTCCGTTGGTGCTGGCCGGATTTATCATGGCCGGACTGACCCGCACCCTCGGGTTCACATGGCTGGCGCTGATGATTGTCGCGGCTGAGCTGATCATTGTGCTCTCGCGGTTTGTCTTTTCCTACGAGCAGGCGTTGATGGGGGACCTTGTGCGCTACTGGTATGCTGCGCTGTTCCTGTTTGCCTCGGCCTATACGCTGTTTGAAGAAGGTCATGTACGGGTTGATGTGCTTTATGCCGGCTTTGGTCGCACCACCCGTGGGTTTGTGAACGCCTTTGGCGCAATTGCGCTGGGCATGTCCACAACTTGGGTCATCCTTGCGGTGGGCTTGAACGGCAAAACCTCGATTATCAACAGCCCGGTTGTGAACTTCGAGATTTCGCAGGCAGGCGGCGTTGGTATGTTCATCAAATATCAAATGGCGGCCTTTCTAGGCATCTTTGCCATCACAATGCTGATCCAATTTGTCAGCTACTTCCTTGAGGCCGTCGCCGACAAACGTGACGAACCCGGTCATCGGGAAATCGCCCCAGCGGCGCATTAAGAGGATACAGACCATGGAACTCTATTTCCTCGCCCTTCTTATTCTGATCATGGCGGCGGCCCTTGGGTCGGGTTTCCCGGTGGCTTTTGCACTGCCCGGGGCTGCGATCATCACCATTGGTCTGGCCGCTGGGACGGGCTATTTCTTTGCCGGATCCACCGATGCCTATTTCCATTCCGGCGGCCCAAGTCAGTGGCTGTCTGCGGGGGTGACCAACCTCAGGGGGGTCTATTGGGAGGTCGAGCGAGATACGCTGATCGCCATTCCATTGTTTATCTTCATGGGCATCATGCTGCAGCGGTCAAAGATCGCTGAAGACCTGCTGGTGACCATGGCGCGGCTGTTTGGGCCGGTACCGGGCGGCTTGGGCATTTCTGTGGTGTTTGTGGGTGCGCTTCTGGCTGCCACTACCGGGATTGTCGGCGCAACTGTTGTGGCGATGGGGCTGATTTCGCTGCCCGCCATGCTGCGCAACAATTACTCGTCGCCGCTGGCGACCGGGACGATTGCCGCCTCGGGCACCTTGGGGCAGATCATCCCGCCCTCGATTGTGCTGATCATTCTGGCCGACCAACTGGCGTCTGCCACCGATCAGGCGTCCACCGCGCGCAAGGCTCTGCATAAGGAAGCCACGGGCGAGCTGTCTATGCCTTCGGTGTTTGACGTGGCCTCCACCTCTGCCGGGGAAATGTTCCTTGGCGCGTTTGTGCCGGGCATGCTGCTGGTGGGGCTTTATATGCTCTACATTCTGGTTTTTGCGATCCTGCGCCCCAAACAGGCGCCTGCCGTGCCGTATGAGGGCAAATATGACCTAGGTTTCCTGAAAAACGTGGCCATCACCCTGGTGCCGCCACTGGCGTTGATCTTCCTCGTGCTGGGCTCAATCATTGCCGGTATTGCCACGGTCAACCAGGCTGGCGCAATTGGTGCTGCGGGCGCGATGATCATGGCGAGCTATCGTCTGCCCAAAGGTGGCAAGACGCTTTATTATCCGGCGTTCCTGGCGATTGCTCCATGGTGCTGGTGGGCATCGCGCTGACCAACTTTGAAATGAATGTGAAGTCAATCAACAGCAGCTCTGACAGCCTGGGCATTGCGCTGGGCGTTGTGGCAACCCTGTTGCTGCTGGGCGCATTGATCTGGTCTGGTATTCGGATTTTCAAGATCGACGACACCCTGCAAGGGGTGATGCTGGAAACGGCCAAAACCACATCTTTGGTATTTATCATCCTTTTGGGTGCGGCGATGCTGACCGCCGCATTCCGCGCCTTTGGTGGGGAAGAGCTGGTGAAAGAGTTCCTGTTGGGGCTGCCTGGCGGGTTCTGGACTCAGTTCCTGATCGTGATGCTGGTGATCTTCATCCTGGGCTTCTTTCTTGATTTTATCGAGATCGCGGTGGTGGTGGTGCCGATTGTAGCGCCGATCCTGTTGGCGGACCCCTCTGCCAATATCACCGCTGTGTGGCTTGGGGTGATGATCGGGCTGAACATCCAGACCTCATTCCTCACACCACCCTTTGGCTTTGCCCTGTTCTACCTGCGCGGTGTGGCACCTGCGGTGGTTAAGACGGTGCAGATGTATAAAGGCGTGATTGCATTTATCTTGCTGCAAATCTCGGCTTTGGCGATTGTGGGGGCCTATCCGCCGCTGGTGAACTACCTGCCGAACCGGGTCAGCTTTTTGTCGGAAAGCAGCCCGCCGCCCCGCAACCCGAAACTGCAGCTCTGTCTTGAGGACTATGTGGGGCAACAGCTGGCCGAGAGCAGTACCACCCGCGATGCGATCAAGCTGGCGCGTGGCATGGATCTTTCGGTCCTGCCAAAGGGGCTGGCCAAGGATCTGACCGAAGGCTTTGATCAGGCAGATCTGGCTGTGGCGAAGTTGGATGAGGCATTTGATGCTGCCTCTACCGTCGCGGCCGCCGCCCCTGCCTATCGCCCAATGCACGGGCAGGTGCGCGGTATCGAAAAGCAAATCCGCAATCTTGAAGCAGAGGCCAAGAAACTTTCCATCAAGATCAGTCGGATGCGCGATGAGAGTGAGGCTGCAAAACGCGCCAAGCTGCAGGCGCATTTGGATGAGGTCAACGCCGAAGTTGCCGCCCTGCGTGCAACCATCCCGGCAGAGTGGGCCGATAAGCAGGCCGAGTTCCTCAAGCTGACCAAGGCTGAGAACAAAGCGCGGTCGCTTTATCGTCGGGCGGCGGATGCGTCTTATGAAGGTCCACTGGAAGTGCTGGCGGTTCTAAAAGACAATGACGCGTATTCCAAACTGCACGTCGACATCCTTGCCCTGCGGCAAAGCATCGAAACCCTGCCCGAGAAGGAAGGCGAGGGGGTTGTGAAGGAGTTTGCCAAAATCGTGGGCGCGGTTGAGGGCGCAGGGGATGTGAAAAAGGCCCTTGGCAAGGTGCGCAAGGCTTTGAAGTCAAAGACCCCGGATCGTGACAAGGCGCTGGCGGAATATGATCAGGTGTTGGTCGTTTATGAGGCGCAATTGCCGTGGCGTCAGGAGGCCGAAGCAAAGCTGCGCCCAGATATCGAAGCTTATCTTGAGGGGATTCGAAACACGCTGGGCGTGCGCCTTCAAGACCGGTTCACCCGCGATCAGGCGCTGTCGATGGCATCCTGTACAGCCTATCACAGAGACATATCGCTGAATTTCTGATATCTCACGAGAAATTAATGAAAAGATCGGGCGTGCTCCCGGTCTTTTTTATTGCGCATCCCCCTAATGTCGCAAACAATCAGCCCTGTGTCGTATAAATGACATGGCTGGTCGGTTACGACCCTTGTCATTCGCTAACTTCTGAGCAAAGTTTTGATCAGACAGCAAGAAAAAACACTTGGGTCAAAATGGCCCAGATAAGGGAGCTATAATAAATGTCCAACGAACTTGAATACCTTTCCAAACGCGTTGCCCAAAATAAGATGTCGCGCCGCGACTTCATGGGCCGCGCCTCTGCGCTTGGCGTTTCTGCTGCCGCAGCCGGGTCGATGCTGTCCACCGCTGCGCTTGCCGAAGGGCCAAAGAAAGGCGGCACAATCAAGCTGGGGATGAACGGCGGTGCAGGTACGGATCCCATGGATCCGGGTCTGGTCACATCGCAGGTGCGTCGCGCCTGTCTTGGGAATTGGGGTGATACGCTGGTAAACGTATCTCCGACTGGTGAAGTTGATTTGCGTCTGGCTGAGAGCATCGACAGTTCAGCAGACGCCAAAACCTGGCATTTCAATATGCGCCAGGGGGTTGAGTTCCACAACGGCAAGACCATGACTGCCGAAGATGCGATGAAAACCATCGAACGCCATTCGAATGAAGAATCGAAATCCGGCGCTCTGGGCATCGTGAAGGGCATCGAAAGCATGTCCGTCAGCGGCAACACCCTGACCTTGAACCTTGAAACGCCGAATGCTGACCTGCCTTATCTGATGGCGGATTATCACCTGGTTGTTCAGCCCAATGGCGGCATGGATGATCCGAATGCTGGGATTGGCACCGGGCCCTACGCTGTTGACGTGGATGAGCCGGGCGTTCGTCATACTTTCAAGAAGTTTGAAAACTACTGGGATCCGAGTGTGGGTCACGCTGCTGAGGCCGAAATTCTGGTCATCAATGACGCGACCGCTCGGATGTCCGCCCTGCAGTCGGGTCAGGTAGATATGGTGAACGGTGTTGACCCGAAAGTGGCTAAGCTGCTGGATCGCGCACCGAATATCACCGTTTATAACGTGTCGGGTCGTGGCCACTATGTCTTCATCATGCATACCGATACCGCGCCGTTCGACAATCCCGACCTTCGCAATGCGCTGAAGTATGCGATCAACCGTCAGGAAATGGTCGACAAAATTCTGCGTGGCTATGGCGGTGTTGGTAACGACATGCCGATCAACGCGGCTTATCCGTTGTTTGACGATTCGATTGAGCAGCGTGAATATGATCCGGTCAAAGCGGCAGAGCTTTACAAGAAGTCCGGTCATGATGGGTCGCCGATCATTCTGCGCGTGGCCGAAGCCGCCTTCCCAGGTGCCGTCGATGCCGCGCAGCTGTTCCAGCAATCCGCCGCTGCCGCAGGTATTCCGATTGAAATCAAACGCGAACCGAATGATGGCTATTGGTCGGAAGTCTGGAACAAGCAGCCCTTCAGCGCGTCGTACTGGACTGGCCGTCCGGTGCAGGACCAGATGTACTCGACCGCATATCTGTCAACCGCTGACTGGAATGATACACGGTTCAAGAACGCCGATTTCGACACCATGCTGGATCAAGCCAAGGCTGAACTGGACCCGGTCAAACGGAAAGAACTGTACAGCAAGATGGGACGCATCCTGCGCGATGAGGGCGGGCTGATTGCACCAATGTTCAACGACTTTATCGATGCAGTGTCCAACCGGGTTGGTGGTTATATGCCTGATCCCAATGCTGAATTGATGGCTGGTCTGGCAACATCGCGTTGCTGGTTGAACGACGCTTGACTCGGATCATATGATGCACCCGATTTTGAAACTGGTAGCTCAGCGCCTCGCGCTGAGCTCCCTCCTGCTCTTAGCAGCGTCAGTGCTGATTTTTGCAGGAACAACCATCTTGCCGGGGGATGTTGCGCAAAACATTCTTGGGCAATCTGCCACCCCTGAAAGCCTTGCGAACTTGCGCAAAGAACTGGGCTTGGATGTGCCGGCAACTCAACGTTATTTCAACTGGCTTGGCGGTGTGCTGCAAGGCGATCTTGGCACTGCATTGACCAATGGTCGCGATATTGCCGACAGCCTTGGTGGCCGTTTGAAAAATACGCTGTTCCTAGCCTTCTGGGCAGCTGTTGTGGCCGTGCCTTTGGCGATTTTCCTAGGTCTTCTGGCGGTGCGCTATCGTGAACGCTGGCCGGATAAGCTGATTTCGGCGGTGACGCTGGCTTCTATTTCCGTGCCGGAATTCCTGATTGGCTATCTGCTGATGTTCTATGTTGGTGTGAAACTGCAGTGGGCACCCACGGTCTCGACGATCTATAGCTCGATGTCGCTGGGTGAAAAGCTAAGTGCCATTGCCCTGCCGGTGACCGTCCTGACCATGGTGGTTCTTGCGCATATGATGCGGATGACCCGGGCGGCGATCCTGAATGTGATGCAGTCGGCCTATATCGAAACGGCAGAACTCAAGGGCTTGTCCAGCTTCCAGGTGATCTACCGCCACGCCTTCCCCAATGCGATTGCGCCGGTTGTGAACGTGGTGATGCTGAACCTTGCTTATCTGGTTGTGGGCGTTGTCGTGGTCGAGGTGGTTTTTGTCTATCCAGCATGGGCCAATACCTCGTGGACCACGTGGCCAAACGTGACGTGCCGGTTGTGCAGGCCTGTGGCCTGATTTTCGCCGCCGTCTATATCGGGCTCAACATGATTGCAGATATCGTGTCGATCCTGGCTAACCCAAGGCTGAGACTGAAATGATGAGAATACCTCCTGCGGCCTTGATTGGCCTGTTTTTCACCGGGCTCTACTTCTTTGTGGCAATTTTTGCCCAATGGGTTGCGCCTTATTCCATGACCGAAATCGTCGGAGATGTCTGGGAGCCGTCTTCGGCAAAGCATTGGCTTGGCACCGACAATATCGGCCGCGATCTTCTGACGCGGATGATCTATGGCGGCCAGACCACGATCTTTATCGCAACCGCGGCCACGATCATCAGCTTTGTGACGGGATCCGTCCTGGGGTTTTCCGCGGCCGTTATTGGCGGTTGGATTGACCAGGCCCTGTCGCGCTTTGTTGATCTGATCATGTCGATCCCAACCCTGATCTTCGCCCTTGTGGTGTTGTCGGTGATGCCGGTCACGCTGACCATGCTGATCCTCGTCATGGGGCTTCTTGACAGCACTCGGGTCTATCGACTGGCCCGCGCGGTCGCCGTGGACATTAACGTGATGGACTTTGTCGAAGCGGCCAAACTGCGCGGCGAAGGCAATCGCTGGATCATTTTCCGCGAAATCCTGCCCAACGCTCTCAGCCCGCTGGTGGCTGAGATGGGGCTGCGCTTTATCTTTGCAGTGCTTTTTGTATCGACCTTGTCGTTCCTTGGCCTTGGCGTGCAACCGCCAAATGCTGACTGGGGCGGGATCGTGAAGGAGAACAAAGATGGCATCGTTTATGGCATTCCTGCAGCCCTTGTGCCTGCTGTCGCCATTGCCACACTTGCGATTTCCGTGAATCTCGTGGCCGACTGGGTGCTGAACCGCACCACCAGCCTGAAAGGGGGCCGTGGATGACCGATAGCATGTTGAAAGTCAAAGACCTCAAGATTGGTGCGCGGATCTATCCGCCGGGCGAAAAGCCCAAAGATATTGAGATTGTGCATGGTGTGTCGTTTGAACTGGAAAAGGGCAAGGTTCTTGGCCTGATCGGTGAAAGTGGCGCGGGCAAATCCACCATCGGTCTGGCCTCCATGGCCTATGGTCGCGGTGGGGTTGAGATCACTGGCGGTGAGGTCTGGGTCAATGGGCGGGAGATCCTGCACACCAACCTCAAGGATCTGCGTCAACTTCGCGGGTTGGAGGTGACCTATGTGTCGCAATCTGCCGCGGCAAGCTTCAACCCGGCCAAGAAGATCATGGAGCAGGTGATTGAAGCCTCTCTGTTTGCCGGGAAGTTCTCGAAAAAGGAAGCCGAAGCGCGTGCGGTGGATCTGTTCGCCAAGCTGGGCCTGCCGGACCCTGAGAACATTGGCGAGCGGTATCCGCACCAGGTCTCGGGTGGTCAGCTGCAACGCTGCATGACCGCGCTGGCGCTCTGTCCGGAACCGGATCTGGTGGTGTTCGACGAACCCACCACGGCGCTGGATGTGACCACGCAAATCGACGTGTTGATGGCCATTAAAGAAGCGATCCGTGATACCGGTGTTGCTGCGCTTTACATCACCCACGATCTGGCCGTTGTGGCGCAGGTCTCGGATGAGATCATGGTGCTGCGCATGGGGGACATGGTCGAACATGGCACCACGGATCAGATCATCAACAACCCGCGCGAAGAGTACACCCGCGATCTCGTTTCGGTGCGCTCGACCCAGCATGACGGCAAGCCGCCCACCGATAATCCGGTGTTGCGCGTGGAAAATGTGACTGCGCGCTATAAGGGCACCAATTTTGATGTGCTGCACAATGTGGTGATGGATCTGCATCCGGGGCAGACGCTTGCGGTTGTGGGCGAAAGTGGTTCCGGTAAGTCGACCACCGCTCGGGTGATCACCGGGCTGTTGCCGCCGCGCGATGGCAAGGTGATCTTTGATGGCCGTGAGCTGTCACCTGGCTTGATGGTCGTTCGCGCGAAGATTTGCGCGAGTTGCAGATGATCTATCAGATGGCGGACGTGGCAATGAACCCGCGCCAGACTGTCGGCACCATCATCGGCCGCCCGTTGGAGTTCTATTTCGGTATGAAGGGCAAGGAAAAGCGCAAGCGGATCATTGAACTTCTCGACGAGATCGAGCTGGGCGTTGAGTTCATGGACCGTTATCCGGCAGAACTGTCTGGTGGGCAGAAACAGCGTGTCTGTATTGCCCGTGCGCTGGCCGCCAAACCCAAGGTGATTATCTGTGATGAGGTCACCTCGGCGCTGGACCCGCTGGTGGCGGACGGTATCCTTAAGCTTTTGGAGAACCTACAGAAAATTGAGGATGTGGCTTATCTGTTCATCACCCACGATTTGGCGACCGTGAAGGCGATCGCGGATTCAATTGCGGTGATGTATCAGGGCAAGGTGGTGCGCTATGGTACCAAGGCCGAGGTGCTCAGCCCACCGTTTGACGACTACACCGACCTTCTGCTCAGCTCTGTGCCCGAGATGCGTCTGGGGTGGCTGGAAGAGGTGATTTCCCATCGCAAGATGGAAAGTGCCGGCAACTGAGCGTCGCGCCAAAAATCAATGTGAAATTCAACCGGGGGCTACTTTATGTAGCCCCCGGTTTTTCTGTGAAATCGTCCAAAACCGACCGGCCTGTGGCGTGTCTGTTACATAAATCCGCGATCCAACGCTCCTAAGCTGACCGTCAACAAATGCACAAATATCTGCGCAAAGGGAAAGGCGCTGACATGGATAGAAAACTTCTGCTGCTCATCATTGACGGGGTGCCGCTTCGCAATTGGCTAAGGCTGTTTGGCAATATGGAAGGCTGGGCGCAATCAGGCGAGGCCAAACGATTTACCATGCGCGCCGTGCTGCCCTCGACCTCGGCCAGCTGTTACGCGTCGATCCACACCGGGGTGACCCCGCAAGAGCATGGCTGCACTGGCAACAACAATGTGTTTCGTCTGTCTCATGACGATGTTTTCAGCCAGGTGCGCAAGGCGGGTGGCGTGACTGGTGCGGTGACCCACAGTTTTTGGTCCGAATTCTTCAACCGTGCGCCTTTCGATGTGGTGCGTGACATTGAATATGATGAGCCGGAAAGCGACACCATCAACCATGGCCGCTTTCACTCTATGACCGGTTACAATCTGATCAATCAAACCACGCCAGCAGATACCGATTTGTTCGCCACGCTGACCATGCTGTGTGAGCGCAAAGGTCTTGATTACGGCATCCTGCACACCTGTACGCTGGACAGTATGGGCCACCGGTTTGGTCACGAATGCCACGAAATGGACCATGGCTGTTTTGCTTTGGACGAACAGATGGCCCCGTTCATCCGTCGCTGGCGCGAACTGGGGTATGATGTCATTGTCACGGCAGATCACGGCCAGACAGATCGCGGCCATCACGGCGGGCATGAAGACGTGCAGCAAGATGTGGCGCTTTATTACTTTGGGGATGCTGAGGTGGCGGATGACAGCGAGGTTCTGTGCCAGACCCAACTTGCGCCAACCGTGCTGTCGCTGTTGGGTGCGCCAATTGCAGATACAATGAAGGGCAAGGTATTTTTGAAATGACGGATGTGCGCACATGGGCCATGGACCCTCCGGTCCAGCCAAGTTTACCGATTGTCGGGTCTGAGGATCACTTCCCTGTGCGCCGTATCTATTGTGTGGGCCGTAATTATGCTGCTCATGCGCGCGAAATGGGCCATGACCCTGACCGCGAACCACCGTTCTTTTTCTCAAAACCTGCACAGGCATTGGTGCAGGATCAGGCTGAGATCCCCTATCCGCCCGCCACGGAAAACCTGCATTTCGAGGCAGAGCTGGTGGTGGCGATTGGGTCAGCTGAGGGGCAGGGCGGCGTGGGCATCCCCGTGGCTTCTGCTTTGAATCACGTCTTTGGCTATGCCATTGGCAATGATCTGACCCGCCGTGACCTGCAAGCGGCGGCCAAGAAAGCGGGCCGCCCCTGGGATATGGCGAAAGGGTTTGACCTTTCTGCGCCGATTGGCCCAGTGCATCCAGCGTCTGATCTGGGCCACCCTTCGGTGGGGCGCATCGCACTGACTGTGAATGATCAGTTGCGCCAAGAGGCCGACCTTGCGGAAATGATCTGGTCGGTGCCCGAGGTGATCTCGCACCTCTCTGGTCTTGTCACCTTGCGACCCGGCGACCTGATCATGACCGGCACCCCCGAAGGTGTCGGGCCTTTGCTGCCCGGCGACCGCTGCGTGGTCGAGATTGCCGGGATGGGGCAACTTACCACCAATATCACCTGCTGATTGACTGATTTCACGGCTGTGTTAGCGTCACGTGGTTGACCCGTGACGATACGCTCATGTGACAGGAGAACCCCATGCCCCCATCCGCCCCCGCCGAAAACATCAAGGCCAACGCTGACCGGCTATGGGACAGCCTGATGGAGATGGCCGCAATTGGTCCGGGAGTGGCTGGCGGTAACAATCGCCAGACCCTCACCGATGAAGACGGCGCTGCCCGCCACCTGTTTCAAACCTGGTGCGAAGAGGCCGGGATGCACGTGGGGGTGGACAAGATGGGCAATATGTTTGCTACCCGACCGGGCGAAGACCCTGACGCGCTGCCGGTGTATGTTGGTAGCCACCTCGATACCCAGCCCACCGGGGGAAAATACGATGGGGTGCTTGGGGTGCTGGGCGGGTTAGAATTGATCCGCAGCTTGAACGACCTTGGTATGAAAACCAAACACCCGATTGTGGTGACCAATTGGACCAATGAGGAAGGTACGCGGTTCTCGCCGGCCATGCTTGCCTCGGGCGTCTTTGCCGGGCTGCATACTCTGGACTGGGCTTATGCCCGCGAAGATGCTGAAGGGCTGCGGTTTGGAGATGAGCTGGCCCGGATCGGTTGGGTGGGTGACGAAACGGTCGGTGCACGTAAGATGCACGCAATGTTTGAACTGCATATCGAACAAGGACCGATCTTAGAGGTCGAGGGGAAAGAAATTGGCGTTGTCACCCATGGGCAGGGGCTCGTGTGGTTACAGGTAACGATCGAAGGACGTGATGCACATACCGGCTCCACCCCGATGGCGATGCGTCGCAATGCGGGGCTGGGTATGGCGAAGATCCTTGAAAAAGTGGATGAAATTGCCTGGTCTCATGCGCCTGATGCGGTGGGGGCGGTGGGCCATATCGAGGTGTCTCCCAACTCGCGCAATGTGATCCCGGGCAAGGTGGTACTGACGGTTGATTTCCGATCTCCCAATCTTGATGTCTTACGTGACATGGAGGCGCAGTTGCGTACAGACGGGCGTGCGCTGGTTGAGGGGATGGGCCTGCAGATCAGCTTTGAAACGATCGGTGGCTTTGATCCGGTGACATTTGATCCGGACTGTGTGGCGGCTGTGCGGCGGGCAGCAGAACGGCTTGGATATGGGCACCGTGACATGATTTCTGGTGCGGGACATGACGCCTGCTGGATCAATCAGGTGGCACCTACGGCCATGATTTTCTGCCCCTGCGTGGGTGGCCTTTCCCATAATGAAGCAGAAGAGATCAGCAAGGAATGGGCAGCAGCTGGCACCGATGTCCTGTTGCACGCAGTGTTGGAAGCCGCAGAAATCGTTGGTTAGGCCTGCCGGTCACTTTGAATTTACCAATTTCCCCAATGGTAGGGGGTGTTGATTCGAAGGAGTTGAACTTGCGGATATTTGCGATTGCCACGGCCCTCTTGTTCGGGCTGCTCCAATCCATGACTGTTGCCAGTGCGGACGCAGGTTTTGTCGTCGATATGGAGAAAGATGATATTCTGCGCTTGGATGGTCGGCGGTATATCTCAGACCTGCCAGTCGGTGAGGAAGGAGAGCTGACATTCCTACGCGCCTGTGTTCGGAATGGTGTCCTGCTACTTTCGCAGCGGAGTGAGCTAAATGAGGGGCGGAGTTTCAATATTCGCGTCATGGCAAGGCGCGTAACTCAAGATGATGTCACGCTTGAGTTCCACCCATCTGACGATACGTCTCCCAGAGATCTTCAACGCAAAATAGCAGGCTTTCCAGCGCGGGACTGTGAAGAATTCTCGCGGCTTTATGATTTCGGGCCCAGCTACCGCATCCTGAGCGTCAACGGCACAAACCGCTTGAGTGATCTGATCAATACCCCACCTTTTGCAGGCGCATTGATGAGCAGATAGGCCGTGTCACAGCTTGCTGAGATGCTTCAGCAGGCTGTCTTTTGCGCCGAGGATGTGTTGTCGGGTCAGCTCTGCTGCCATCTCTCCATCTCCGCGGGCGCATGCATCCAGAATGCGGGCGTGTTCGTCGTTGGCGCGCGCCATGCCATCGGTCAGCACCAGTTGAGCGCGCAAGTACCGGTCAACGCGGTCCATCGCACTTTCGATCGCTTCCAGATGGAAGGACAGCCCCGAAGCATTGTAAAATGTGGCGTGAAATTCCCTGTTCAGATTACCCCACTCCATCGGATCATCTGAGGTCGCGAATGCATCCAGATAACCTTGTGCCTGTGATAAGATCGCGGGGGTCAGCTTGGGAACAGCGGTGTGGATCACATGGGGTTCCAGCAGGGCACGATAGTCGAAAATTTCCCCTGCCTCTTCCGCTGACAGCCCAGACACAACCGCCCCTTTATAGCGTTGCGACCGCACCAG
>JQGR01000010.1_pt1 | contig 38210 bp, 46 predicted proteins | sample 210181 | NCBI WGS metagenome assembly JQGR01 (sample SAMN02928655, study PRJNA255238) | bioreactor metagenome | biome: continuous culture; feature: L-culture metagenome assembled contigs; material: continuous culture biomass; isolation source: continuous culture inoculated with microbial biomass... | reverse complement strand
AAGGCCTACCGTGCCGCCGCCGATGACGCCCGCGCCGAAGCCCAATCGCGTGAGGCTGATGCCCGCGCTGCACGCTCGGCGGCTGAAGGTGAGGTGAATGCACTGCACGCTGAGGTCACCGCGCTGTCTCGATTAGTGGATCGCGATGCGGCCGATGGCGACCAGCTGTTGGATCAGCTCCGGGTCCAATCAGGTTATGAAAAGGCCCTTGGCGCGGCACTGTCAGATGATCTGCGCGCGCCGGAAGTGGGGGCCGAAGCGCCCTCGGGCTGGGCCAGCCTGCCCGGCTATCCGCAACCGCAACCGCTGCCGGATGGTGTCAACTCCCTTACCAACTATGTGACCGTGCCCCCGGTACTGGCGCGTCGGATTGGTCAAATTGGCCTTTGTGATCCCGAAGATGCGCCCCGGCTGCAAGAAACGCTGCGCCCTGGTCAGCGGCTGGTCTCGCTTGAAGGGGATCTTTGGCGCTGGGACGGGTTTCGCGCCAGCGCCGAAGACCAGCCCTCCACCGCAGCCCTGCGTCTGGAACAGCTCAACCGGCTGCAAAAGCTCAAACAGGACCTGGAAGAGGCATCGGCCCGGGCGGAAGGCGCGCGCGCGGCCCATGAAACACTGAAAACCATGCTCACGGATGCGGCTGAAGCTGACAAACGCGCCCGCGATGCGCGCCGCGACGCCGACCGCGCCATGTCTGATGCCGGCCGCGCCCTGTCGCGGTCTGAAGCGGATCGCAACATCGCCGAGGGCAAGCTTGAAAACATGGGGCTGGCGGTGCGCCGTCATGAAGAAGAAGCCCTTGCCGCCCGCACCCGTTTGAAAGAAGCAGAAGCGGGGGTGGCGGATCTGGGCGACCTCGACGCCGCGCGGGCCGGTGTGGAAGAGGTCAAAATGGCGGTGGAAGCCGCACGCATGACCATGATGGCCAAACGATCAGGCCAGGATGAGCTGCGCCGCGAGGGTGAAGCGCGTCTGAAACGCAGCCAGGAAATCACCAAGGAAATCTCTGGCTGGCGCCACCGTCTCGACACCGCTGAACGGCGCATAGCCGAGTTGGAAGAACGCAAGCTGATCAGTGAAGATGAGCTGGAAGACGCGCAGGCCGCCCCGGAAGAGCTTGCAATCGAACGCGAAGAGCTGACCGAGCAGATCGACGCCGCAGAAGAGCGCCGCCGCGGGGCGGCAGACAAGCTGGCCGAGGCCGAAACGGCCGAGCGCAATGCCACCCATGTAGAACGCGACGCGGAACGTCTGGCAGGGGAAGCCCGCGAACATCGCGCCGCCGCCGAAGCCCGCGCGCAGGCCGCCCGTGAAACCGTGACCCACGCCGCTGAACGCATCGAAGAGGATATGGAGACCACGCCGCAGGCACTTCTCGATACACTTAATGCAGACCCGGAGAAAATGCCGTCGTCCGAGCAGATCGAGCATGATGTGAACCGCCTGAAACGCCAGCGCGATGCCCTTGGCGCGGTCAATCTGCGCGCCGAAGAAGACGCACGCGAAGTACAGGAAGAACATGATACCCTCTTGAAAGAAAAGACCGATCTGGAAGAGGCAATCAAGAAACTGCGCAGCGGAATTGCCAGCCTGAACAAGGAAGGGCGTGAACGGCTGCTCACCGCGTTTGAAGAGGTGAACGCCAGCTTTTCAAACCTGTTCACCCATCTGTTTGGCGGCGGTGAGGCCAAGTTGGTGCTGGTGGAAAGCGACGACCCACTGGATGCCGGGCTTGAGATCATGTGCCAGCCGCCGGGCAAGAAACTCTCGACCTCAGCCTGCTTTCGGGGGGCGAACAGACCCTCACCGCGATTGCGTTGATCTTTGCGGTGTTCCTTGCCAACCCGGCGCCGATCTGTGTGCTGGACGAGGTGGATGCGCCGCTGGATGATGCCAATGTGACCCGTTTTTGCGACCTGCTGGACGAGATGACCCGGCGCACCGACACCCGCTTTCTGACCATCACGCACCACGCCGTCACCATGAGCCGCATGGACCGATTGTTTGGCGTAACCATGGCCGAAATGGGCGTCAGCCAGTTGGTCAGCGTTGACCTGAAGAAAGCCGAAGCACTGGTGGCCTAACCCGCTGATCTCAACGATTTTTCATTGCCACTTCGCAACATTCTTCTTACGTTTGCCGAAACGATGGAGTTCAATATGACCGTGAAAAAACTGGCCACCGCAGCGTTGCTGTCCTGTGTCTTTGCAGGCAACGCGATGGCGCAAAACATCAGTGCAGCCAATCCGCAAAGCCTGATGGATTTCTTCGCCTCAGAAGGGGCACCTGCGACACTGGACACCGACAATGTCGGGGATCCGCTGATCGAATTGAAGCACTATAGTACTGATTTTGCAGTCTATTTCTACGGGTGCGACAGTGGAAAATCCTGCGATGCCATCCAGTTTTCTCGGGCTACGCCAGCGAAGGCAAAGTGGCAATTGCCACCATCAACGATTGGAATCGCGACAATCGCTATGGCCGCGCCTACCTCACGGAGGAAGGCAACGCTCGGGTGGAATATGACATTTACACGGGCGCCGACGGTCTCTCGGCGGAAGATTTCTCAGAGGTGTTTGAGAATTGGATCGACGTGATGGGCAAATTTGAAAAGCACATCGACTGGTAATTCCAAGGCTGTAAAATACTGGCTACAAAGACAAAAAGGCCCGGCGGTTTTGCCGGGCCTTTTTGCGTTTCATCAGAGATTTTCCTTAAAGCTTCGAAAGCAGCGCCGCCGTTGGCCAGGCATCTGCAGGCAGTCCAAGGCGCATCTGTTCTTTCTGGACCGCAACCCGCGTTTTGGCCCCCAGAATGCCATCAACCTTGCCCACGTCATATCCCCGCGCCGCCAGTTTCTTTTGCAGCGCTTTCATGTCCTGACCAGACAGCGCCGGATCCGGTTTGCCCGCGTTATAAACCGGCGCGCCATCCAAGCGGGTGGCAAAATAGGCGGCGGTCATCACGTAGGTGAAGCTTTTGTTCCATTCAAAATAGACCCGGAAATTTGGATAGGCGATGAATGCCGGGCCTTTGCGCCCCTGTGGCAAAAGGATCGAGGCCGGCAGCGCGCCCGCCAGTTTGCCAGCGCGCGGTTTCACCCCAAGCTTGGCCCATTGATTGGCCGTCATTTCGGTGGTCAGGCCCGTTTTTGACCAGTCGAAATCCTTGGGCAAGGTCACTTCCTGCACCCAGGGCTCGCCTGCCCGCCAACCCAGCTGACGCAGCATATTGGCCCCGGACAGCAGCGCATCTTTGGGCGATGCGCGCAGATCCACCTTGCCATCACCATTGCCGTCCACACCGGCCTCGATAATGTCACCGGGCAGCATCTGCACCATGCCAATCTCACCCGCCCAGGCCCCGGTTGAGGTTTTCGGGTTGAAGTTGCCCTGCTCAAAAAGCTCTAGCGCCGCAAAGACCTGCGGCTGGAACAATTCGGGGCGGCGGCAATCATGTGACAAAGTCATCAGGGAATTCAACGTGTTGAAGTTGCCCTGGTAAGATCCGTAGTCCGTCTCAAATGCCCAGAATGCCGTCAGCACTCCGCGATCAACGCCGTAATCACGTTCCATCCGGTCAAAGGTGGCCGCGTGTTTCTTCAGCTTTGATTTCCCCACATTCATGCGGTTCTGACTGATCAGCGCACGGGAAAAATCAAGGAAGGATTTCTGGAAAATCCCTTGTGCCCGATCTGCTTTCAGCGTGGCGCCATCTTGGGTCACCCCGGCAAAAAACCGATCCACATCGGCCTTGGAGTGGCCTTTTGCTACCGCCTCTTTTTTCATCGCTTTCACAAAGCCGGAAAACGATCCACCACATTTCACCATGGCGGATACTGGGCTGCCGAGGCCAAACGCCAATACGGCGGCTGTCAGAATTATACGCATCAAAACTTCCCTTTACCTGTGGCGCCAACCTAGCCGTTTCGGCAGGTCAAACAAGCGCCAGAATAATCGCCAGAGCCATAAGCACAAACCACGCAGACCAGAGCATTTCGACCGCCTGATCCACCTCTTTTGCACCTATGTCCTGCGCGCCATCCTCGTTCACCCAAGGAAATTCGCGCAGCTCACCTTCATAAGATCGTGGACCAGACAGCGCCACATCAAGCTTGCGGCCATCGCCGCCTCGGGCCAGCCCGCATTGGGCGAGCGATGCAACGGCGCGTCCCGATGGATCACGTCCCAAGCCGAAAACTTACGTTGTGCCACCATGAATACAACCGCCGAAATACGGGCCGGAATCCAGTTCAGCACATCATCCAGACGCGCAGCAAACTTGCCAAACTCTTCATGCTTTTCCGTGCGATAGCCGATCATACTATCGGCTGTATTGACCATCTTATAGACCATCAGCCCAGGCAGGCCCGCGACCGCAAACCAAAAGATCGGTGCCACCACCCCGTCGGAAAAATTCTCTGCCGCAGATTCGATCGCGCCACGCGCAATCGCCGGGGCCTCCATCTCGGATGTGTCGCGTCCAACAACCATCGAAACCGCCTGACGGCCATGTGACAACGAGATGCGCAGCCCATCCGCCACCGCACGCACATGTTGGGCCAGGGATTTCTGCGCAATCAGCACAGCGGCCAGAAGAAGCTCCCATAGCCCGCCAAACGGCAGGCGCGGCACGGTCCAGCCAATCATTGCCGCTGCCCCAACCAGCACCATAATCACCACACATCCACGCAGAATTCGTGCCTCCCCGTGATTGAAACTCCGATCCGCCCAGCCGATCAGCTGCCCCATCAAAACCGCCGGATGCGGTACACGTTTCCACACCCAATCCGGTTCGCCAAAGATGGCATCTAGAAGCATCGCCAGCACAAGCGTCACAGGGCGGCCTCCAGTTTTGCCCAGCCACCGGCGGGCGGCAGCCCCAGACGCAGCCAGGTCTTCGAATAGGGGAAAATGCGGCTCCAGACATGGCCACGGGCGAGTTTATCCTGCCAGCGGGCCGCGTCATCTACCTCGTAAAGACGAAACAGCGTGGTGCCGCCAATCAGCTTGGCGCCGTGGTGCATCATCGTGCCATCCATTCGCGCGGTCTCAACCGCAAGCCGCTTGCGGGTGGTCTGTGCCCAGGCCGTATCTTCCAACGCGCGCGTGCCAATTTCCAGAGCAGGACCAGAGACTTGCCAGGGGCCCACCGCCTCGCGCAACCGATTGACCAGCGCAGGATCGCCAATTGCAAAGCCCAGCCGCAGCCCGGCCAGCCCCCAGAATTTGCCAAAGCTTTTCAGGATCAGCGTGTTCGGCTCGGTGGCCCGCGCAATATGGGTCGCCTCGGGGGTCACATCACAGAAGCTTTCGTCAATCACGGTCAGAGCGCGCGACCAGTCGGGCCTGTCCCAAAGCCGCCCATCCGGGTTGTTGGGGTGCACCAGAACCTGCGCCTGCCCCGCATCTGCCAAGGTCCAGCCGTTGGCCGCAAACGCGGCGGCATGTTCGTTATAGGTGGGGGTTGGGATCTCGGCCTGTGCCGGCGCGTGCAGGGTCGGAATGCGGGCAATCAGCGCCGACGCACCCGGAGCGGCAAGCACCGCAGCCCCTTCTGGCACATTCCAGAACCGACGCGCCGCCGCCTCAAGCCTAGCAAAGGCGCCTTTGTCGGGCAATGCGGTCCAGGCCTCGGCGTTGATCTCGCCCAAAGGGTAAGGATGCGGATTAATGCCGGTGGACAGATCAACCCAATCAGCGCGTTTTCCGCCATATTGGGTGATCGCCGCATCCAGCCCGCCACCATGGTCACGTTTTTTGGTCATAGCTGTCAGATCGCCTTCCTGATCACTCTTCCGGGATCGGGTGGTGCCGGGTCACGAAATGCCCCTTCACCGCCTGCGGCCATTCACGGTAAGGCACGGTGCCCGTGGCACTGCTTGCATGGCCTTTGGCATAGGCAACAATGCCCTCGGCAGCCTCTTGCGAAGCATCAAACCGTCCCATTGTGTAGGCCAGTTTTCCATGCGCTTGGATCGACACATTGCAGCTGTTATCACAGCCCATCAGGCAAGACACACGACGCACTTTCAGTGCGCTGTCGCGGGCCGCAACTTCAACCAAGTCCGCCAATTTTTCGCCATCGGTTTTGCCCTCTGACGTGGCCTCGTCCCAATCGTCGCGCTTGCAGGTGTCACACACCGTGATCCAGCTTGTCATCCGCTTCTCCCTCACATTCATTCCGCCTTGAAGCGGAATTTGGCACAAAAAACAATCCTACTTGGCATATATCCACCGATCAGGCCCGCAGATAACCCTTCGATTGTCGCTCGGGGGCAAACAGTATGAGATACTGTTCACAGGGATTTGTTAGCGAATCTAAACCGTCTGTGACAAAAAGACGGGCAGGAGCAAACATGCGTGTCTTGATCATTGAAACCAATAGAGACCTGGCTGGGGTCTGGTCCCGTTCTTTGGAACGGCAGGGGGCAGATGTTGTCTGTTCGTATGACGAAGACACCGCCCTTCAGACCCTTGATCAAACCCGCGTCGATGTGATTGTGATGAATGTGCACCTTGAGAATGGCAATGCGCTGGCCTTGGCGGATTATGCCGCGTTTCGCGCGCCCCATGCCCGGGTGATTTTTGTCACCAATTCAAGCTTTTTCTCCGATGGATCGATCTTCAACCTCGCCCGAAATGCCCATGCGTTCATCCCCGATCAAACCCCGGTGGATGACCTGACGGCACTGGTTGAATTCCACGGCCAGCACGCGGCCAATCTCGCCCGATAAACCGCATCCAATCAGCATTTGCAAAGCAGGTCAGCTGGGCTAAAGTCCCGGTATGACAAAGACTATTTTGCGCCCGGACGCGGTGATTTTCGACATTGGCAACGTGCTGATCCGCTGGCAACCGGAACAGCATTACGACCGATGGATCGGCCCGGAACGGCGCCGAGCCATGTTTGCAGCGGTAGACCTTCACTTCATGAATGAGCTGATGGACCGGGGCGGAGACTTCCGCGACACCATCTATGAAACTGCCGCGCAATATCCTGAGTTTGAACAAGAAATTCGCTGGTGGCATGACCGCTGGCGCGAATTGGCCAGCCCGCAGATTGACCTGTCGATCGCCACATTGCATGCCTTGAAGCGCCGTGGCGTGCCCGTTTTTGCACTGTCGAACTTCGGTGTGGGATCATTTGCCCAATCCGAACTGGATTATGATTTCCTGCAGGAGTTTGATCGCCGCTATATTTCCGGCCATATGAAAACCACAAAGCCCAGCGCGAAGATTTATCAAATGCTTGAAGAGGATTGCGGCATCGCACCCGAACGGCTTTTGTTTACCGATGATCGCACGGACAACATTGCCACCGCCAAGGCACGCGGCTGGCAAACACATCTGTTTCAGGATCCCCGCCTCTGGCTGATCATCTGATTACAGCTGGACTGATCAAGGAGACCGATCTGTGACCACCAATTCCGCCTCTGCTTGCACACCAGAGATTGTGCCGTTTGACGCAAATGCGCTGCTGGATTGGCGGGCCCTGACCGATGCGCTTCTGGCAGACCATAAGCGCCCGAAAGCTGAGATCGGCGACACGTTCCTGTATCGCGGTCAGGACACTATGCTGACCCGCTCGGCCTGGATTGACGGGCTGGGCATCGCGGTGAAAACCGCCAATATCATGCCGGGAAACCCGGGTCGGGGTGAGCCGCTGATTCACGGCGCGGTTAATCTTTATGACGATGTGACCGGGCTTTTGGACGCAATTGTCGATTTTCATCTGGTGACAAAATGGAAAACCGCCGGGGATTCGGTTTTGGGCGCGCGACTGCTGGCGCGACCGGACAGCGAGGTGATATTGATTTGCGGCGCGGGCACTGTGGGGCACACATTGCGCGAGGCCTATGGCGCGATGTTTCCCAATGCACGCTTCCTGATCTGGAACCGCTCACCCGAAGGGGCCCATGCGTTCGCCGATGCCCATGACAAGACCCAGCCGATACGCCATCTAGAAGAGGGCTGGGCGCAGGCCGACATCATCACTTCGGCCACCATGACAACCGATCCGATTCACATGGGCGAATGGGCCCGCCCCGGCCAGCACATCGACATGATCGGCGCCTATCGCCCGGACATGCGCGAAGTGGACGACGAGGTGCTGACCCGCGCCCGCCTGTTTATGGACAGCCGCGACACGGTGCTCGATCACATTGGCGAACTCAAAGATCCGCTCGCCCGCGGGGTGATCTCGCGCGACGATGTAGTGGGCGATCTTTATGACGCGGACAAAGGCGTGTTCAGCCGCACGCCCGACGACATCACCTATTACAAAAATGGCGGCGGCGCCCATCTGGACCTGATGACCAGCCGCTACATATTGAACGCCTGGCAGCAAAGGTAATCACCATGGTCGCGATCACTCAGGAACAGATTGACACCTACCAGCGCGATGGGGTGGTGATGATCCCCGGCGCGCTGAAAGAATGGGTAGAGGAAATGCGCGCGGGTGTTGAGCGCAATATGGCAGAGCCGGGCGAATACGCGTCGGAAAACGCGGTGACCGAAGGGCGGTTTTTCGACGATTACGTCAATTGGACCCGCATTCCCGAATTTGAAAATATCGTGCGCCACAGCCCGGCGGCGGAAATTGCCGCCAAGTTGATGCAATCAACCTCTGCGCAGTTTTTCCATGATCACGTGCTGGTCAAAGAACCCGGCACGCCCAAGCCCACACCCTGGCATCAGGACGGGCCGTATTATTTTGTAGAGGGCGAACAGACTGCAAGCTTCTGGTTGCCGCTTGATCCGGTACGCGAAAACTCGCTGCGGTTCATTGCGGGCAGCCATAGGTGGGACAAGATGGTGCGCCCGGTCAGCTGGGCGGACGACAGCGATTTTTATGAGGGCAAGCAGGAATGGACCCCGGTTCCGGACCCCGATGCCAACCCCGGTGACATGAAGGTTTTGGAATGGGAGATGGAGCCGGGCGACGCGGTGATCTTTGATTTCCGCACCGCCCATGGTGCGCGCGGCAACAGGCCGCCACCCGCCGCCGCGCGTTGTCGCTGCGCTGGATGGGGGATGACGCACGCTATATCGAGCGCCCGGGCCGGACCTCGCCCCCTTTCCCCGGCCACAATATGACGACAGGTCAAAAGTTACGCGAAGACTGGTTCCCGGTGTTGTGGCCAAACGCCGCTGAAGGGGCCGCTCAATGAGCTGGCTGGCGCTGCTCTTTCTTTGGATGCTGGCCAATCTTGTGGTTGCCCCTTGGGTGCTGGAACGCGCACGCACCGAAATGGGCAGCGCCGCCCGACGCAAAGCCCCCGGTGGGTTTGCCGAGCTGCCTTCGGGTCTGACCTATTACCAGTGGCATGGGCGCGGACGCGGCCCGGTGATTGTGATGATCCACGGGCTGACAACCCCGTCGTGGGTGTTTGACGCGCTGATCCCCGGCCTCACCCGCATGGGATTTCGCATCCTCACCTACGATCTTTACGGGCGCGGCTATTCCGATCGCCCGAAAGGCCTGCAGGATCAGGCGTTTTTCCTGGCTCAGCTGGACGAGCTGCTGAAGACGTTGGAAATCGACGGCGAGGTCTCGTTGTTTGGCTATTCCATGGGTGGGGCCATCGCCTCCGCCTTTACCGCCCGCCACCCTGACCGGGTGGACCGGCTGATGCTGCTGGCCCCGGCTGGTATGATTTATCACACCGGCCCCTGGCTTGCCCGGGCGCGTGACTGGGGGCTTGCGGGCGACTGGCTTTGGGGCTTGGTCGGCGCATGGGTCATTCGCCGCGCCGCGCAAGACGAGGCCGAACATGCGCAGATCCCCAACCTTTTGGAGCGGGTGAAAAAGGAAACCCAGATCCGCAACACGCTTTCCGCCGTACTCTCGTCCGAGCGGCACATGCTGGTGGGCGATCAGGAGGCAGAGCATCGCGCCATCGCCGCCACCCCGGTTGCGGTGATTTCAGTCTGGGGCGAACATGACAGCCCGATCCCGCTTGCCGCCATGGGCAAGCTGACCGAATGGAACCGCGCCTGCTATAAATATGAGATCAACGGCGCTGGGCATGGGCTGGCCTATACCCATCCCGATCAGGTGATTGCCGCCCTGCAGGAACATCTGCGCGAGGTCTGAGCCCGTAAGGGGTGCCCTCTTACGGTGGGCCGAATCATATCTTTGACATTATCCCCTACCGGGGGATAGGGTTCAGAATGTCAGAATCACATCACCATCATTCTCACCCGCAAATCACCGCACGCCTGAAGCGCGCCCATGGTCATCTGGCCAAGGTCATTTCCATGCTGGAAGGCGACGCCAGCTGCACGCAGATAGCCCAGCAATTACAAGCCGTTGAAAAGGCGATCACCAACGCGAAGAAGGTACTGATCCACGATCACATCGACCATTGCCTTGATCCGGATACGCCGGTGGATATGCAAGATTTTCGCGAGATCACCAAATACCTTTGATCTAAAGGCTGCAAACGTATCCCCCACCCCTGTTCCACATGAAGGCAACCCCAAAGGCACCCACATGATTGGCATCTTGAAAAACCGCACCTATCGTCACTTGTTTGCGGCACAGATCGTAGCGCTGTCCGGCACCGGGTTGGCCACTGTGGCGCTTGGGCTTTTGGCTTATGATCTGGCCGGGGATCGCGCGGCGTTGGTGTTGGGCACGGCGCTGACAATCAAGATGGTGGCCTATGTGCTGGTCGCACCAATTGCCGCAGCCCTGGCCGAGCGGATCAGCCGCCGCCGGGTGTTGGTCACATTGGACCTGATCCGCGCCTTGGTGGTGCTCGGCCTGCCCTTTGTCACCGAAATCTGGCAGGTCTATGTGCTGATCTTCCTGCTGCAATCCGCCTCTGCCGGGTTCACGCCCAATTTTCAGGCCACCATCCCGGATGTTTTGCCCAATGAGGACGATTACACCCGCGCACTGTCGCTCTCGCGGCTGGCGATGGATCTCGAAACCCTGCTCAGCCCGCTGCTGGCCGCGTTTCTTTTGGGGCTCACCGGGTTTGCCACGCTGTTTCTCGGCACCTCGCTGGGCTTCATTGCCTCCGCCCTTCTGGTGGTGTCCGTTGTGCTGCCGATGCCAAAACCCGGCAAGCCGCGCCCAATCTGGGAGCGCACCACGCGCGGCATCCAGCTGTATCTGAAAACGCCCCGCCTGCGCGGGCTGCTGGCGCTGTGCTGGGCCAGTTCCGCCACCGGGGCAATGGTGTTTGTGAACACAGTACAACTGGTGAAATCTGACCTTGGATTGGACGGCAGTGCAGTGGCGCTGGTGCTGGGCAGTTTCGGCGCGGGGTCAATGGTGGCGGCCCTTGCCCTGCCAAGGCTGTTGCACGGCACCGAAGATCGTAGCGTCATGTTTGCAGGTGCCGGGATCAGCGTGGCCGCCCTGCTTGGCTTTGGCCTGATCGGGCTGGTGCAACCGCCGGTGTTTGCCACAACCGCTGCCTTTTGGTGCGCCATCGGTTTTGGTTTTTCCGCGACCCTCACCCCCACCGGACGGGTGTTGTCCCGCTCGGCCCATAGTGCCGACCGCCCGGCGTTATTTGCCGCGCATTTCACCCTGTCTCACGCCTGTTGGTTGATCGCATACCCGCTGGCGGGCCTGTTGATGACCCTGGTTGGCGCCACCGGAACCGCCCTTTGCCTGTCCATTTTGGGCCTGACTGGCGCGCTTCTGGCCACGCCGCTCTGGCCGCGCCATTCCTCAGACGCGTTTGAGCACAGCCATGATGACCTGCCGCCGGATCACCCGCATCTGGCAGGGGATGGCCCCCATGCACATGCCATCATCATCGACGATCTGCATCCGCGTTTTCCAACCACACGGGGATGAGTGCGGGCTGATCTGCAATCACATGCCCCTAAAAACAACAAACCCCCGAAGCAGGGCTGCGGGGGTCGTCGTGGCGGGGAATTGACAACTTCCCCACCTATTCGTTCAGATCTTAAAGAAGACCTTCACGTTGCGCTTTTTTCCGAGCCAGCTTGCGCTGACGGCGAATAGCTTCCGCTTTTTCGCGAGCTTTCTTCTCGGAGGGCTTCTCGAAATGTTGCCGAAGCTTCATCTCGCGGAAGACACCTTCACGCTGAAGTTTCTTCTTCAGCGCACGAAGCGCCTGGTCTACGTTGTTATCGCGTACCGAAACCTGCATGTGGTTGTCACCACCTTTCTAAGTTAGAGTTTGCGTAAATTGCAGGAACGGCCCCTTTAGCAGGGAAAGTGAGTCGTGTCTAGAACAACCGCCAGACCGGACCGGGACGCGCGGCAATCTGGGCGCTACCCTCCGGCCCCGGAACCTGTATAAATGTCACAAGAATTCTCCGGATCGGACCCTTGCCATGCTGACCAAAGACACTTTCCTTGACACCGCCCTGAACCACGTGCCGTTTGACGGCTGGTCCGAGGCGACAATGCGGGCCACACGGGATGAATTGGCCGCAACAGAGGCCGAGGTTCAGGCGCTGTTTCCACGTGGTGCGCTGGATCTGGCGCTGGCGTACCATCGCGCAGGTGACGCCGAAATGGTGGCGCAACTTAAGGCCGCAGACCTTGACGCCATGCGCTTTCGTGACCGGATCGCCGCCGGGGTGAAATTTCGACTGCAATTGGCCGACAAGGAAATGGTGCGCAAAGGCATGGCGTTTTTTGCCCTGCCACAAAATGCAAGTGACGGGACCGCCGCGCTTTGGGACACATGCGACGCAATCTGGAACACGCTGGGTGACACATCGCGCGACATCAACTGGTACTCCAAACGCGCAACGCTGTCGGCGGTCTACTCCTCAACCGTGTTGTATTGGCTGGGCGATGACAGCGAAGGCCATACGGCCACCTGGGCATTTCTGGACCGGCGCATCGACAATGTGATGCAGATCGAAAAGGTCAAAGCGCAGGCGCGGAAAAACCCGCTGATCAAATCCTTCATGGCCGGGCCGGGCAAATGCCTGGATATGATCAAAGCCCCCGGTAGCCGCGATATGAACCCCAACTACCCGGGCCGCTGGGCGCCCACCCCTTCCAATGGAGACACCAAATGACAGACACCATGCGCGCGGTTGAAATCTCGACCCCCGGTGGCCCCGATGTGCTGAAGCTGATCGACGCCCCAATCCCTACGCCTGCGTATGGTGAGATCTTGATCAAGGTGGCGTATGCCGGGGTGAACCGCCCAGATGCGCTGCAACGGGCAGGCGCATATGCGCCGCCGCCTAGCGCCTCGCCGCTGCCGGGGCTGGAAGCCTCAGGCGAAGTGGTTGCGATTGGCGAGGGCGTTTCTCAGTGGACGATTGGTGATAAAGTCTGCGCGCTTTTGCCCGGTGGCGGGTATGCGGAATATGTCACCACCCCTGCCGCCCATGCGTTGCGGGTGCCTGAGGGCATGGGCATGCGCCAAGCGGCCTGCCTGCCCGAAACATACTTTACCGTATGGTCAAATGTATTCATGCGCGGCGGCCTCACGGCGGGTGAGCGTTTTCTGGTGCATGGCGGATCATCCGGCATTGGCACCACAGCGATCCAACTGGCCAGCCATTTCGGCGCACGCGTGTTCACCACAGCGGGGTCGGCCGAAAAATGTGCGGTCTGCACTGACCTCGGCGCCGAACGGGCGATCAACTATAAAGACGAGGATTTTGTTGAGGTCCTGAAACCCGAAGGTGGCGCAAACCTGATCCTTGATATGGTCGGCGGCAGCTATATCGCCCGCAATATCCGCACCCTCGCCACCGAAGGCCGCATGGTGCATATCGCCTTTCTCTCCGGCCCCAAGGCCGAGATCAACTTTGCCCAGATCATGGCCAAACGCCTGACCGTGACAGGCTCAACCCTGCGCCCGCAATCCGACCTTGCCAAGCAAAGATCGCCGAGGAGCTGGCAGAAAAGGTCTGGCCGCTGTTGGATCAGGGCACGGTGAAGCCGGTGATGGACCAGGTGTTTGCGCTGGAAGATGCGAGCGCCGCCCATGCCCGCATGGAAACCAGCACCCATATTGGCAAGATCTGCCTGAAGGTGGCCCCATGAGCAAACCGGACTTGTTGCAGCCCGCCGATGATGAGGTGCGTGCCCTGTCACGGGGGCTGATTGACGAGGCAAATTTTGCAGCACTTGGGGTGATTGATCCGCTGACCCAAGGCCCGTTTGTGACCCGTATCGGTGTGGGGGTTGCCCCCGATGGCACACCAATCGCGCTGATCTCGGAGCTTGCAGCGCACACCGGGATGCTGCGTGAGAGGCCGGATTGCTCGCTTTTGCTTGGCGAACCCGGCGACAAAGGCAACCCGCTCACCTATCCGCGGTTGACCCTGAGCTGCAAAGCAAATTTCGTGGCACAGGACAGCGACGATTACACCGAACTGCGCACGGCCTATCTGGCCCGCCAGCCCAAGGCGAAACTCTACGTGGATTTTGCAGATTTCCACTTTGTCAGGTTTGGGATCCGCGAGGGATTCCTCAATGGTGGGTTTGGCAAGGCGTTTCGGTTGACGCCAGATGATTTCGGCTGACCGCCGTCAGCACCTACCGCACCGCCTTGCGATACAAATGCCACGTCGCGTGGCCCAAAATCGGCAGCGCCACCAGCAGGCCCAGCAAAAGCGGGATCGCGCCCAGCACCAGTGTTGCCGCCACAATCGCGCCCCAACGCAGCATCACCGCCGGATTGTCGCGCAAGAGTTGGATTGAGCATCCCACCGCCACCGCAACCCCAACGCGGCGATCCAATAGCATCGGCACGGAAATCACCGCGGTTGCCAGAACAACCAGCGCAAAGCAAAACCCAATCGTCCCACCCAGAACGATCATCACCCAACCGGCAGGGGTGGTCAGCGTGTCCATGGCAAATCCATACAGGCTTTCCGGCGGCGTCGGCCCCAAAGTCGCCAGATAGATCCCCCAGGCCACCAGCATCCAGGCCATAAACAACGCAAGCAGATAACAGCCAATCACCACAATGCCGCCAAAGCTGGGCGCGCCCAGCACGCCCAGCGCCATGGCGAAATTCACCCGATCCCCAGCCTCGCGCCGGCGGCTGATTTCATAAAGCCCCACGGCCGCCACCGGCCCCAACAGCATAAATCCGGTGATCAGCGGCACCAAAAGCGGCAACAGCGCCATATTGAAGGCCATTGTGATCAGCACCAGCCCCATAACGGGATAGAAAATCACCAGCATCATCACTTCGGTGCGCGCCGCACAAAAGTCCTCATAACCCTTGCGCAGCGCCACATTCAGGTCCGCCATATGAAGGGAGCGCAGCTGGGGCGGCCCTTCGGACGCCGATATATGTTCCACATTTTCAATAAGATGATGGCCCGCGTCCGCGACATTTTGCGCCGCCCATGACAGCGGGTTTCCGATTGTCTTGACCATCTGCTTTCCTCCCGAGTGATTTCCCCGGCCCGGTTCACAGACATTAATTCTCAAGACCGGAACCCGGCCGCTTTCCCCGATCATACCACACCCCGGCCACACGCCCCGCACACAAGCAAGTGAAGCGGGGGGCCGCTCACGCATCCCTTTATTTTCTAACCCAAAATATCCCCGCCGGAGGCATAGGCTCACGAAGTGAGCCACCCCCAAGCCAGCCGACCGGTAGGGAGAAAGGGCGCGGGAGCCCCCCTTTCAATTCAGCGGATCGGATCAGTTCAACGGATCGGCTCCAAAAGCGCGCGGGTCTGGGTGCAATCACGCAGCACATCGCGGCCACATTTGCGCGGCTGAAGATCTTTGGTCAGGCACAGGCGCGCCTCTTGGATGCGGTCGCCTTTGCAGGTCACGGTCAGCATATTGGCCTGCCAGTCGGGGTTGGCCTGCAGGAACGCATCTTCGATCACTTTTGCGGGCAGGCGCACGGGTTTGCCAAGCTTGCGCAGCACCTCTGGCCGGGTCACACCTTCATAAGCCCTGCGCACCGTTTCAAAATACGCGACCGGGTCCAGCCCGGCGCAGGTGCCATGTTTCTTCCACTGATACCAGGCCGCGCCCCCGTCGCCGAAAATATCCGCCTGCGCCCGGGTCATACCCCGCGATGGCGTGCGGAAATTATGGCGGCAATAGCTGGGCCAGCCATCCTCATATTGCGGCCAAAGCCCATGCACCACCCAACCTAAATCGCGCGACGGATCACATTGTTCAGACCCGCGCGCATCACCCTCCACCGCGCACCAGTTGGGCGACCACGACAGGGCCAGCACATAATAGTCAAAATCCCCCGTGGCCTCGCCATCTGCCCACAGGCCCAACGCCGACAACCCCAGATCACACTCGCCAAAACTGCATTTCGCATTTGCTCTTCCCTCTTTTGCCTTTCTCCCTTATATAGACCGCAAGTTCCCCCACAACGAGAACCGGTCTGAAGAGTTCCCCGTAACCTCAGACAGCCCAGCCAGGGCGCGGGAAAGTTGTATCCGGGGGCCCCAGATTTTCTAAGGAGAGTTCCGATGTCGAACAAACCGATCATGGCCAAAGCCACCGCCGTCTGGCTGGTGGACAACACCACCATCACCTTCAAACAGGTCGCGGATTTCTGCGGCCTGCACGAGCTGGAAGTGCAGGGCATTGCCGATGGTGATGTGGCCACCGGCGTGAAGGGATTTGACCCGGTTGCAAACAACCAGCTGGACCAGTCGGAAATCGACAAGGCCGAAGCCAATCCGCTGCACAAGCTGAAGCTGAAATTCTACGCCGCCGCCGTGGGCGAGGAAAAACGCCGTGGCCCGCGTTACACGCCGCTGTCAAAACGTCAGGACCGTCCGAATTCAATCCTGTGGCTGGTGAAGTTCCACCCGGAACTGTCCGACGGTCAGATCGCCAAGCTGGTCGGCACCACCAAGCCGACCATTCAGTCGATCCGCGAGCGTACCCACTGGAACATCCAGAACATGGAACCAATCGACCGGTGGCCCTTGGTCTGTGTAAACAGTCGGAACTGGACCTCGCAGTTCAGAAAGCCTCGAAATCCTCCACTGCCATGTCTGATGATGAACGCCGCAAGCTGGTGTCGACCGAGCAGAGCCTGTCGATGGATGCGGAACCCAAGATGCCGTCGGCCATCGAAGGACTTGAAACCTTCTCGCTGTCTGAAGAGCCCAAGGAAGAGAAGGAAGAGGTGCTGGACGCCGACAGCTTCTTCAACCTGCCGTCTGGGGATGACGCGGAAGACGACGACAAGTAAGTCAGCGCCTTTTGGTGAAACGCGAAACCAAATGCAAACCCCGGCCCGGACCTTCCGGTGCCGGGGTTTTCTTTTGCTTACAAGAGATTAAGGGGCAGCCCCGGATTTTACTGCATTTTTAAGACGATTTTCTCCATTCCGTTAAGCCCCTGTTCACCCTCTTGGCACCATGGTGGGGACAGACAGGAACGCAGAATGCGGAGATGCGGGTATGAAGATTGATGATATCCTGGCACAGGAACGGCGCGCCAGAATGGCCGCCGAGAGACTATTGGCCCAGAAACAGGCCGAGCTGTCTGATGCAAACAAACAGCTGTCCCTTCACGCCCGCAATCTGTCTGAAGAAATTGTCGAAACCCGCGAGGATCTGAACGAGACCAAGACCGAAAACACCATGGTCAAGGCGGATCTGGAACGGGCCACCGAAGAGGTGGTGATCGCCAAGCGGCGATTGTGGGACAGCCTGGAAACCATCGAAGATGGCTTTGCGGTGTTTGACCAGAACGAATGTATGATTGCCGCCAACTCGGCCTACCTCAAACCCTTTGACGGATTGGAATGCATCGCACCGGGCATCACCTATATCGAAATCCTGCACGCGGTGCTGGATGAAGGCGTGGTCGATATCGGCACCATGCGCCCGCTGGAATGGCGCGACATGATGCTGACCCGCTGGCGCGCGCCCAAAATGGACCCGCACACACTGCGTCTATGGGATGGCACCTATATCAAACTGGTCGACCGCCGCTCTGGCGATGGCGATACGGTTTCGCTGGGTCTGAACATCACTGACACCATCAAATACGAAGCCAAACTGGAAGACGCGCGTTATAAAGCCGAAGCCGCCAACCGTGCCAAATCCGCCTTCCTTGCCAATATGAGCCACGAAATCCGCACCCCGATGAACGGGGTGGTCGCCATTGCCGATTTGATGGCCGAAGGCGATCTGGACGAAGAGCAGAAGCTTTATGTTCAGACCATCAAAAAATCCGGCGAGGCGCTGCTGACCATCATCAATGACGTGCTGGATTACTCGAAAATCGAAGCCGCCAAACTGACCCTGAACCACAAGGTGTTTGATCTGGAGGCAACGGTGCAGGATGTGGTCACTTTGTTGATGCCATCATTTCAGGAAAAGGGGCTGGAGATCTCGATCGACTACGATCTTTTCATGCCCACAAAGGTCAACGGCGATTCGGTGCGGATCGGCCAGATCCTGACCAACCTGATCGGCAATGCGGTGAAGTTCACCCAGGAAGGCCATGTCCTCCTGCGCGTGCTGGGGGTGCCTGTTGATAACGGCAAGAAACAACGCATCCATATCACAGTTGAAGACAGCGGCATCGGGATTCCCAAGGAAATGCAGGCGCATATCTTTGGTGAATTCAACCAGGTCGAAGACGAACGCAACCGCCGCTATGATGGCACCGGGCTTGGGTTGGCGATCACCAAACAGCTGGTTGATCTGATGGGCGGCGAAATCTGGGTCGAAAGTGAAGAAGGCCAGGGCGCCTGCTTTGGCCTGCATTTCACCCTGCCCGTCGAAGAAGAAGTGCAGATCCCGGCCATGCCACTTGGCCTGCGCGAAGCCACTTTGCTGATGGAAACCGGACTGCAACAATCCATCCTCGGCAACGGCCTGCAGGCGCTGGGACTTGACGTCCACACCGCCAGCACCCCCGAACAGATGCCCCAGCAATTCGACGCGAACCATGTGATCTTCGTTCAGGCCGATATGCTGGGTGAGAGCGAGCAGGAGGCCCTGCATGACCTCTTGCGCGAAAACACCCGGATGATCCTGCTGACCAAACAAAACTCTTCTGCCTCTGCCATCGATCCCTATGGCGATGCCGTTGGCCGCAGCATGAATATGCCAATCCTGCGCCACGATCTGTTCAAGGCGCTGGAGGCAATCGATTTCAAAAATCACGCCTCCGACCCGCTGCCCAATATCGCCCCCGCGCAACCGCAGGAAACCGCAAGCGCCGTATCGCAGTTGATCTCCGCCCCGGAAGAAACCGCCATGTCGGCGCCGACCTCTTTCGACGCACCATGCGGCGCAGATGAACTGGCTTTTCTGCCACAGGCAGATGCCCCTGCCCCGCTGCCTTCTGAAGAAAACAAGGCGTCGATGGCGGCAATGCCCTTCATCCGACAAACACAGCCCAAAGCTGCCCCAGCAGCCCTGCCAGCGGTGGAAGACCCCACCGAACCGACGCAAATTATATCAGATCCAACCGCTGAAATACCCGTAGCACCCGCACCCCAGCCAGCAGCTGAGCAGCCCGCCCAAGCAACCGCTGATCTGCCACCAGCCACACCGGAACCGGCAACCGATCTGCGCCAGATGCGCATTCTTGCCGCCGAAGACAATCGCACCAACCAGCTGGTGTTCTCCAAACTGATCAAGGCCCTCGATATCGAACTGAAGTTTGCCAACAACGGCCGCGAAGCCCTCGAAATGTATCAAAGCTTCAACCCGGATCTGGTATTCATGGATATTTCGATGCCAGAAATGGACGGCAAAGAAGCCACCCAATGCATTCGCGCGCTGGAACAGGAACAGGGGCTGGGACACACCCGCATCGTGGCCCTGACCGCCCACGCCATGACCGGGGACGCCGAGGAAATCCTTGCACATGGGTTGGACAAACACCTGACCAAGCCATTGAAAAAGCCGCTGATCATTGGAGAAATTCAGGACAACTGCCCCGAAGAGGCGCGGCCGCCGTTGCCAGAAGAATAACCCGGCGATCAGGCTCACACCGGGCCGCGCGCCGTCGCAGGATTACCCCTCGCCGTCGCGCAGAAACACCAGGCTGTTGCCTTCGCTCATCTCAGGTTGATGGCGATAGCCCCCAGATCAAATCCCTTCAGATCATCAGGTTCCGTCAGCCGGTTCTCCATCACAAACCGCGCCATCGACCCGCGCGCTTTCTTGGCGTAAAACGACACAATCTTGGGCGCGCCGTTTTTCATTTCATAAAAGCTTGGCGTGATCACCCGTGGCGCCAGCACCTTGCGGTTGGCCGCCGAGAAATACTCCACCGAAGCACAATTCAGCAAAACCGACGACCGGGTCTCATCCGCCCGCGCATTGATCTCTTCAGCGATGCGATCCCCCCAAAATTCATAAAGGTTCTTGCCCCGCACGTTTTGCAGCTTTGATCCCATTTCTAAGCGATGCGGCGCAATCATGTCCTCGGGGCGCAACACCCCGTAAAGGCCGGACAGGATGCAAAGATGATCCTGCGCATAACGGCGCGCATCCTCCCCAAGGCTGGGCGCATCCAGCCCGGCGTAAGTATCCCCCGCAAACATTTCCAGCGCCTGCTTTTCGCCCTGACCCGAACCAAAAGCCGCAAAGCGATCTGCGTTCAACGCACCGAGTTTGGGTGAGATATGCATGAGTTTTTCCAACTCCGCCGCAGACAGCTCGCCCGCCGTGCGTGCCAGTTCCAACGCATGCTGCAAAAACGTAGGCTGGCTGCCACCTTCCGATTTTGGCGCAGTTTCATCCAGTCGTTTCGCAGGGGACACCACAACCAACATCACGCATTCTCCATCAAGATTTCCAAAAAAGCCGGGCCAAAGCGTTCCGCCTTGGCCTCATTCATTCCCCGCACCCGGGCAAGATCGGCAAGGGACGCCGGTTTGCGTTCGGCGATCTGGCGCAGGGTGCCGGGGGTCAGCGTCAGGTATTTGCCGCAGCCGTCATCACCGCGCAACAACTGCCCAGCCGCCTGCTCCAATAGATCATAAAGCCCGCCCGCCATGCTGCCTGCCAACTTGCGCCTTTGCGGATGCAGATCAGGTGCATCCCCCGCAATCACCGTCAGGAACGCATCGCCATAGGTGTCGAGTTTCTTGGCCCAACCCCACCAATCCGCGCCATATCATCCAGTGTAACCGGGCGTTTTTCCGCCATTTCGATCAGGGTGCGATCGGTGAACACCACATAGGCGGGCACCCGCGCGGCCTCGGCCAGCGCGCGGCGCTTGGCCTTCAACGCAGACAGCAACGGCGCATCTTCTTCAGACACCATCATCTTGGCAGCAGGACGGCGGGCTGCTTTAAGGGTATCGCGGCGCAGATAGACCTGTTCCTCGCCGCGCAGCACCGGATGGGCCTTGGGGGTGATGCGCAGCGCGCCGTGGCGCGCAGGATCCGGACGCACCAGATCCAGCCCCAGCATCTGGCGAAAGATCGCCTGCCACAGCCGCTTGTCATGCTCGCGCCCCACCCCAAAGGTGGGCAGGCCATCGTGGCCCCGTTCGCGCACCCGCTCAGTAACATTGCCGCGTAGAATGTCGATCAGATGGCCGGAACCATAGCTTTCGTCGGTGCGCAGCGCGGCTGAGAGCGCTTTCATCACGTCAACCGTACCGTCGAACAGTTCGGGCGGGCGTTCGCAGAGGTCACAATTGCCGCAAGGCTCGGACGCCTCGCCAAAATAGGCCAGCAGCTGTTGGCGGCGACAGCCATGCGCCTCGGCCAGCCCCAACAACGCATTAAGCCGCCCATGATCCGCCCCCCGGCGTTCAGCCGAGGCCAGCCCCTCGTCGATCTGCGACCGCCGCAGCCGGATATCATCCGGGCCAAACAGGGTAAGGGTTTCGGCTGGCGCGCCATCACGCCCCGCGCGGCCGATTTCCTGATAATAGCTTTCGATCGATTTGGGCAGGTCGGCATGAGCGACCCAGCGGATATCCGGTTTGTCGATGCCCATGCCGAAAGCGATGGTGGCCACCACAATCAGCCCGTCTTCTTGTTGAAAGCGCCGCTCAACCTCACGCCGGTCCTCAGCCTCCATCCCACCGTGGTAATGGATCGCGCTATGGCGATCATCGCGCAGCGCCTTGGCCAGCGTTTCCGTGCGGGCACGGGTGCCGGTGTAGACAATGCCGGACCGACTGCGGCGCGCGTCCGCGAAATCGAGGATCTGTTTACGCGGGCTATCTTTCACCGCAAACGCGAGGTGAATATTAGGGCGGTCAAACCCGTGCAGGAAGCTGCGCGGCGCGTCACCATCAAAGAGTTTCACCACGATTTCGTCGCGGGTTTCCTGATCTGCAGTGGCGGTGAAAGCCGCAAGCGGCACATCCAGCGCACGCTTCAGTTCACCGATGCGCAGGTAATCCGGCCGGAAATCATGGCCCCACTGGCTGACGCAATGGGCTTCATCCACCGCAATCAGCGTGGTATTGGCCCGTTTCAGCAGGTTGACAGTGCCACCAGACGCCAATCGTTCGGGCGCCATGTAAAGGAGTTTCAGCCGGTTTTCAGAAAGTGCTGCAAACACTGCATCATTTTCGTCTTCGGTATTGCCGGAGGTCAGCGCGCGCCGCTTCAACGCCCGCCGCCTGCAGCGCACGCACCTGATCGCGCATCAGTGCAATGAGGGGTGAAATCACCACCGTCACCCCATCACGCACCAGCGCAGGGAGTTGAAAACACAGGGATTTCCCGCCACCCGTGGGCATGATCGCAAGGGTGTTTTCGCCCGCCATCACGGCCTCGACGATCTCGGCCTGACCGGGCCGAAAGTCATCGAATCCGAACACGGATTTCAGTAGATCCAGATCACGGGGCATAGGGGCAGCTGCTCGTTTTTTCTTAACGGGCAGATTCACACACCCCGACGCTTAGAACAAGGGGGTACCAGATCAGTAGATGCCGTTTGCGGCGTTCACCAACAGGCGCTGCAGCATATAGAGGCCAATGATCACGACCAGCGGTGACAGGTCAAGGCCACCCATATTGGGCAGGAAGCTGCGGATCTTGGCATAAAGCGGCCCAAGCAGACGTTCGAGCCCATACCAAATTTGCGCCACCAGCTGCTGGCGCAGGTTCAGCACCTGAAAGTTGATCAGCCAGGACATCACCACATGGGCAATCACGATGCACCAGGCGATTTGAATGACAAACAGCAGCGTTTGGATCAGGGCCAGCATGGGTGTTCCTTTCTTGGTCTTCATTCCATCTAGGGGCCGGGGGCAAAGGGCAAGGGTGACGCGCGGTCTTGGTTGACGTGGGGACACGCGGCGGGCAAGAGGGCGAAAACGGAGCCTCCCCATGTATCCCTTTATTCGTATGGCCAAAGAGCTGGCGAAAACCGCCAGGGCGACGCCGCTGCCAGTCACCGGCACCCATATCAGCCATCACCGCTGCTGGCCGTGGGATCTGGACCTGTGGCGCGAGTTGAACAACGGGCGCACGCTGACGCTTTACGATCTGGGCCGCATCCCACTGGCCGGGCGCACCGGGCTGACGCGGATTTTGCTGAAGAACCGTTGGGGGCTGACCATGGCGGGGGCCAGCGTGCGCTATCGCAAACGGATCAAGATGTTTGAACGGGTGGAAATGCACTCGCGTCTGGCTGGGTGGGATGCGCGTTTTTTCTATGTCGAGCAAAGCATGTGGAAGGGGGGCGACTGCGCCAATCAGATCATCTATCGTTCGGCGGTGACGGATCGTAACGGGATTGTCGATACCGACCGGGTGCGCGCGGCGTTGGGGATGAGGGTGCGCCCCTGTGCTGCCTGCGTGGGTGCAAGCCTGGATTGAGGCCGATGCGATCCGCCCATGGCCCCCTGAACGCCATGACCAACTGCCCGAAGACCGCAAGTCACGGGAAAAAACCACAGCCCCCGCAGCGTAAGCCCCGCGCGCGGCCTTGCTCTGCGCCGATAAACCCTGTTTGATCGACCCAACCACAAGGGGCAAATGGGGCACATCACATGGCAGAGATTTCCGCGCGCAAGCGTATTTGGGGCTGGTTCTGGTTTGACTGGGCCTCTCAGCCCTATCACACCCTATTGCTCACCTTTGTTTTTGGCCCCTATTTTGCCTCGGTCGCGGCGACACATTTCGTTTCAACCGGTTTGGACGAACTGGCCGCCGACGCCAAAGCCCAAAGCATCTGGTCGTGGGGACTGGCGATTGCCGGTCTGGTGGTGGGGGGCTTTGCCCCAATCATGGGGGCATTAGCCGACACGGCCGGACGCGTGCGCCCATGGGTTGCCGGGTTCGGCATCCTGTGCATTGGCGGCGCGTTTTGCCTGTGGTGGACGCTGCCCGACGGGTCAAACATCTGGCAGATGCTGCTGGCCTTTGTGATCGGCTTTATCGGTGCGGAATTCGCACTGGTCTTTACCAATTCACAGCTGCCATCGCTGGCGGACAAGGACGAGGTTGGGCAGATTTCCGGCTCGGGCTTTGCCTTTGGCTATGTCGGCGGGCTGGTGGCATTGGCCATTATGCTTGTGCTGTTTGTTGAACAAGCAGACGGCAAAACCCTGGTCGGTCTTGCGCCTGGCTTTGGCTTATTGGACGCGGACGCACGCGAGGGCACCCGCTTTGTCGGCCCGTTTGTCGCAATCTGGTTTGCGGTGTTCATGATCCCATACGCGTTGTGGGTGAAGGACATGCCCAAGGCCGGGGCGCGGCATAGTTTCTCTGGCGCGCTTTCGATTTTGGTCCGCTCCATCAAAGGCCTGCGACACAAGAAAAGCCTCGCCTCCTATCTGGGCAGCTCCATGTTTTATCGCGACGCACTGAATGGGCTTTACGGGTTTGGTGGCGTCTACGCAGGGCTGGTGCTGAACTGGCCCATCGTCCTGATCGGAGTATTCGGTATCATCTCTGGTATCGCGGCAGCGGCCTTCAGCTGGCTTGGCGGCGGGGTTGATCGCAAACGCGGCCGAAACCAGTGATCATTGGCTCAATCCTTGTGTTGATGACGATCTGTCTGGTTGTGGTCAATATGACCCGGGAAAGCATTTTCGGCATCCCCCTTGCCGAAGGATCCATCCTGCCTGATGCCACATTCTTCATCTGCGGCATTTTCATAGGTGGCATGGGCGGTACTTTGCAATCTGCCAGCCGAACGATGATGGTCCGCCACGCCGACCCGTCCGCCCCCGCCGAAAGCTTTGGCCTTTACGGCCTGTCTGGTCGTGCAACCGCCTTCATGGCCCCCGCGCTGATCGGGGCCGTCACCACGTTGACCGGCAGCGCCCGGCTGGGCGTTTCTCCGCTGATCGGTCTCTTTGCCGTGGGACTTGTCCTGCTCATATGGGTTAAGCCTGATGGCGAGCATTGATGAGGTCCCGATAATGAGTAAACGCATCTTTTCCCTCTCGGCACTAATTCTGGCCCTGATGGTCCCTCTTGCCAGCCCGGCAGTGGCGGAACGCCCGGCGAAAGAGCTGTTCGGCAAAGCCCGTGAAGGATCCGCCCAGCGCGCCGCCTCTTACGGATCTTACGCAAAAGGCTGCGTGGCCGGGGCGGTTCAATTGCCCGCAAACGGCAAGACCTGGCAGGCGATGCGCCTGTCACGCAATCGCAACTGGGGCCATCCAGAGCTGGTGGATTTTGTGCAGGACCTCTCGCGCAAGGCGGCGCGCCAAAAGGGGTGGGAAGGGCTTTATGTGGGGGATCTGAGCCAGCCGCGTGGCGGGCCGATGCTGTCGGGACACCGGTCACATCAGATCGGTCTGGACGCTGATATTTGGCTGCGCGCGCCCAAACATGTCAGACTAACCGTAAAGGACCGCGAGTTTTTCCCACCGATCTCCATGCAGCGCGCCAAAGGCGCTTATGTGAACAGCAAATGGACCCGCCAGCATCACAATATCCTCAGGGCCGCCGCCAAGGACCCGCGGGTCGCGCGAATTTTCATTTTCCCCGGCGCGAAAGTACAGATGTGCAAGGATGAAAAAGGCGACCGCAAGTGGCTGCGCAAGATCCGGCCATGGGGGGGACATCACTACCACTTTCATGTGAGACTGAGCTGCCCAAAAGGGGCCAAGGGTTGTGTCAATCAAGCCCCACCGCCCAAAGGCGATGGCTGCCAAGACGCCGCAGATTGGGCCAATAATATCCTGCACCCGAAAAAGCCGGACCCCAAACCGTCGAAACCCACAAAACCGCGCAAACCGCGTGGTCCCATCACTCTGTCGGATCTTCCCAAGCAATGCGGTTCGGTTTTATCTTCTCGCTAGCCATGTTTCTGGTCTTGCTCACCGCATTCAGCGAGGCACAGACCGCAGGCAAGGCCACCTATCAAAACTCCACCCGCTGGCGCGGGGAGGGGAAAAACTTTGGTGGGTTTTCCGGTCTGGAAGTTGCCCCGGACGGGCGCAGTTTCACCGCAATCACCGACAGGGGCTTTTTTGTCACCGGTGTGCTCAACCGTGACGCGGACGGTCGGATCGAAAAAATCCTCAGCACCGCGCCACAACAATTGCGCACCCATAAGGGCAAAACCCTGCCGCGGTTTTTCAACGACAGTGAAGGGCTGGCCATTGCCGACGATGGGCTGAATTACATCAGCTTTGAGGCGCGCCATCGGGTCCAGGCCTATCCCAAACTGGGCGAAGCGTCGCGCAATATGCCGAAACATGACGATTTCCCCGGCTATCAGGTCAACGCGTCTTTTGAAGCGATTGCCGTGGATGCCAATGGCACTTTATTTCTGATCCCCGAACGCAGCGGCAACCGATCAGAGGCGCCGGTCTATCGTTTGGAGCGCGGTGCAAAAGCCTGGGACAAAAGCCTGACCCTGCCCCGGCGCGGGCCTTATCTGCCGGTGGGCGCGGATATTGGGCCAGACGGCAGGCTTTACCTGTTGGAGCGCCATCTGGCCGGTATTTTGGGATTTACCAGCCGGGTGCGCCGCTTTGACATTGACCCCGAAGCTGAGCAATGAGGTGGAGTTGCTGCGGTCCGGACTTGGGGTGCATGACAATCTGGAAGGCATTGCCGTTTGGCGCGATGATCAGGGGCGCATGCGCCTGACCATGGTGTCCGATGACAACTTTCAGTTTTTTCAGGTCTCGGAGATTGTCGAATACGTGGTGCCAGAGGCACCCTAACATCCTGTGCCAGAGGCACCCTGATACGTGCTGCAAGAGAGGCCTCCACAGCACCTATAATCCCTTTTCGCTTGCTTTCCTGCCTTTCGAGGAGTATCCCCGGCTCGCTTTTGGGGGTCCGCATATGACCTGCGCCCCAAGGCCGAGTCGCCGCTACCTTGTAAAACGGATCAAACGAATGACGAAACTTCTCCCTGGCGTGATTGCCATGGCCACCGTTGTGGTGGTCTCAAATATCCTTGTCCAATTCCTCCTTCTTGATGGGCTCCTGACCTGGGGTGCCTTTACCTATCCGATCGCCTTTCTGGTGACCGATCTGATGAACCGCGTCTATGGCGCAGGGCCCGCGCGCAAAGTTGTGTTGGTGGGCTTTGTGGTCGGCGTGGCCTGTTCGCTGATTGGCAGCCAGATCATGTTGCAGGGCGACGGGTTCGAATATGCTGCCGTGCCGCTGCGTGTGGCGGTGGCCTCGGGCACCGGGTTCCTGGCCGCCCAGTTGCTGGACGTTGCCGTATTCAACCGCCTGCGCGATGGCGCCTGGTGGCGCGCGCCGCTGGCCTCGACCCTGGTGGGGTCGGTCGTGGATACCACACTGTTTTTCACCATCGCCTTTTCCGCCAGCATCACCTTTTTTGGTGCCGATGCAGATGCGGCCATCAACTGGGCCTGGGGCCCAGCACCCTTCCTGACCTTCGGCGCTGAAATGCCGCTTTGGGTGTCGCTTGCGGTGGCAGACTGGCTTGTCAAACTCACGCTTGCACTTGTGGCCTTGATCCCATTTCGGGTGATTGTCACAAAAGTTTCACCAAGTGTTGCGTAAAAAGTTTTGACAAATACAAAATATGTGGCACCATCCTTTTATCGCTAACATTGAGAAAGGAGGTGTCCATGTCTAGAGATGCAATGGAGCGAGGTGCCGGGACAGTTTAGGTCACGCGCCTTCCGGGCAACCCCTGAAGGCTTCGTGGGTCATAGTTGGCGGGCAGTCCTGAAAAACAGGTCCGACTAACCGGCCCCACCTCCGAAATCTCGAAGGGTCGTCCCGCAAGCGGGCGACCCTTTTTGTTTGGCCGCAAGGGCAACGCACAAATTCAACCGCGTCCGTCACCTTGATGTTCCACCCCCTTGATTGTTAACAATACTAGAAAACTAGTTTTCTAGTTTCCTTCGAACACGGCACCACCCCATCATCACCAAGCCCAAAACCATATATTCCCCCTTCCAAATTGGATCCAATCCGTTAGGGTGCCCGCATGATCCGCGTGACCGATGATATCACCCTGCATGACTGGGAATTGACCGAGAGCTTTACCCGCTCTTCAGGCCCTGGTGGGCAGAATGTGAACAAGGTTTCCACCGCCGTCGAGTTGCGGTTCGAAGCGGCGCGCAGCCCGGCGCTCACGCAAGCCGTGAAATCGCGCCTGAAACGCATCGCCGGGCGCAAATGGACCCAGGATGGCGCGCTGATCTTAAGGGTCGAAGACACCAGATCTCAGGCCCGCAATCGCGAAATTGCCGCCGAACGGCTGGCTGAAATGATCCGCAAGGCGCTGGTCGCGCCCAAACGTCGCATCGCCACCCGCCCCACTTTGGGGTCAAAAAAGCGTCGCCTCGATAGCAAAACCAAACGTGGTCAGGTCAAATCCCTGCGCGGCCGCGTTCAGGAGGAATAAATGCCCGACACCCCCCATACGATTTCGGCCCTGATGGCCCGCCGGGAACAGCGGCTGGGTCCAAATATGACCACATTCTACGACACTCCCGTACATCTGGTGCGCGGCGAAGGGGCCTGGGTCTGGGATGCGGATGGCAACCGACTATTGGATTGCTACAACAATGTCCCCCATGTGGGACACGCCCATCCGAAAGTGGTCGAGGCGATCACACAACAGGCGCTGACGCTGAACACGCACACCCGATACCTGCACGAGGGCATCCTGGATTACGCCGACCGGCTGACCGCCACACTGCGCCACGATCTCAGTGCCATGATCATGGTCTGCACCGGGTCCGAGGCCAATGACATCGCCCTGCGCATGGCGCGCGCGATGACCGGCAAGACCGGCATCATCGGCACCGACAACACCTATCACGGCAACACCGATCTGGTGTCGCATCTTTCGGCCAAGAAAACCCCGATTGGTGGCCATGTGGATTGGGTCAAGAAGGTGCCCGCGCCGGACAATCTGCGCCCGCTTGGCGGATCACCTGCAGCCCACGCGCAGGCTTTTGCCGACGGCATCCAAACCGCCATCGACGAGCTGGAAGAGGCGGGCCATGGTTTCTCGGCGCTTATTCTCGATCCATTTTTTGCCAATGAAGGCTGTCCCACCCTGCCCAAAGGCTTCCTTGACCCGGCCGTGGCTGTGGTGAAACGCGCGGGCGGTGTGATTATTGCCGATGAAGTGCAGCCAGGGTTTGGCCGCACCGGACATGACTTCTGGGGCCACGAGCGCATTGGACTGGTGCCCGACATCGTGACCATGGGCAAGCCGATGGGCAATGGGCACCCGGTGGCCGCCGTGGTGGCGCGCCCTGAAATCTTGGCGGAATTCCGCACTGCCTTTGGCTATTTCAACACGTTTGGCGGCAACCCGGTCTCGGCGGCGGCGGCCATGGCGGTGCTGGATGTGCTGGAACAAGAAAACCTCGTGCAAAATGCCCGCGACACCGGGGAATACGCGCTGGAACGGTTGCGCGACATTAAACATCCATTCATTGCCGACGTGCGCGGATCCGGCATGTTTTTGGGGCTGGAGTTCGTCACGGATGCTGCCCTCACCCCCGCCACTGAGTTCACCGCAAGGTTGGTGGAAGAGATGCGCAACCGCGGCGTGATCCTGCATGCGATGGGGCGCGATTACCATGCAATCAAGATCCGCCCGCCGATGTGTTTCACCCGCGAGCAGGCCGACCTCCTTGTGGACACGCTTGAAGCTGCACTGAAGGACATGCCGGAATGACCGAGCTCAAAGAGGCGTTGAAAGCCTGGGGCGCACAGCATGTGCGGCTGATCAAAGACCGCGAAAATGCGGTGCATGAGGTGCGGATTGGGCGCAATCGCGCCGCCCTACGCCTGCACCGCCCCGGCTATATGCCCGAGGCGGCGATCCGGTCGGAACTGGACTGGATGGGCGCGCTGTCGCAGGCTGGCATGGAGGTGCCCGCCCCGATCACAACCCCGGACAACAAGACCGTGGTCACCCTGTCCACTGGCCGTCTGGCCACGGTGGTCAGCTGGGTGGACGGCCGGCCGATTGGGGACGGTGGCGTGCCGCTGGATATGCCCGTGGACGAGCAGGTTGCGCTGTATCGCAAGCTGGGACGCGAGTTGGCCCGGCTGCACAATATCACCGACACGCTGACCCTGCCCGAGGGGTTCACCCGGCATCGCTGGGATCTGGACGGGTTGTTGGGTGCGGATCCGTTCTGGGGTCGGTTTTGGGAAAGCCCGGCGCTGTCGGAAAGCGAACGCCATCTGGTCAACCGCGCCCGCGCCGTGGCCCATGACCGGGCGCAGGCCTATCTGGAAAACGGTGCCGACACCGGGTTGATCCACGCGGATGCGCTGCGTGAAAACGTGTTCATCAAAGATGATGAGCTGATGTTGATCGACTTTGACGACGCAGGCTTTGGGTTCCGGCTTTATGAACTGGCGGTGATGATGACCCAGAACGAAGACGAGCCCGCCGCCGATCAGATCCGCGATGCGGCCATCGCAGGCTACCGCGAGCGGCGCGATTTCAGCGCGGAGGCGGAAGAGCTTTTGCCGATGTTCATCATGCTGCGCCGCTTTGCCTCAATGGGGTGGGCGGTGCCACGCTATGATCTGAACGATCCGGCGCTGATTGGCTATACCGAACGCGCGGTGATGGCAGCGCGGCAGTTTCTGGGCTGACCCGACCGAAGGCCCCGCAAGCCCCGCACACCGGTGGGGGACGTGGGTCAGGCAGGTGGGGGCAGGCAGGGGCAGGCAAAACCGACGAGCGGGTCAGGAGAGTCGCCCACAACAAACAGGGACGAGCGGACAGAAACACGGCGCGGCGGGCGACAATCCGCCGCTTATCCGTTCACGACCTCTTTGGCGTCACGCCACAGGAACAACATCCCCAGCACACCACAGACCGCCGCCAGCCCGAACACATAGACCTGCGACACAAAGGCGGGTTCGTAGCTGACATAAATGCCTTTGCGCGCATAGCCCGTCACATGCACCAGCGGATTGAACCACAGATAGGTTTGCAGCGCGGGGGGCACGCTTTCAAAAATAAAAAAGATCGCTGAACCGATGTAAAGCGGCTTCATCAACACGTTCCACACCCGCTCCCACGCGGGAATGCGCCAGAACAGAAAGATGTTCAGCACCCCAATCCCGGTGCCCAGGGCAACGGCCATCACATAGGCCCACACCAAGTGTGGAATATCAATGTAAACATGGGATTTGCTGAGCGGAATGATCGCGGCAAACACGATGATGCTGATCATCATCTGGGTCAGCGTGTTCAGGATAACCCGCGCCACAATCGCATCCACAAAGGTCACCCTTGGGTAATAAAGCAGCTTACGCGAGAACCGGATCGCCGATGCGGTCTTGCGCTGGATATTCATGAACGCAAGGAACGGCAGAAAACCCGAGGCATAAAACAGCGCAAAACTGTCCCCCAGCGACGGCACGCGCAGAGCAAAGGAAAAGGCCACGGTCAAAAGCACAATCCCACCCACCGGTTCCGCCAGCGCCCAAAGATATCCCGCTGCCGAACGCCCATAGGTCGACGACATCTCGCGGAAGATCAACGCGCCGACGGTGCGAAACCCGGCGTTATTCAGGCTGGAAGGGGTTTGTGGGTTGGCCATGGGAATTTACAAGTTGAAACTGTGGATTGGTTGGCGGATAAACGCGGCACGGGTCATGACACTCTACATGTAAGATGCAGTGAGTTATAATGGTCATGTAGACCAAAGGGCAACGAAATGAAAGACGATCAATCGGCCGTGAAGGGCAAGGAGGCGACGGCTGAAGGCTCTTCGCCGGCGAAACCAGCCACGGCGGACAGTGCGAAACCAGCAGCTGCCCCCGCACCGGCCAAACCCGCCCCAAGGCAGAGGCCGCCAAACCGGCGCCGAAGCCCGCAGCAAAACCTGCAGCAACACCCGCGGACAAGGCGGCCCCGGCGAAACCCGCGGCGAAGCCTGCCCCTGCAAAACCGGCCCCTGCAAAACCTGCAGCGAAACCGGCCGCCAAAGCGGCCCCTAAGCCCGTGGCAAAACCAGCGGCAAAGAAAACCCCGGCCAAGGCCCCGGAAAAAGTGGTTGATGGTGCCACGATGCAACCCCGCCATCGCCGCATCATTCGCACCTTCTACCTCTGCGTCGCCCTGCCCTGCCTGATTGCCTGCATCTATCTTTTTGCCATCGCCAAAGACCAATACGCCTCAACCATGGGCTTTTCGGTGCGTTCACAGGAAAGCAGTTCCGCCGCCGACATCCTGGGCGGCATCACCAATTTCTCCGGCAGCACTGCCACGGATTCGGACATTTTGTTTGAGTTCATCCAAAGTCAGCGCCTGGTGCGTGCGGTGGATGAAAAGCTGGACCTGCGCAAGATCTACCACATGCCGTCGGACCCGCTGTTTGGCCTGTCCCCCGACAGCTCGATTGAGGATCTGACCGGATACTGGAGCCAGATGGTGAAAGTATTCTACTCCAACGCCTCTGGCCTGATCGAGGTGCGTGTGAATGCCTTCCGCCCGGATGATGCGCAAAGAATCGCGCAGACGATCTATGACGAAAGCGTGCAGATGATCAACGATCTGTCGATCACCGCGCGCCGCGATGCCACCCAATATGCACGTGACGAACTGACCGTGGCGCAGCAGCGCCTGAAAGACGCGCGTGAAGCGGTGCAAACCTTCCGCCTGCGCACCCAGATCGTTGACCCGGAAGCCGACATGCTGGGCCGCATGGGGGTGCTGAATTCATTGCAAGAGCAGCTCGCCACGGCACAGGTGGATCTTGACCTTCTGCACCAGACCTCTGGCGCCAGCGACCCGCGCAGCGCACAGATGGAACGCCGGGTGGAAGTGATCACCGAACGGTTGGCCCGCGAACGCGAGCGGTTCAGTTCGTCCCAGAACGAAAGCGATGTGGCCTATGCCACTTTGGTTGGGGAATACGAACGCCTTGCGGTGGATCGCCAATTTGCCGAAACCGCTTATATCGCGGCCCTCAGCACGCTTGACAGCGCCATTGCAGAAGCGGCGCGCAACTCGCGTTACCTTGCCGCCTATATTCAACCCACATTGGCCGAAACCGCCGAATATCCACGTCGGGTGATCCTGATGCTGACGCTTGCCGGCTTCCTGTTTGCCGCGTGGACGGTGGGCGTACTGGTCTATTATTCGCTGCGAGATCGCCGGTAAGTCACAATGATTGAGCTGACAAATCTGGTGAAATATTATGACCTGCGCGGGCAGCGCACGATGGTCGCGGACGATATCACCGCCACGTTCCCCTCGGGCAAGGCGATTGCCCTCTTGGGGCGAAACGGGGCGGGCAAGTCCAGCCTGCTCAGGATGATTGCCGGCACGATGCACCCCAACAGCGGGACGATCAAAATCACCGGCTCCATGTCCTGGCCGGTGGGGTTTGCCGGATCGTTTCACCCCGACCTGACCGGCGCTGAAAACACGATCTTCATTGCCCGCGTCTACGGTGTGGACACCGAGGAACTGTGCGACTACGTGCAGGATTTCTCTGAGTTGAAGCAGCATTTCTTCCTGCCGGTGCGCAGCTATTCCTCGGGGATGCGGTCACGCCTGGCCTTTGGCATTTCCATGGGGATCAAGTTTGACACCTATCTGGTGGACGAGGTGACATCGGTGGGCGATGCTGCCTTCCGCCGCAAAAGCCAGGCCTTCTTTATCGAACGGATGAAAACCAGCGGCGCAATCATGGTGTCACACAATATGACCATGATCCGGAACGTCTGCGAAAAGGCGGCCATTCTGGAAGAGGGGCGGCTGACCTATTTCGAGGACGTGGAAGACGCGATCAAGCGGCATGAAGAGCTGACAGTTTAAGACGCAAAAAACACAGTGCGGGTGTTTCTACCGCACTGATCAATTCTCAGGTTGAGCGGGCATTGCCCCGCTTATATGTTGCCCACAACGTGGGAAAGGATACAGGACATGTTGCGAACCGGATTAGCGATTGGTGCGATAGTGCTCTTGTCGGCTTGCAATCTGCCCCGTGGCGGACCGGTTGACAGTGAAATCATCAAGGCGGCCCAGGCCCCCACCCCGGAAATTGCGCTTTACCACGTCAAACGCGACTCGCTTGCCACTTATCAAAGCTGGCCCAGCACCGGGACCGCGGGCAATCATGGCTGGCTGCGTCACAAACACAGCGGGCCGGACAATGCCATCGCGGCAAATGACCTGATTGATATTGTGGTCTGGGACAGTGAAGAGACCTCGCTTCTGTCCGGGCGCGGCAATCGTGCCACCCATATGAAAGCGCTGAAAGTCTCGTCGGCGGGTACCATTTTCCTGCCATTTGCCGGTGCGGTGCATGTGGCTGGTCTGTCGGAAACCTCGGCACGCACCCGGGTTCAGCGCAAAATGTCCGAGGCTGTGCCCTCGGCGCAGGTTCAGCTGTCGGTCAAAAAGGGCCCGCTGGGGTCCGTCTCGATCGTGTCTGGTGTGCAAAAACCCGGTCCTTATTCGATCGACACCACCCATTTCACCGTGCTCAATGCCATTGCCACGGCGGGCGGTGCCAATCCGCGGATCAAAAACCCGCAGGTTCGGCTGATCCGCAAAGGCAAGGTTTATACGAAATCGATGACCAACCTGCTGGAAGACCCCGACGCGGACACGGTTCTGCGCGGTGGCGACAAGCTGTCGGTGGAAAAGGACGCCCGGTATTTCCGCTCGCTTGGGGCGGCATCAAAAGAAGCTATTTTCGAGTTCACCAAAGACGAGATCACCGCACTGGACGCCATGTCGATCATTGGCGGCGTCTCTGAAAATCGCGCTGATCCGCGCGGCATCATGGTGCTGCGCCAATATGCAGAAAATCAGGTGCGCAACGATGACAGCGGACCCTCAAATGACCGGGCAGTGTTTGTTTTTGACATCACCACCGCAGATGGCCTGTTCAGTGCTGGCAAGTTCGAAATTCAGTCAGAGGACACGGTTCTTGTGACCGAAAGCTCGGTTGCATCCGCCAATCTTGCGCTGTTGCTGCTGGCCCGCCTGACTGGCGCCGCAACGGATGTGAACAGCCTGCTTAACTGATCCCGCCCGCCGCCTCAGCGCGGCCAACAACCGGAGCCGAGGATGCACAGCACCAACACCGCCCTACTGGTGGTTGATCTGCAAAATGATTTCTGCCCCGGCGGCGCGCTGGCCGTGCCCGGCGGGGATGAGATCGTGGCCCCCATCAACGCGCTTTTACCAGCTTATAAGGTCAAGGTGTTCACCCAGGACTGGCACCCGGTGGGGCATGGGTCTTTTGCCAGCTCACACCCGGGCAAATCCCCGTTTGAAACCACCGAAATGCCCTATGGCACTCAGGTTTTGTGGCCTGATCATTGTGTGCAGGGGAGCCGCAGCGCAGCGTTTCATCCGGACCTCATGACCGACCCGGCCGATCTGGTGATCCGCAAGGGGTTCCGCCCCGAGATCGACAGCTATTCCGCCTTTTTTGAGAACGACCAGACCACCCCCACCGGGCTTGACGGCTATCTGCGCACGCGCGGGGTCGAAAAGGTCCTGATGGTCGGGCTGGCACTGGATTTCTGCGTGGCCTATTCGGCCATTGACGGGGCAAAGCTGGGGTTCGACGTCACCGTCGACACGGCGCTGTGCCGCGCCATTGATCTGGACGGTTCACTGGCGGCAATGACCGCCCAGATGCGCGACGCTGGCGTGACGCTTCTTTAAAGAGCGATCTAGAAAATCTATGGCAGGAAGCCAGCCGCCCACCAGGCCAAAACGATCAAAATCACAAGCCTGAAGACAAAGCCAGCCGGGGTTCCACGCCGTTTGCGACCAGTGGACACGCGTTGGCCATGGAAGGGCCGTACTGTCCTCACAAATTGCGAAAAGGCTGCAAAATCAAACCCACTAAGGTCGCGCCCCTTCAGATCAAACTGACCAAGATTGTCCCGTAGTCGCGCCAGCACATCGGTATGCGCGTCCTCATCTTCCATACGGAAGGTCCCCTTTGGCAGGCGCTGCCCCGAGACGTTCCAGCCAAATCCGGCACTTTCCAGATATTCCCGCAGCACTGGATCGCCGTTTTTCAGAGCCTGCACCGTGGCCGGATCGCGAAACAGCGCAACATAATTGCCACGGGTGTTGGCACCGGGCGCAACCCGCTGCAATGTTTCACCGAGCTGAGGATCATTAAAAAGTTCTTTCGGAATGATCCAGTGAATATCAAAATCGTAATTCAAAGACATAGTTTTCAAAATCCTGGGCCTCCATTATTAATGGACACATCCTGCACCGGGATTGCGGCATCACTTGGGCCGAAGCATGAATTTTCCTCGCTTCCGGCCCTACCCAAGCCCCAACACATGCGCTAACCATGGGTGGAACAAAGGAAAGCGCCCATGGTCGATATTGCCACCCGCGTCTACAACCACAGCTTCAAGGTCGATCCGATTGTCCGGTCGTTGATCGACACGGATTTCTATAAGCTGTTGATGTGTCAGTCCGTTTTTCGCAACAAACGCGACACGCGGGTGGAATTCAGCCTGATCAACCGATCAACCATGTGCCCTTGGCGCGCCTGATCGACGAAGGCGAGCTGCGCGAACAGCTCGACCACATCCGCTCGCTCAGCCTTACGCGTGGCGAAAGCACCTGGCTGCGCGGCAACACATTCTATGGCAAACGCCAGATGTTCCGCCCGGATTTCATGGAGTGGTTCGAAAACCTGCGCCTGCCCGACTACCATCTGGAACGGATTGGCGACCAATATGAGCTGACATTTGAAGGCAGCTGGCCCGAGGTGATGATGTGGGAAATCCCCGCGCTTTCGGTGTTGATGGAGCTGCGCGGGCGCGCGGTTCTTGGCGGCATGGGCAAGTTTGAACTGCAGGTTCTTTATGCGCGCGCCATGACCCGGATCTGGGAGAAAATCGAACAACTGCGCCAGCTTGACGGGTTGAAACTGGCCGATTTTGGCACCCGCCGCCGCCATTCTTTCTTGTGGCAGGACTGGTGTGTACAGGCGATGATCGAAGGGCTGGGCGATCGTTTTGTCGGCACGTCAAACTGCCGGATTGCGATGAAACGCGACATCGAGGCGATTGGCACCAATGCCCATGAACTGCCGATGGTTTACGCCGCTTTGGCCGAAGACGACAACGCCCTTCGGCAAGCGCCCTATGATGTTCTGGCCGATTGGCACGAAGAACATGACGGCAATCTGCGCATCATCCTGCCCGACACCTATGGCACGCAGGGCTTCCTTGATAGCGCCCCCGACTGGCTTGCAGGCTGGACTGGCATTCGCATCGACAGCGGCGATCCGGCCGCCGGGGCCGAGGTGGCGATCAACTGGTGGAAATCGCGTGGCGAAGATCCGTCTGAGAAGATGGTGATCTTTTCTGACGGGCTGGACACGGCAAAAATTATCGAACTTCATCAACAGTTTGAGGGGCGTGTAAAGACAAGTTTTGGCTGGGGCACGCTTCTGACCAATGACTTTCGCGGCTTTGTGCCGGAGGACGCGCTTGCGCCGTTTTCACTGGTCTGCAAGGCGATCTCGGCTGATGGGCGCCCCACGGTCAAGCTTTCTGACAACCCCAATAAGGCAATGGGGCCGGCAGATCAGATTGCCCGCTACAAACGGGTGTTTGAGGTGGGGGAACAGGCGGCACAGGCGGTCGAAGTGTAGTCCCGCCCAAGGCGCGCCTGACATACGTCAGGTCATCAACAAGCCGGGTTTAAGCACCCTCTTGTGCAGTGCGGCCCAGCCCTCACACGCGCGCGTATTTTTGACTGCAATCAGGCCCCACGAGCAGGCCCCGAAATCAAAACGAATCGCTGTGCGGTTTCCACCGCATCCGGCGATAAACCCGCCGCGCCCGCCGTCCGGGCAGCGGAAAAAACATCGCGGCGGTCAGGTAAAACACGTAAAGATCCAGCTTCAGAGACTTG
>JQGR01000009.1_pt1 | contig 38420 bp, 38 predicted proteins | sample 210181 | NCBI WGS metagenome assembly JQGR01 (sample SAMN02928655, study PRJNA255238) | bioreactor metagenome | biome: continuous culture; feature: L-culture metagenome assembled contigs; material: continuous culture biomass; isolation source: continuous culture inoculated with microbial biomass... | reverse complement strand
CCTTGGCAGTCTCAGTTTGATCTGGTCGAGATCATTTTGAAAGAGGTCTACGGTGCTGCCCCTTTCCAGATATTGGCACGGGCGGCGGAATGATCCCGAAAGGGGGGCATTCAAAGACGAGGTTCTCGGGCTTTACGTCTTCCTTATCCCTTCGTCTCAAGCCCCAAGCGGGGCTTGAGTGCATCCATACCTGCGATCAATTCCTCTGGAACGGACTTATCCCGCATATGATCACGCAGGTTGGCATTCAACCCACCCTCAGTGGACAAGCTGTTGAGAAGGCTTTGAAATGTCACCTGTGGATCTGCCGCCATATTCCCTAAAAACCCCGCAAACACGGTCGCCACATAGGTTTCCGCCGCCGCCCGGTCCCCGGTCAAGTCAGCAAGCCAGCCAGCCCCTTTCCCCATCAGATCAAGAAGGGGCGAGGCCAGGGCTGAAGCGCCAAAATGCGCATTCAATGCCACTTCGTCACGGCACGGGATCATCACATTGCGCCCGGCGAACAATGCGGCGAGAGCGGCATTTTCCGGAAACACCGGCAGGGCGGATCCCCCCACCGCGATAGAGGGCAGTGGGATGGCAATCGCCAGATCCTGTGCAGGTGCTGCAAGTTGGGACAGCTCGGCGAGCGACATATCCGCCATCACCGAAATCACCGTCTGATCTTCGCGAAAACTCAGGCCCGACAACACTTCGCGCGCGACATCAGCCAGCAGGCAGAGGAAGACCACATCGCTTTGCGCGGTGATCTCGGCATTTTCAGCAATGGACAGCTCTGCATATCTCTTTGCCAACCCGTCGGCGATCCGGGGATTACGAGGCGACACCATCAACTCGTGCCCCTGCCCGGAAAGCCCAGCAACCATTGCCGCCGCAATTTCACCGGTGCCGATAAATCCGATCACAGCCATTGGCGCACCTCTCCGATCTGCCTGTTTTCCTGAACAGATCAGACGCCAAGACAAATGCGATTGCAACGCGGGAACGTAAATGTCGCAAAATCACGACTGTTGTCGCAAAACAGCGGGCGGCAATTGCATTCCTCTGTTGAACTGGCGGGCATCTGACCTGAAAGGCCCACCATGCACCGCAGATGCGCGCTGATAAATTGCCTCGCCTGTTTTTTCGGGTGCTCTGATGACTGATCGCAGCTTTATCTCGAAAGGCGCTGCGTCCTTTCCAATTGAACATGAAGGCGGCCCAACCGACGTCTATTTCCTGTTGCTGCCCAAGGTCACCATGCTGGCGCTAAGTGCCGCGGTGGAACCGTTACGCATTGCCAATCAGGTCACCAATAAAGAGCTTTACCGCTGGTTCTTGCTTACCGAAGACGGCCAGTCGATCCGCTGTTCAAACGGCATTGCGGTGACACCGGACTTTGACCTGATCAACCTGCCCAAGTCCTCATTGGCATTTGTGGTGGCCGGGGTTGAACCGGCCGACACCACCAGCCCGCGCATCCTGAACTGGATTTCACGCCAGCGCGCCTTTGGTTGCCAGATCGGTGGGATCTGCACCGGGGCCTTTACCCTTGCCAAAGCGGGGCTGTTAGAGGGGCGCGAGTTTACCCTTCATTGGGAAAATCAGCCCGCCTTCAACGAGCATTTCTTTGGCCTTCATCCCACCAACAATCTTTACGAGATTGACGATGGCGTGATGACCTGCGGCGGCGGCAATGCCTCGCTTGACATGATGCTGCACATGATTGAGCGCGACCACGGCAAGGACCTGGCGGTGATTATTTCCGACATGTGCATTCATGCCCGCTCCAACACCCGGAAATCCCCCCAGAAATCCGCGTATTCCGAGGCGCTTTCGGTGCGCAATCAACATTTGATCAACGCGATGCAATTCATGAACACACAACTGGAAGACGGGGTGAGCATGGATGAAGTGGCGGAACATGTGAATATTTCGCGCCGTCAGCTAGAGCGATTGTTCAAGATCTATGTGGGCACCTCGCCTTTGCAGTTCTACGCCGACCTGCGGGTGAAACGCGCCTATGCGCTGCTGAATGAAACCAGCCTGTCGATCACCGAGATCGCCACCGCATCCGGGTTCACCAGCACATCGCAACTGGCCAATCAATTTCGCAAACGCTATGGCCATTCGCCATCGTCATTCCGCAAAACCTGGCATGACTGATCAGCGCAACCCGTTGCCGTAAAAAAGGCGACCCAAAGGCCGCCCTTTTCCAAAACTCAAACGGTTCAGGCTTCGACAAACAGCCCCTGCGCTTTGACCTTTTCATAGGCCTGATCCAGCGATTTACGGGCACGTTCCACCAGAGTGTCGATCTCTTCTTTTGTGATCACCAGCGGCGGCGCAATGATCATCCGGTCGCCCACATGGCGCATGATCAGATTGTTGTCGAAACAGCATTCACGGGTGATATAGCCAACGGTGCCCGTGTCAGCCGCAAAGTTTGCCCGGGTGTCCTTGTTCGGGGTCAGCGCAATCGTGGCCATCAGCCCGACGATTTTGGCTTCGCCCACCATCGGATGATCGGCAAGCGCGGTCCATTTCTCTGCAAGATACGGCCCGGCCACATTTTTCACGTGGTCGACAATGCCTTCCTCCTCCAAGATGCGCAGGTTCTCCAACGCAACAGCACAGGCCACCGGGTGGCCGGAATAGGTGTAGCCATGGTTGAACTCGCAGGCATCCAGAACCTTCGCCACCTCATCGGTGACAATCGAGGCCCCAATCGGCGCGTAGCCCGACGAGAGGCCCTTGGCCACGGTCATGATATCCGGGCGGATATTCAGGGTCTGCGATCCAAACCATTCCCCGGTGCGTCCAAAGCCACAGATCACCTCATCGGCAATCAACAGGATCTCGTATTTGTCGCAAATCCGTTGAATTTCAGGCCAGTAGGTCTCGGGCGCGATGATCACGCCACCGGCGCCCTGCACCGGTTCCGCAATAAAGGCGGCCACTTTATCTTCACCCAGTTCAAGGATCTTCTCTTCCAATTCACGGGCACGCGCCAGACCAAATTCGGCCGGATCCATATCGCCACCTTCGGCCCACCAGTTCGGCTGTTCGATGAACTCGATGCCCGGAATGGGCAAATCCCCCTGCCCGTGCATGCCCTTCATGCCACCCAGCGAAGTGCCGCCAATGGTCGAGCCGTGATAGGCGTTCCAGCGCGAGATGATGGTTTTCTTCCCGGGCTTGCCTTTTTCATCCCAATACGAGCGGACCATACGGATATTGGTGTCATTGGCATCCGAACCGCCATTTGCATAGAAGACGTGGTTCAGATCACCCGGTGCGAGTTCCGCCAGCTTTTGCGCCAGCGCGATGGCGGGGACATGGGTGGTTTGAAAGAAGGTGTTGTAGTAGGGCAATTCGCGCATTTGCCGCGCTGCGACATCTGCCAGCTCATCGCGGCCATAGCCGATGTTCACACACCACAGCCCAGCCATCGCATCGAGGATCTCTTCGCCTTCACTGTCTTTCAGATAAACCCCCTTGGCAGAGGTGATAACGCGCGCGCCTTTTTCGGCCAGTTCGTCACCATTGGTGAAAGGATGCATATGGTGGGCGGCGTCGATGGCCTGCAGTTCTGCGGTGGGCAGGTGATTCGTGATTTTGGTCATGAGGTGCACTCCTTTTGGCACTAGTGGCCAGTTTGTTCAAAGCTGCATCCAGAATATGATCAAAATTTTAAGTGTCAACGGGGGGCCGGAAATATGATCATTTCCCGTCGTGCAGCAGATGTTCACGAACCTGAGCGATTCCCTGCTCGATGTCGGCACGTACCGCCTGAGCCACGCCTTCCGCGTCACCCGCCTTTAGCGCGTCCAGCGCTTCGGCATGTTTGTCAGGAAGATTGGCGGTACCATATCGCCCCAACACAACACGCAGCGACGGTCCCGCGCGCAGCCAAAGCATATTGGCAATCGACAACAGCACGTCGGTGCCTGCCTGCTCATACAAAAATGCGTGGAACCGATAATTGTATTCCAGATACCCGCGCACGTCACCCTGGGCGATGGCTGCATTAAGCTTCTCATCAAGCTCAATCAGCCACAAAACGTCATCTTTTCCTATATTTTCCACGGCCTTACGTGAAAGTTCGGGTTCAACGCTCAAGCGGGCAAATGCGATTTCATTCCATTGATCCAGATCGGGTTGCGGCACCGATACGCGGCGGTTGCCCTTGAACACCAACGCCCCTTCCGAGGTCAGGCGACGGATCGCTTCGCGCACAGGCGTCATACCAACACCAAGCTCGCCGACCAAACCCTGAATTGTCACCGGCTGCCCCGGAGCAAGTTCACCAAATAAAATCATTTCCCGAAGTTTGCGATAGACCCTTTGATGGTCCGGCAATTTGGCAGTCTGCTCGGCCACGCCGCTCTCCTTCTTCACAATTTCTTTGCCAAATCTGGCCTCACGGATATTCTGAACTGGTAGCCTAACCCGACATGCGAAATTTTACCATATTGCATGATCGGCTTTTTTTGATCAAATAGCACTCAACGGGTCAAAGCACCCACACCACAGGGAGAACACGATGAACATCAACATGCTTAAGCTTGGCACTGCGCTGGCGCTGATTGCAGGAACCGCCTCCGCCGAGGAAGTGCGGGTTTACAACTGGTCGGATTATATCGACGAGTCACTGCTTGAGAAATTTGAAGCCGAGACCGGGATTGACCTGATCTATGACGTCTTCGATTCAAACGAAGTGCTGGAAACCAAGATGCTGGCGGGCGGCTCGGGCTATGACGTGGTTGTGCCCACTGCTTCGTTCATGGAACGTCAGATCACCGCAGGGGTTTTCCAGACCCTCGACCAGTCCAAGCTGAGCAACAAAGGCAACATGTGGGATGTGATTTCTGCGCGCACCGCTCAGTTTGACCCAAACAACGCCTATTCCGTCAACTATATGTGGGGCACCACCGGGTTGGGCGTGAACACCGCCAAAGTCAAGGAAGTGCTTGGTGAAGACGCACCGATCGACAGCCTTGCGCTGATCTTTGATCCGGCAAATATGGAAAAGCTTGCCAGCTGCGGCGTGCATATGCTGGATGCACCGGATGAGGTGATTCCAGCGGCGCTGAAATTCCTGGGTGAAGACCCCAACAGCCACGACAAGGCGGTGATCCAGCGCGCGGAAGAGGTGCTGGCACCGGTGCGCCCCTATATCCAGAAGTTCCACAGTTCGGAGTATATCAACGCGCTGGCCAATGGCGATATCTGCGTGGCCTTCGGCTGGTCCGGGGATGTGCTGCAGGCCCGTGACCGTGCGGCCGAAGCTGAAAACGGTGTCGAGCTGGAATATAACGCACCAAAAGAAGGTGCATTGATGTGGTTTGACCAGATGGCCATCCCCGCCGATGCCCCGAACCCGGAAGGCGCGCATAAGTTCCTGAACTTCATCATGGATGCTCAGAACATGGCGGCAGCATCAAACTATGTTTACTACGCCAACGGCAACAAGGCCGCGCAAGAATTCCTAGCAGAGGATGTGATCGGCGACCCGGCGATCTACCCGACCCCGGCTGCGCTGGAAAACCTGTATGTCAAAGGCGCTTACCCGTCCAAAATCCAGCGGGTTGCCACCCGTCTTTGGACCAAGATCAAGTCAGGCACCTAAGCCTATTTTCCTCTGCGCCCCGCAATGCCCCGCACCTGAGTGTGCGGGACCAGCCCGGGCGCAGAGGGTTTCCCTATTTTCCCCGAGGAACGCCCATGTCCGACGCCGCAACAGCCTTGGCGCCCGTTTTTGCACCCTGGAACGACCCCGCAGCCGAGCCCATTATTCAGTTCAAGAACGTCACCAAACGGTTTGGTGATTTCACTGCGATCGACAATCAAACCATCGACATCTACCCGCAGGAGTTCTTTGCCCTGCTTGGGCCGTCTGGCTGTGGCAAGACCACAATGATGCGAATGTTGGGCGGGTTTGAAACCCCAACCGAGGGGACCATCACCATTGATGGGCTGGATATGTCGACAGTACCGCCCAACAAACGTGCGGTGAACATGATGTTCCAAAGCTACGCCCTGTTCCCCCACCTTTCGGTTGCTCAGAACATTGCCTTTGGCCTGAAACGCGACAAGATGCCAGCCGATCAGATCGAAGCGCGGGTGGAAGAAATGCTGAGCCTGGTACAGCTGAACAAATTTGCCGCGCGCAAACCGCATCAGATCTCAGGCGGGCAACGGCAACGGGTGGCGCTGGCGCGCTCACTGGCAAAAGCGCCGAAGCTCTTGTTGCTCGACGAACCACTTGGCGCGCTTGACAAAAAGCTTCGTCAGGACACGCAGTTTGAGCTTATGGATATTCAGGAAACCACCGGCACCACCTTTGTGATCGTGACCCACGACCAGGAAGAAGCGATGACGGTGGCAAGCCGCATCGCGGTGATGGATCACGGCAAGATCATTCAGGTCGACACCCCGGCAAAGATCTATGAAGAGCCCGGATCGGTCTATGTGGCCGACTTTATCGGTGACGTGAACCTGATCGAGGGCAATGTCACTAAATCCGGCGACGATCACGCCACCATCAGCTGGGCCTCGGGTCAGCAGGACCTGATCGGCATCGCCCATGACGAAATCCCGCTGGCACCCGCGCCACATTGGCCGTGCGCCCCGAGAAAGTGGCCATTGCAACCGAGCGCCCCGAGGGGGTGACCAATGCGATCCACGGCAAGGTGCATGACATCGCTTACCTCGGCAATATGTCCACCTATGTGATCGAAACCCCGGACGGGCAGCTGATCAAGGCGCAGGCCGCCAACACCCGCCGCATCGCGCGGCGCGCGATCACCTGGGAACAAGAGGTCTGGCTGTCGTTCACCGACACCGCCGGCGTGGTGTTGACGTCATGAAACGTTTTACGCTGATTTCCGTTCCATATTTATGGCTGCTGTCGCTGTTTCTGGTGCCCTTCCTGATTGTCCTGAAGATCTCGCTCTCGGACACGGAACTGTCGATCCCGCCTTACACGCCGCAATTGGATCTGGCCCAGGGCTGGGCCGGGGTGCGCGACTGGTGGGCCGGGCTGGACATGGAGAACTTTGTCTGGCTGACCGAGGATGACCTTTATTGGAAAGCCTATCTGTCGAGCCTGAAAATCGCCATCACCTCGACCATTCTGACCCTGCTGGTCGGCTTCCCGATCGCCTATGGCATGACCCGCGCGCCGGACGAATGGCGCCCGACCCTGATGATGCTGGTGATCCTGCCGTTCTGGACCTCGTTCCTGATCCGCGTTTATGCGTGGAAGGCGATCCTGTCGAACGAAGGGTTCCTGACGCAGCCCCTGAACCAGTTTCTGCTCTGGGCCGGGGTGATTGATACCCCCCTCGTCATCCTCAACACCAACACCGCCGTTTATATCGGCATCGTCTATACCTACCTGCCCTTCATGGTGCTGCCGATTTACTCGGCGCTGGAACGTCTGGACGAAAGCCTGCTGGAAGCGGCCGAAGATCTGGGCTGTTCGCGCATGTCGGCCTTCTGGCTGGTCACAATGCCGCTGTCGAAACAGGGCATTATCGCGGGGTCGTTCCTCGTGTTTATTCCGGCGATGGGCGAATATGTGATCCCGGCACTTCTGGGCGGCTCGCAAACCCTGATGATCGGTAAGGTCTTGTTCGAAGAGTTCTTTGCCAACCGCGACTGGCCCGTGGCCTCGGCGGTGGCTGTGGTGCTGCTTTTGATCCTGATCATCCCAATTGTCCTGTTCCAGAGAAACGAAGAAAAACAGCGGGAGGCTGGCAAATGAGAAAACTCAGCTGGTTCAATACGCTCAGCCTGACCCTTGGCTTTGCCTTCCTCTATATCCCGATGCTGATCCTGATCATCTACTCGTTCAATGCGGGCAAGCTGGTCACCGTCTGGTCCGGGTTTTCGTTCAAATGGTATGGCGAGTTGATGCAGAACGAGGCGTTCCTGAACGCCGCGTGGGTCACGATCAAGGTGGCTGTTATGTCATCCACGATTGCCACCGTTCTGGGCACCATGGCCGCCTATGTCATGGTCCGTGCTGGGCGCTTCCGCGGACGCACCCTGTTTTCCGGCATGATCTATGCGCCGCTGGTGATGCCCGAAGTTATCACCGGTCTGTCGCTGCTTCTATTGTTCATCGCCATTGGCCTTGATCGCGGCGTGATGACCATTGTGCTGGCCCATACCACGTTTTCAATGTGTTACGTCTCGGTTGTGGTCAGTTCGCGTCTGGTGACGTTTGACCAGTCGCTCGAAGAGGCCGCACTGGATCTTGGCTGTACCGGGTTTGAGGCGTTCCGCCTTGTCACCCTGCCAATCATCCTGCCTGCCGTGATCTCAGGCTGGCTCTTGGCCTTCACCCTGTCGCTGGATGATTTGGTGATTGCCTCCTTTACCTCCGGCCCATCTTCAACCACCCTGCCGATCAAGATCTTCTCGGCCGTGCGTCTGGGTGTGACCCCGGAAATCAACGCCCTGTCGACAATCATGATTGGCCTTGTGACCATCGGCGTGATCAGCGCATCGCTCACCTCGAAACGGGCAATTGCCAAAAAACAACAAGACGAAAGAGGCGCAAACTGATGAGTGACTTTCTGAAAGAATACGCCGCCTACTGCGACATTCACGGCAGGCCTGACCGGATCGAGCTGATGCTTTGCGACCTCAACGCCGTATTGCGCGGCAAGTGGTTGCCCGGCGACGATGAAAAGAAACTGGCAGAGGGCGCGGTGCGCCTTCCGCTGTCCACCTATGCCCCCAACATCATGGGCGCAGAAGTGTCAGAAACCGGGCTTGGCATTGTCGTGGGCGACCCGGATGGGCGCATTGTGCCCATTCCAGGTACGCTGAAGCCCGTGCCCTGGGCAAAAGGCAAAGTTGCACAAGTCCAAGTAGAAATGATTGACCCAGACACCGGAGAAATCTCCAACCTGTCCGCGCGCCAGCAGCTTGCCAATATGGTTGAGGCTTTCCACGCCAAAGGCTGGCACCCGGTGCTGGCCAGCGAGCTGGAATTTTACCTGTTCCAGCCGCGCGCATCAGACGACGAGGCCCGACACCCCAGCTCGCAGCCCGGATGCGCAGAATTACGACCTCGAAGTACTGGAACGCACCCAGGATATCCTGTCCGAAATCCTCTCAGCTTCCGAAGCACAGGGCATCGCCACCGACACGTTGATCGCCGAATATGGCCCCGGCCAGTTCGAGGTGAATTTTCACCACACCGATGATGTGATGCTGGCCGCTGACACCGCGCTTTTGTTCAAACGGCTGGTGCGCGGCGTGGCCCGCAAACATGGGATGGAAGCCACTTTCATGGCGAAACCCTATGCGGATTTCCCCGGCAATGGCATGCATCTGCACGCCTCAGTCGTAGGCAAAGACGGCAAGAACATCTTTGACAATGGCAAAGATGGCGCCTCTGACACGCTGCTCGCAGCGGTCGGTGGCACGCTCGACACCATGCGCGATCTGGCAGCGATCTTTGCGCCGCATATGAACTCCTACCGCCGCTATCGCCCGCTCAGCTTTGCGCCGTCTGCCCCCGATTGGGGCTATGACAACCGCGCCGCTGGCGTGCGCCTGCCCGAGGTCAACGGCCCGGCGGCCCGGATGGAGCACCGAATTGCCGGCGCAGATGTGAACCCCTATCTGGTGTTCGCCGCCATCCTCGGCGGTATGTTGCACGGGCTGGAGACCACCCCCACCCTGCCCTTGCCTCTGGACGATCCCAAGGCCGAACCGGCTGAACGTCTCACCTCAGACTGGCTGCGTGCGGTGGATCAATTCGCAAGCTCGGATGTGGCCGCCAAGATCTTTGGCACTGAATACCGCGACATCTACGCCGCCGTGCGCCGCGATGAGATCACCCAGCTGACCAATGAAATCAGCCAGATCGAATACCGCACCTATCTGGGACGTCTCTGATCGGCGGCAAGGGGTCAAATCGGATCAAAGGCACCCCAATGTTCCGCAGGGCTCATAACAGGATAACTGCAGATCACGTGCAAGCAAGCGCGTGATCAGCGGCTTGTTAGTCTCGGGATTGAGGCAGGTGTGTTGAATGCGGCGATTAACACGAACGCCCGGATTTCGGATTGACCGCTGCTCGTAGGGTTGGTTCGTGCTGAGACTGATCCCACTTATCCGCAAGGCTGCCACGTCACCTGATTTCCGAAAATTCTTCAAGTATTTCGATGCCAGACGATCTTCGCAAGAAGCCAAAAACTGTTTCAGAAAACTCCCGGACTTCAGCAGTTATGTCTCTTTTCCACCAAAATGCGCCCTTTGTCAGCTTCTGAGGCTGGATTGAAATCATGAGTTCCACAACGTCATTCACATCGGTTTCAGACTCCGCGAGCGAGGACAATGCTATGTCGAATTCAAGCCCAGATGCATTATGAAGTGCAACAACGATCCAGCCAAAGTCTTCGTCAATTAACTGTATGTCCGCGTATCCGCGTCTGCTAAGTTCGGATTTTAGCGCGTCACCGAGTGAAAACCCTGCCATGAAACTGTTCACCAAATCATCATCTCTGGCATGGCGTGGGAAACCCGGCGCGTTGACGTGCATGTGACTTGTAATCATTTGGAGTTTACCGCTTGGAGGTTTGAAAATGGTTCTGGTCGCCAATCTAAGTCCGAATGATGAAGCTCCACAAGCTTGATTTCAGGCATTCGCTTACCAAAGCTAAACGGCAGCGCCGTTGCCAATAATCGTAGATTCAAACAACAGCACCCAGCAGAAATCCGACGGAGTCTGCTTGTAAGAGCCTATTGCGCCGAGCGTTGGTATTGACCTTGCAGTATTTCTGATAGGTGGCACGCATATCCCGGTCTGCCTTTTCATTTTCCCCTATGAAAACAGCCCCTTATAGTCCTCGCGCATCACGTTTTTCTGCACTTTCCCCATGGTGTTGCGCGGCAGGGCGTCGACCACAATCACCTGTTTGGGCTGTTTGAACTTGGCGAGCTTGCCTTCGACGCCAGAGCGCACAAGATCCGCATCCACCGCAGCGCCCTCCTGCGGCACCACAACCGCCACCACTGCCTCGCCAAAATCCTCATGCGGCACCGCGATCACCGCGCTTTCCAGCACGCCGGGCAAGTCATCAATCACCCCCTCGACCTCTTTCGGATAGACGTTGAAGCCGCCGGTGATAATCAGATCCTTGCCGCGCCCCACGATGGTCACATAGCCGTCCGCGTCGACAAACCCGAGGTCGCCGGTGATGAACCAGCCGTCCGCGCGCAGCTCTTCCGCCGTTTTCTCGGGCATCTGCCAATAGCCCGCGAACACATTGTCACCGCGCACTTCGAGAACGCCAATCTCACCCGTGGGCAGGGTCGCACCACTCACCGGATCACAGACCTTCAATTCCACCCCCGGCAGTGGAAACCCCACAGTGCCTGCCCGGCGGTCGCCGGCGTAAGGGTTCGAAGTGTTCATATTGGTTTCGGTCATGCCGTAGCGTTCCAGAATGGCGTGGCCCGTGGTGGCGCGCCAGCGGTCGTGGGTCTCTGCCAACAACGGCGCAGAACCAGACACGAACAGCCGCATATTCTGCGACACCTCCCCCAGTCGCGGATCCTTGAGCAGCCGCGTATAAAAGGTCGGCACCCCCATCAGCGCAGTCGCCTTGGGCATGGCGCTGATGACCGCATCCGCATCAAATCCGCCCATAAAGATCGCCTGTGCCCCCGCCATCAAAGTCACATTGGTGGCGACAAACAGCCCGTGGGTATGAAAGATCGGCAGCGCGTGGATCAGCACATCTTTATCAGTGAACTGCCAGAAATCACGCAACACTTCCGAATTCGATGCCAGCGCCCGGTGGGTCAGCATCGCACCTTTGGACCGCCCGGTGGTGCCGGAGGTGTAAAGGATTGCCGCCAGATCCAGCGCCCCGCGTGCCACTGCCTGAAAGCCAGGTGCTTCGGCGTCGCGCGCAGCAACCAGATTGCCCTCGCCACTTGCCCCGAGGGTCAGCACTTGCGCCACGTCACACTCTTCCGCCACCGAGGTCATTTCCGCCAACCTCTTGGGATCACAGACAAACACCCGTGGGCTGGCATCGCCCAGGAAATAGTGCACCTCTTCGGCGGTATAGGCCGTATTGAGCGGCAGGAACACCGCCCCTGCCAGTACTGTGCCCACGTAAAGCTCAAGCATCGGCACTTCTTTTGGACATTGCACCGCCACCCGGTCGCCGGGGGCCACGCCAAGACGCACCAGCGCCGCTGCCATCCGTTCAGCATTGGCCCAAAAATCCCCGTATGTCGTCACCTCTCCGCTGGCAAAATCCGTCAAAAACGGCGCATCATGGCACCCGTCCGAGGCACGGGAAATGGCATGGGCAAGATGATTGACGTCATACATGAGGGGCTCCGAAATCTGGCAATTTATTGCGGTTTGCACGAGGGTTAGCGGCTGGTCGTCACCGGGTCAATCGGACCATTTGGCCCGCCCAGCGCATCCTCGATCCATTTGGCAACTGCCAAGAGTTTTGCCTCACCGCGCGCAGGGCCGATCAGTTGGATCCCCACCGGAAGCCCGTCATCCGAAAAGCCCACAGGCAGCGAAATCGCAGGCAGCCCAGCGGTGGTGGCAAGGAAGGCAAACCGTAGCCAGTCCATGTATCCGGTCAGGGTCTGCCCGCCAACCTCCCGCACCCACTCTTCCCTTTGCACATGGGGCATATTGCCGACCACCGGACAGGCGAGCACATCGTAACGCTCTAGAAATACGCGCAAATTGTCGTAAATCAGCGAGCGCCCCAATTGCGCCTCGGCAAAATCCTCGGCCGTCAATGACAGTCCGTAGGCGAGGTTGTCGCGCAGGGTGGGTTTGAGATGACGGGTGAGTGATTGGGGCGCTTTGGCAAAGTTTGCCGCCCACATGAAGCCGCGCAGCTGATGATAGCTCCGTTCGAGATTTGGCAACGCCGGGCAGGCCTCGTCCACCTCAGCCCTGCCCGTTCAATTGTGCCCATGGCCCGCGACAGATAGCGCGCCATGTCAGCATCCACCGGGGCAAAGCCGCCCAGATCCGGCGCCCAGCCGATGCGCGGCGTCACTGGGGTCTCTACCGTAGTTTGATACGGCTGTTCCGGCGGCGGGAAAGATAGCGGTGAACGGGCGTCATACCCGCACATCGCATCGAGGAACAAAGCACAATCGCGGACCGAGCGCGCCATTGGTCCCTCGACCCCTTCGCCAACAAACCCGATCACAGAGGTTTTTGCCACCAGACCCGGCGTGGTGCGCAGCCCTACGACGCCGCAATAGGCCGCCGGGGTGCGCAGGCTGCCGCCGTGATCAGACCCATGGCTAAGCCACAGCGCCCCCGTCGCCAGCGTGACCGCCGCCCCACCAGAAGAGCCGCCAGCATTCAACCGGGTGTCATAGGGGTTCAACGTGGCGCCAAACACCTCGTTGAACGTATTACCGCCCGCGCCGAATTCTGGCGTGTTGGTCTTGCCCATGACCAGCGCGCCGCGGGCTTCCAGCCGAGTGACCAGCACATCACTGTCTTTCGGGACATTCTCGGACAGGGCTTTGCTGCCATATGTGGATCTGACACCCGCCACCGGGGTCAGGTCTTTGATGCCAATCGGCAGGCCCGCCAGATCACATGCCTGGTCACGGGCCAGATTACCGGGGTGGTCGGCAGGAATAAGCGCTGCGGCGCAGGCCCGGGCGCGGTCGTCGCAACGCACCGGAATGGCATTGACTGCAGGTTCCACCTGATCCATCCGCGCCCCGGCGGCGGCAATCAGCTCGGCGGGAGAGACCTTGCCTGCCTTCAGCAGCGCAACCACCTGATGTGCCTCAAGCGCACAAAGATCCGATCCTGTGTAGGCCATGCTGCCCTCCTTATGCCGGCAGTCTAGCGGGGCACGGTCAACGTGCAATCATTTCCAGAGGAGTGCCAGCCAATTGGCTCAATCAACTCCGCCCCGATGCCCGGTAGGAGTTCACGCCCCGCCTGACCTGATGCAACTGCAACAGCCCCGGTTCAGGCGGCACCATTAGGGTGGCGGCCCCATGCCCCCTCACCCAACCATTTGCCCCAGAACGCCCGCTCTACCACCACAGGGCTGCGGCGGTGAATGCCCGCCAACGGGACTGGGGCACAGGTGGTGACAATGGCGCAGACCAGCGGGGCCCATCTGAACGGGTGACGTAATGCGGAAGGCGGGTCTTGTCCTGACGCAGCCATTCGTAAAACCCATCCATCGGGATCAGGCACCGCCGCACACGGCAGGCGGCCTGAAAAGCGGGCTTTTCTGCAAGGGTTTCTGCGCGGGCATTGATCAGCAACGGCCCATCGTTTTCTGCCTTATACCATGTAGGCAGGAAGCCCCAGCGCATCGCAGACAGACGCCGCCCCCCAACAGCGAAATCACCGACACCTGAGTGGTCGGGCAGACATTGAAGTTCTCACGCGCAGGCAGGTCATTTGCCGGGCTGGCCTGAAACAACTGGGCCATTGCATCAACCGGCAAGGTGGTGGCAAAAAATCCGCACATGGTGAGAGCTTTCTGGGCAATTGTTCCGGGCTGGTTTACCGGAATGGCATCTAGCGGGGGCTTGCGGGCGATCTCGATCCTGGCCTCCATCATCGACATCTCTTTCATTATGTCGCGGCGGCGGGTGCGATCCCCAGTCTCTGCCAATTCTTCTCGAAGGCGGCGCAGCTCTTTTGACAGTGTCACAAACTCTGGCACTGCACCGCTTTCTTTGACCAGTCGATTGATCAGCGCATTTTCGGGATCGCCATCAAGGGGCAAAGGGTGTCCGGCACCGGTAAGGTTTTCAAACTCACCAGCCTCTTCAGCGGCAAGGATTTTTTGTTCAATAAGGGCAAAAAGCGGATGATCCATAGCAAAAGCGTACAGCGATTACAGAAGCGAAGAAAGCCTGTGGGTAGCGAACAAAACTAGAAAACTAGTTTTCTGGTTTTCCTGCGTCATAGCCAATCAATTGTACCCCTCCCCTGCCTCGCCAGATCCCGTTTTTCCACATTCGCCCAATCGACAAACCCCAGACACACGGCTATTCTTTTTGCAACAAGACCGCAAACACGCAGCAAGAGCAGCTCACCCAACCATGACGGCCCTGAAGAAATACGACCGGCTGGAAGCGCCGGGCATCTGGTGTGCATCCCCTGATGCGCAGCGCGTCAATGTGGTTGTCTCATTAGGGGAAGCGGCGCTGACCATCTCCGACCAATCCGATACCGCACTGACCCATTGGTCACTGGCAGCCGTGCGCCGGATCAACCCCGGCAAACGCCCGGCCCGCTTTGCCCCCTCGGAAGAGGTGTTTGAAGAGCTTGAGGTTGACGACGACACGATGATCGATGGTATCGAGCGGGTGCGCAAAGTGGTTGAGAAACGCCGCCACCAACCCGGGCGATTGCGTGGCTGGGTTGCGGCGGGGGTGTTTCTGGCGCTGCTTGCCGGGGGCATTTTCTGGCTACCAGGGGCGATGCGCTCTTACGCCACCCAGGTTGTGCCCGCCCCCACTCGTGCCGCCATCGGTCAGCATATCCTGAACCGGATCGGCCGGGTTGCTGGCCCGCAATGTAACGGAATTCTTGCCCGTTCCGCGCTTGAGGCGCTTGGTCGGCGGGTGATTGGCGCTGATGCGCCGCAGCTGATCATCTTGTCCAGTGGCGTCGCGGCGGCCACCCATTTGCCCGGCAACATCACCCTTCTCAACCGCGCCCTCATCGAAGATTTCGAAGAGCCTGACGTGGTCGCGGGGTTCATTCTTGCCGAAGATCAGCGCCGCCGCCAGATCGACCCGATGCTTGGTCTTTTGAACCACGCCGGGCTGATCACCACCCTTGAGTTGCTGACCACAGGCACCCTCGCCAATGACGCCATCGACAGCTATGCCGAGTGGCTGCTGACCTCCTCCCCGGCCCCGCTGTCGGCCTCAGAACTGCTGCCCCGGTTTGCCGAGGCAAACGTCCGCTCGACCCCTTATGCCTATGCGCTGGACCTGACTGGTGAGAAGACCATCACCCTGATTGAAGCCGACCCCATTCCGCTGGCCGCCGCCCTACCCCTGATGTCAGACGGCGATTGGGTCCGGCTTCAGGGCATTTGCGGCGAGTAACGCGCGCGTTGTCTCAGCGCCGGTGTAGGCCCGGGCCAAGACAAGGCCTTGCACTCAACAGCCCCATATCAAACAAGAAGCATTGGCTCATTGGGGCAGTCCACAGCGGCCAGACACAAAAAAGCCCCGCGCAAAACACGGGGCCTTTTTCCTGCCAATTCAAACGCTCACTTGCGCAAAACGCGTCCTTAAAGCCGGCCCGGCGTAATTTCCCCAGCGCGGATGTCAAATTCTGCTGCTTGGCAAATGGCCCTGCAAGAATTGTCTTCACCCCGGATTTTGAGGTGCTGGACGACACTTTGAGCCCCATGCGTTGCAAGCGAATGATCACCTTCTTCGCATTGACCGGATCGCCGTAACCGCCAACCTGAACAAACCGATGGCTGGCGCGGGTAGCACTGACCGAACGCGTGCCGGAAATAGGCGCTTTCTGGAATCGGGTCTGTTTCTGCGGCGTCACCCCACGCGCCCGCTTGGTGCCAAAAATCTTCGCTCCACGTGGCGTATCCTCCGGCAATTCAACCCCCTTCAGATGATACGGTACCCCTTCGTGCCAGATCTGCGCCGTCTGCGCATCCCCACGCACCGTGCGCACACCGCGCATTGGGTTCAAACGTCCGTCATCCCAAGCCGGTTTATATCCTTTCGGCACGGTGATCGGCATATTCGAGGCAATATAGGTCTGCGGCGCAATCACGGTGTCAGCCGGCAAAGCAGACTTGTCCAGATCGCGTCTGCGCACCACCTGATAGCTTTTGGGAGGCTGACCGTTGCCCTGCGGCACCAGCACAGTTTGGGTTGGCACCGAACCAAAATTCCTGGTGCGGCCAGCAGCGGTGACGCCGCTTTGCCCCGCATAGCCCGTCGATAAGCTCGCCTGCACATTCGAGGCATGCGGCATCGTTGTGATCCGGGTCAGACTTCCGCTTGCATCCTGCACCAGATAGGTGACCGGTGCCACTTGTTGCGGACCACAGCGGATCGGCAGCTTAGCCCCATTCAGACGCACAAAAGCCACCTTCCCCAGCTTGGCCGGGCATTTCACCCGTACCGCACGGGCCGACTGGCCGCTGTCAGCCACTATCCGAGCCATATCGCTGCGCGGTTGCACCCGCGTTTGCGGAGCGGGTTTGCTGCTGGTCTTCGGCGCACGTACAGCCCCAGCACCCGCCTGCTGCAAGGTGTTCAGATTGGCCACAGGTGCAACTGTCGGCACCTGCGCCGAGGGAACCTGACCCAGTTGAACCTGACGCTGGCCCCAAGGCTTCGGGCCTGCAGAGCGTGGCGGCAATGCGGGGTTGGTTTCACTAGCCCCAAAGCCAATACGCGGCGGCAATTCCGGACCAGGCACTGGTGCAGGCACCACGCGTTGCCGTTGCGGTGCAACGGTCACAACACGCGCTTGCGGTTTTGCTGTGGGTTTTGGCGGTGTGACGACTTGCTTCGGAGTTGGTTTGGGCGCAACTTTCGGGCTGGCCACCACCGAAGGGGCACCGCCCACGCTTGGCCGCGCGCCACACACCACTTTGCGGTCACGCGACACCCGCGGCACCCAGGTTACGCTGCCGCCAAAGCCCGCACGAATGTAAACACAGCCACGGCTGTCCACATAGGTGTTGCCCTTAAAGCCAGCGGGCGGTTGTTCAGCAGGCTGCGCACCCTGCTTAAGGTTCAGCGCCTCAGCGCCTGTTGCGGTTAGTCCTGCGAGAAGGGCCATTATGGCCACTGATTTTTTAAACATGCTCTTGTGCCCCCACACAAAATATTGTGTGTTACAATGCCGGATGACCCTATTGAAGTAAAGACATAATACCTGTCAGGTATCCGCGATGTGAGGGGAACTTCGCATAGATTTTGTCTCAAAAGGATAACGTAACGCTCACTTACGCGTCCGTTTGGAAAGCCATCCCCGCCTCGCCGCAGGCAGCGGGGATGGATAAATAAACCTACTTGGTGCCAAACATCCGGTCGCCCGCATCACCGAGACCAGGCATGATATAACCCTTTTCGTTCAGGCGCTCATCCAGCGACGCCGTGATGATCGGCACATCGGGATGCGCCTCCTTCATCCGCGCCACACCCTCGGGCGAGGCCAGCAGGCAAAGGAAACGAATGTTCTTCGCACCGGATTTTTTCAGCATGTCAATTGCCGCGACCGAGCTATTGCCGGTGGCCAGCATCGGGTCCACCGCAATCACCAGACGCTCGTCCATCTTCTCAGGCACCTTGAAGTAATATTCCACCGGCTCCAGCGTCACCTCATCGCGGTAAAGCCCCACAAAGCCAACACGCGCCGAGGGGATCAGCTCCAGCACACCATCCAACAGCCCGTTGCCCGCGCGCAGGATCGACACCAATGCCAGTTTGCGACCTGCGAGCGTGGGGGCGCTCATTTCCTGCATCGGCGTCTGAATGGTCTTTTCCGTCATCGGCAGCTCACGGGTGATCTCATAGGCCAACAGCTGGCTGATCTCACGCAAAAGCTGGCGGAACACGCTGGTCGGCGTGTCTTTTTCGCGCATCAGGGTCAGCTTGTGTTGCACCAGCGGGTGATCAACGACGGTCAGGTGGTCATACATCTTTCGGCTCCAGCAGCTTGGCAATGCGCGCCTTGGTATCCGCGTCACAAAACGCCCCGTCCAAAGCCACATGATTGAGTTCGGTAAAATCCGGTTCCTCCCAGCCAAAGACCCGGTTCAGCCCTTCATATTCGCGGCTCATCGTGGTGCGGAAAAAGGGCGGATCATCGGTTGAGATGGTGACCTTTACCCCCCTCTCGCGCAGCTTGGCAATGGGGTGATTTTCCAATCGGTCAAAAACACCAAGGAAGACGTTTGAACCGGGGCAGACCTCCAGCGTGATCTCTTCTTCCGCCAGCCGTTCCACCAGGTTCAGATCTTCGATCGAGCGCACCCCGTGGCCAATCCGACTGACCTTCAGCGCATCCAGCGCCGCGCGCACCTCTTCCGGGCCACGCCATTCGCCTGCATGGGTGGTCAGCTTCAACCCGGCTTCGCGTGCCATGTCATAGGCATAGGCAAAATCAGCCTGCTCACCGGCGTTTTCATCGCCGCCCATGCCGAAGCCGACAATCCAATCGCCAGCCGTTTCCTGCGCACAGAGCGCGGTTTCGCGCGCCACCTCGCCGCCAAAGTGACGAATGCAGGTGACCACCCCACGCAGCGTGATGCCAAATTCCCGCTCGGCCTGATCAGCCGCATCTTTGATCGCCGCAAGATAGTCTTTCCACGCCGCCACATCCCGACCACCACAGAAATCTGGCGAGATGAAGCTTTCCGCATAAACAACGCCCTGCTGCGCGCTTTCTTCCAATATCGCCAAGGTCAGGCGGCGGAAATCCTCGGGGCTTTGCAACACCGATGTCGCCGCCTCATAGACCTCGAGGAAATGAAGGAAATCGCGGTAGGCATACCCGCCATCCGGGGTGAAGATCCCCGAGATATCGACATTTTTCTCTTTCGCAAGCCCTCGAATAAACGCGGGCGGTGCTGCCCCCTCGTGGTGCATGTGCAGCTCTACTTTGGGAAGGGATTGAAAACTCAAAGGAAACTCTTTCCGGCGCCGTGCTCTGCCAACCCAAGATGGGCCGCGACCGACGCGCCAATATCTGAAAACCCGCAAATGCCGACCTCTTTCAGGCCAAGCCCCGCGCCCACAACCGGCACCCGTTCGCGGGTGTGGTCGGTTCCGACCCACGTGGGGTCATTGCCATGATCTGCGGTAAACAGGATCAAATCTCCTTCACGCATTTTATCAAACAGCCGTGGCAGTTGCGCATCAAACCATTCCAGCGCACTGGCATAACCAGACACGTCACGGCGGTGACCGAACAGAGAGTCGAATTCTACAAAGTTCGCAAACACCAGATCACCATCTTCCGCGGTGTCAAAGCTTGCGACCAGATGTTCCATCAAATCGCGATCGGCACCCTTTTTTAGTGTGTCGATCCCACGGTGGGCAAAAATATCACCAATCTTACCAATTGCATGGGTCTTGCCACCTGCTGCCCCAACCCAATCACACAGCGTGGGTTTGGGGGGCGTGATTGCAAAATCACGGCGGTTGGTGGTGCGGGCAAAATCGCTGGCGGATGCACCTAGGAACGGGCGCGCAATCACCCGCCCCACATTCAGCTTGTGCACCATTGGGGCCAGATCTTCGCACAGCTTGATCAAACGGCTGAGGCCAAACACCTCTTCATGGGCCGCAATCTGCAGCACGCTGTCGACCGACGTGTAAACAATCGGCCAACCGGTGCGCAGGTGCTCTTCGCCCAGCTCTTCCAGCACAGCGGTGCCGGATGCGTGTTTGTTGCCCAACACCCCGTCGACACCAGCCAGGTGGCAAATCTCATCAGTTACTTCCTTGGGAAAGCTGGGCTGCGCGTCAGGGAAATAGCCCCAATCCCAGGGCACCGGCACACCGGCGATTTCCCAATGCCCCGAGGGCGTATCTTTGCCGCGCGAGATCTCTTCCGCCGCCCCCCAAAGGCCAGTGGGCGTTGCCCCCAAGCCGGGCATGTCATCGCCAGAGGCACGTTTGACCGCAGCCGACAGACCCAGCGCATCGAGATTGGGCAGCCTCAAAGGACCAGAGCGCCCCTCTTCCGCCCGCCCCTCGGCGCAGGCCTGCGCAATATGCGCCAGTGTGTTGGCGCCCACGTCAGGCACGGTTTTATCATTGAAAAACTGATCGGCATCCGGCGCACCACCGCAGCCCACCGAATCCATGACGACAAGAAAAGCGCGCGTCATGTGTTGACCATGTGTTTTGTGGCAAAGGCGCCGGGCAACAGCTCGGCCATGCTCATGCTCATGCTTTTGCCTTCGGTTGTGGTCATGGTGATCTGCACATTTCCGTCCGAGAATTCCGCGAGCTTCTGGCGACACCCACCGCAGGGGGTGACCGGCATCGGTGCATCGGCAATCACCAAAACCTCGGCAATCTCACGCTCGCCTGCCGCACACATCGCAGCAATTGCCCCCGCTTCGGCACAGGTGCCTTCGGGGTAGGCAACATTTTCCACGTTGCACCCGGCATAAACGGTGCCAGCCTTGGTGCGCAGCGCTGCGCCGACTTTAAAGTTGGAATAAGGTGCATGGGCGTTTTCACGCACCTCGGTTGCGGCCTTTAGCAAGGACATCTGCCCCTCCTTTTTGATCAATTGAACAAATCTCGCTCGCCCGCGCGATGGATGCAAGCGCAAAGCCGCTTTGCCCCTCGCACAGCGCCAGTTTCCGCGGACGCCCGGACCAGTGCCAGCATGCCCCCAATTCCCCCACCAACGCAGCCACCTTGCCTTGACACCGGGATTAATGCGACAGGTTAAGCAAGGATTGCGACTTGATCGCGAGGCACATCCCCCTATAGTGCAGGCAAATTTACTCGATGGTTTAAAGTTAAACAATCCGCGAGACGCGATGGAGGATTCAAATGAGTGACAGCAACTATTCGCGCAAACGTGCGCTGGATTATCACGAGTTTCCCAAGCCGGGCAAACTCGAAATCCAGGCAACCAAGCCAATGGCCAATGGGCGCGACCTGTCACTTGCCTATTCCCCGGGCGTGGCCGAAGCCAGCTTGAGATCGCAAAAGACCCCGGCGCAGCAAGCCGTTACACCGCGCGCGGTAATCTTGTGGCAGTGGTGTCCAATGGATCTGCCGTCCTTGGGCTGGGCAATATTGGCGCGCTGGCGTCCAAGCCGGTGATGGAAGGCAAGGCGGTTTTGTTCAAGAAATTCGCCAATATCGACTGTTTCGACATCGAGCTTGACGAAAGCGATCCAGAAAAGCTCGCGAATATCATCTGCGCCATGGAACCAAGCTTTGGCGCCATCAACCTTGAAGACATCAAAGCGCCGGATTGTTTCATCGTTGAACAAATTTGCCGCGAGCGGATGAACATTCCGGTCTTTCATGACGACCAGCACGGTACCGCCATTGTGGTTGGCGCCGCCGCGACCAATGCGCTGAAGGTGGTCGGCAAGGATTTCTCAAAAATCAAAGTGGTGTCCACTGGCGGTGGGGCCGCTGGCATTGCCTGCCTGAACATGCTGCTGAAGCTGGGGGTGAAACGCGAAAACGTCTGGCTGTGTGACATCGACGGGCTGGTCTATCACGGCCGCGAGACCGAGATGACGCCACAAAAAGCCGCTTATGCGCAGGGCAACGCCCCCGCCACATTAAACGATGTAATTAAAGAGGCTGATTTGTTCCTTGGCCTGTCCGGCCCCGGCGTTCTGACCCCCGACATGGTTGGGAAGATGGCCACACGCCCGATTGTGTTTGCACTTGCCAACCCAACACCGGAAATCATGCCCGACGACGTGCGCAAGGTGGCCCCTGATGCAATCATCGCGACGGGGCGCAGCGATTTCCCCAATCAGGTCAACAATGTACTCTGCTTTCCGTTTATCTTCCGGGGGGCGCTGGACGTAGGGGCGACCGAGATTAACGATGCGATGCAGCTGGGCTGCATTGAGGGCATCGCCGCCCTTGCCCGCGCCACGACGTCGGCCGAAGCCGCCGCCGCCTACAAAGGCGAGCAACTGACATTTGGCGAAGATTACCTGATCCCGAAACCTTTCGATCCGCGCCTGATGGGAGTGGTCGCCAGCGCAGTTGCCAAGGCGGCCATGGACAGTGGCGTGGCCACCCATCCTGTCTCAGATCTGGACGCGTATAAAGCCAAGCTTGATGAAAGCGTGTTCCGCTCTGCCCTGATCATGCGCCCGGTGTTTGAAGCCGCTGCCAAAGCCAACCGCAAGATTGTCTTTGCAGAAGGCGAAGATGAGCGCGTGCTGCGGGCTGCACAGGCGATGATCGAGGAGACCACCGATGTGCCGGTTCTGATCGGTCGCCCGGATGTCATTGCCCGGCGCGCTGAGCGGGCGGGGCTGACCATTCAGCCCGGTCGCGATTTCGACATTGTGAACCCCGAACGGGATGAACGCTATCGCGATTATTGGGAAAGTTACCATAGAATCATGGCACGTCAGGGGGTTACGCCAGATCTCGCCAAGGCGATCCTGCGCACCAACACCACTGCTATCGGTGCGATCATGGTGCAACGCGAAGAGGCGGACAGTCTGATATGCGGCACCTTCGGGCAGTATCTGTGGCACCTGAACTATCTGCAGCAAATCCTTGGCACAGCCGATTTGCACCCGGTCGGCGCGCTGAGCCTGATGATCTTGAATGACGGCCCATTGTTCATTGCCGACACCCATGTGCACCCGACCCCAACCGGGGCGCAGATCGCCGATACCGTAATTGGCGCGGCGCGCCACGTTCGGCGGTTTGGGGTCGAGCCGAAAATCTCGGTCTGCTCTTATTCGCAGTTTGGCAACCACGGCAGTGACAGTGGTCTGCGCGCCCGCGAGGCCCTGTCGATCCTGGACAGCGCACCGCGTGATTTTGCCTATGAAGGCGAAATGCATGTGGATGCGGCGCTGGACCCGGATGTGCGCCGCCATATATTCCCCGACGCGCGCTTTGACGGGCCGGCAAACGTTTTGGTGTTCACCAATGCCGACGCCGCCAGCGCAGTGCGCAACACGCTGAAGGTCAAAGGCATGGGGCTGGAGGTCGGTCCGATCCTGATGGGCATGGGCAACCGGGCCCATATCGTGACCCCTTCGATCACCGCGCGGGGCCTTTTGAACATGTCGGCCATTGCCGGGACCCCGGTGGCGGAATACGGCTAAGCCATCACACTAACAACGCCGCGTCACGCAGATCAAAAGGGGGTTTCGGCCCCCTTTTCTTTTGTGCTTTCTAGCAGGCATCTCTTTTGGCGAATCCAATCCGCAAAACTTTGCAGCCATAAGTTTGCAATTTTGCAAAACGGAGCAAATTTTCAGGTTCTCCGCATATTCCCCATGGGTTTGCAAAATTTGCAGGCATATTTTCGCTAAACTGCAAACCTTCTGCGAAAATTGGACGCGCCACGCTGCAAGACACTTGCCCTTACGCAATCAGGGCGACTAACTCTTCGTCAAGCATTTAGGAGGATGTGCACAATGGCATACAAGGACGTCTACGCCGCATGGCAGGCCAACCCGGAAGCATTCTGGATGGAGGCCGCTGAGGCAATTGATTGGGACAAGGCCCCGACCAAGGCGCTCAATGACGAGAACGCTCCGATCTATGAATGGTTTGCCGACGGCATGGTCAACACCTGCTGGAACGCGGTGGACCGTCACGTTGAAAATGGCCGCGCCGATCAGGTGGCCATCATCTACGACAGCCCCATTACCGGCCGCAAATCAACGCTGACCTATGCCGAGCTGAAGGACCGTGTGGCCAAAGTGGCGGGCGGGCTGGCTGAGAAGGGCGTGACCAAGGGCGATCGGGTGATCATCTATATGCCCATGGTATCCGAGGCACTGATTGCGATGCTCGCCGTGACGCGGATTGGCGCCGTGCATTCGGTGGTCTTTGGCGGCTTTGCCTCAAACGAGCTCGCGGTGCGTATTGATGACGCCAAACCCAAAGCCATCATTGCCGCCTCCTGCGGGTTGGAGCCGAACCGGGTTGTGCCATACAAACCCCTGCTAGACGGGGCCATTGAGCTGTCCGAACACAAGCCCGAATTCACCCTGATCCTGCAGCGGGAAGAAAACCCGGCGGACCTGATCTCGGGTCGTGATTTTGACTGGGCCGAACTGGAAGCAAATTCTGCCCCGGCTGACTGCGTACCGGTTGAGGGCAACCACCCGGCCTATATCCTTTATACCTCCGGCACCACCGGCCAGCCGAAAGGCGTGATCCGTCACACCGGCGGTCATCTGGTGGCGCTGAACTGGACCATGAAAAACCTTTACAACGTGGACCCTGGCGACGTGTTCTGGGCCGCCTCGGATGTGGGTTGGGTTGTGGGCCACAGCTATATCACCTACGGGCCGTTGGTGCATGGCAACACCACCATCGTGTTTGAGGGCAAACCCGTGGGCACCCCCGATGCGGGCACCTTCTGGCGGGTGATTTCCGAGCATAACGTAAAGTCATTCTTCACCGCGCCGACTGCCTTTAGGGCCGTAAAACGCGAAGACCCCAAGGGCGAATATGTCAAGAAATACGACCTTTCGTGCCTGAAACAAGTCTACCTGGCCGGTGAACGCGCCGACCCCGACACCATTGTCTGGGCACAAGAGCAGCTGCATGTCCCGGTGATTGACCACTGGTGGCAGACCGAAACCGGCTATGCGATTGCCGCAAACCCGCTGGGCATCGAAGAGCTGCCGATCAAACTGGGCTCGCCTTCTGTGCCGATGCCGGGCTTTGATGTGCAGATCCTGGACGAAGGTGGCCACCCGATGCCCGCTGGCGAGCTGGGCGCAATTGCGATCAAACTGCCCTTGCCTCCTGGCACGCTGCCGACCCTGTGGAATGCGGAAGAACGGTTTAAATCCAGCTATTTGACCACTTTCCCCGGCTACTATGAAACCGGCGACGCGGGCTACATCGACGAAGACGGCTATGTCTATATCATGGCGCGCACCGATGACGTAATCAACGTCGCAGGCCACCGCCTGTCCACCGGCGCAATGGAAGAGGTTCTGGCCTCGCACCCGGATGTGGCCGAATGTGCGGTGATCGGCGTGACCGACCAGCTTAAAGGGCAATTGCCGCTGGGCATGGTCTGCCTGAACGCAGGCGCTGACCGCGACAACGCGGACGTCACTGCCGAATGCGTGAAACTGGTGCGCGAAAAGATCGGCCCGGTTGCCGCCTTCAAACTCTGCATCGTGGTGGACCGCCTGCCCAAGACCCGCTCGGGTAAAATCCTGCGCGCGACTATGGTCTCAATTGCCGATGGGAAAGACTTCAAATTGCCCGCAACCATCGACGATCCGGCGATTTTGGATGAAATCAGCGACGCTCTGGCAGAAATCGGCTATACCAAAGCATAGTGCTTGATTACAATTCTAACTAAATTACACCCCCAATTTTGAATTGGGGGTGTTTTTCGTTAAACTTTAAGAAGTATAGAATTCTTATCAACTTTTAAGTGAGCATGGCCCTGCCCTCCTTGTGACCCACCAGAGCCTATTGTGTAAACGTGACGAAAAAAGAAGAGCTGAACAGCATTCCGGCATCTGATGACGCCCAAGCTACCCCCGCCACCGCGGCAAACACCGCTGTTGGCGCACGGGCCCTTGTTCTTGCGGAGAAAAATACGCTTCAGTTCATCTCTGCTGATCAGTTTACCAACGCAGGGTGCAACGTCGAGTTTGCCGAGACACTGGATATAGCTCAATCTCTGATCGACTTGCATGCGCCGCAGATCATCTTCATGACCTTAACGCTGAATGGATCTTCCACCTTCAGCATTCTCAAATCCTGTCTTACCCTGACCCCAAAACCACATGTGGTGGTGATCGCCAGCAACGACCAGATCAATGACGCGGCAGATGCGATGCGCATCGGGGCAACTGATTGCCTGTTTCATCCGTTTGGCTGCGAGCGGTTGGATCAGGCCATTCGCGAAGCCTTGGCTATAACCAAGGGCACAGAGGACACACACACCACCTCTCAACCGCCTGTTATCAAACAAGTTCCACCAGCTCCCCCTAAGCTGAACACACCGGTTTCTCTGCAGCCTCCCAGCAACAAAGGAACCCGTCCGCCTGGCCCGGGCCACACAGCTACGCCTCCCCTGATGCGTCCCAGCGGGCAGCCGCACAAGAAACAGGCCGCGTTCACCGGACAGCACCCCCGGATCCGCGCGTGTCTGCGGGACCTCGAAGAAGTTGCGCTTTCCAGTGCTCCAGTCTTCTTGCAGGGCGAGTTTGGCACCGGGAAAGAACTGTTTGCCCGCACCATTCACCAAAAATCCGGCCGAAACCCGGATCGGTTTATTGTGGTCGATTGCGCATCTTTGCGCCCGGACACGGTTGCATCCGACATTTTTGGCCATACTGCTGGCGCGTTCCCTGCCGCAACACAGGACAAAATTGGGGCCGCACTCGCCGCAGATGGTGGCACACTTTATCTGGACGAAATCGGCCATCTCGCACCGCGGACGCAAAGCCAATTGGTTCGCTTTCTACGCTCGGGAATGGTGCAACGGCTTGGGGCGGAACGGGCTGAACGGGTGGATGTACGCATTATCAGCGCCACATCGCACGACCCTAAGCTATTGCTTCAAAACGAAGATCTTTTGAAAGATCTATATTACCAACTGAATGTCGCTTCGATTTGCCTGCCGCCGCTGCGTGATCGGGGCGAAGACATCTCTCTGCTCGCAAAGCATTTCCTTGAGGAATATGCGCAGTCCGAAGGCCGGGTCTTTTCGCGCATCTCCCCCGACGCTCTCACTTTGCTGCGCCAGCACAATTGGCCCGGAAATGTGCACGAACTGAAAAACGCGATCTGGAATGCAGTGTTGCGTCATGATGCGATCGAACTGACCGCGGTTATGTTGCCCCGCGCTTTGCAAGCAGAGGACTCGACCAAGGATATGGATCATCCAACCGACCCTGGCCCGCTGCCTCCTGCAATTGGGACCGCGCAGATCACGGCGCAGCTGATCGGGCGTAGCTTGGCTGAGATTGAGCAGATCGTCATCGAAGACACCATTCACGCTTATGGTGGGTCAGTGCCGAAAGCGGCAAAAATTCTTGGGGTATCACCTTCGACCATCTATCGGAAACGGGAATCCTGGGCCGCAAAAAAACGCATAGACTAGCCCTTAAGCTTCTGTTTTTCTGGTGCTTTTAGAAACCCAACCGCAATTCCTGCCAACACGATCATGGCCGCAATCACCGTGCGCCCTACGACCACCTCTCCCAACAACAATGCTCCCAGCCCAAGCGCGATCACAGGCACTGATAGCTGCGCCAGCGCCCCAAGGCTTGCGCCCAGTTTTGGCAACACGGCATACCACAACGCATAGCCCAAACCCGATGTCAGCGCCCCGGATGCAATTGCCAGAACCACGCCATATATCTGGACCGAAACCGGGGTGCCCCCCCACAGCCAAAACATCGCAACTATCGGTAATGAATAGAGAAAATTCCATGCGGTTGCGGCAAGCGGATCTGTTGCACCGCGCCCCACCAGCGAATAAATCCCCCAGCCAACCGCCGCAATTGACATAAGCGCAAACCCACCAAGCGACAAAGAGATCCCCTCTTGCGGCCAAAGCAAAAGCACCAGCCCAATAAACGCCGCCAACGCTCCAATCCAACGTGTTACGGGCAGCGGCTCACCCGCACGAAGGGCGCCTGCAAACATCGTCACCTGTACCCCTGCAAACAGGATCAGCGCGCCAATCCCTGCATCCATTGACAGGTAAGCATATGAAAACCCCAACAAATAAGCGCTTAACCCCAAAATAGATTTCGAGTTAGGTTGACGAAACCCCCACGCGTTCTTCATCCCCAGCAACACAAAAAGCACCGCCACTCCGCTGGCCACCCGGATCAACGCAAAGCTGGCCGGATCAATGCTGCCTCCCACCAAAGCTGCACGATTGAGCAGGGAGTTGGCGGCAAACGCCAACATGGTAAAGGCGGTGAGAAGGAAAAGACGCATGAGGGATCCGGGTTTGAGCTTCCCCCTGATGCCGCGCGCCGCGGGATTTTCCAAGGGCGAAGCTTACCAGTCACGGCAATGTGTGATCCGAGGCGTCGGAGCAAAACTTTAAAGTCTTTAACGGGCCAAGACGCCAATCTTTAAAATCTTTAAAGGCGACAGAGGCAAAAGTTTAAACTCTTAAAGCCACAGGCGCGGCTTCCCCCACCCCGCGCGCGGCGTGCAGCCCCTTACACAAACTGTTCGCGGATCAACCGCTCCTCCAACCCATGTCCGGGGTCAAACAGAATGCGGTGATTGATGTGATCAGCAGAGCGGATTTCGACCGAGATCACATTTTCCACCTGGCGACTATCGGCGTCTGCCATCACCGGGCGCTTGTCGGACTGCAAAACATCAAAGCGCACGGTAGCGCGTTTGGGCAACAGCGCCCCGCGCCAGCGCCGTGGTCGAAACGCAGCCATCGCAGTCAGCGCAAGCACGTCAGACCCGATGGGCAGGATCGGACCATGGGCCGAATAGTTATAGGCGGTGGACCCGGCAGGCGTAGAAAGCAGCGCACCATCACAGACCAGTTCATCCAGACGCAGTTTGCCATCAATGCTGATTTGCAGCTTTGCCGCCTGCGGCCCCGCGCGCAGCAGGCTGACCTCGTTGATCGCCAGTGCCTCATGGGTGACGCCCTTATCGTCTACGGCGGTCATGATCAGCGGGTTGATCACCTCTTCTTCCGCCGCAATCAGCCGGTCAATCAGCGCATCGGGGTTATATTCATTCATCAAGAACCCAACCGTGCCGCAATTCATCCCATAGACCGGCGCGGCAAGATCGCGGGTGTCATGCAGGGTTTGCAGCATGAAGCCATCCCCACCCAATGCCACAATCACGTCCGCCTCTTCCGGGGCCACATTCCTGTAACGCGCCACCAACTCGTCAACGGCCGCCTGCGCAACCGTGGCTTCGCTGGCGAGAAAAGCGATTCTCTGCGACATCGGGGGTTTCCCTTCCTGTTCCTCGTTTCCGAAAGAACCACAAGTTTCGCGAAAGTGCCAGTCATGGCGCGTCTTTCTGGTACAAGGTCGCATTCTGCCCCTTGCTCCCCGTTTTGTTTCCGATAGGAAATACGCAATAAAGTTACTCACCCAAGTCTCGCATCGGAGGATGAACGCGCATGACTGATACTCGCGACACCGGCTTTTTTACCGAAGCTCTCGCCACCCGTGACCCGGAGCTCTGGGGCTCGATCACCAATGAACTCGGCCGCCAGCGCGACGAGATCGAACTGATTGCCTCGGAAAACATCGTATCAGCGCTGTGATGGAAGCTCAGGGCTCGGTTCTGACCAACAAATACGCCGAAGGCTATCCGGGGCGTCGCTACTATGGCGGTTGCCAATATGTGGATGTGGCAGAGAACCTGGCGATTGATCGTGCGAAGCAGCTGTTTGGTTGTGAGTTTGCCAACGTGCAGCCGAACTCGGGCTCGCAGGCCAACCAAGGTGTGTTCCAGGCGCTGATCAAGCCGGGCGACACCATTCTGGGCATGGATCTGTCGGCCGGTGGTCACCTGACCCACGGTGCGCGCCCGAACCAATCGGGCAAATGGTTCAATGCGGTGCATTACGGTGTGCGTAAAGAAGACAGCCTGATCGACTATGACCAGATCCAAGCGCTGGCCAATGAGCACAAGCCGCAGATGATCATTGCCGGTGGTTCCGCCATTCCGCGCCAGATTGATTTCGCCAAGTTCCGCGAGATTGCAGATTCGGTTGGCGCTTACCTGATGGTCGACATGGCCCATATCGCCGGTCTGATTGCGGCTGGCGAGCACCCCTCGCCCTTCCCGCACGCCCATGTGGCCACCACCACCACCCACAAGACTCTGCGCGGTCCGCGTGGTGGTATGATCGTGACCAATGACGAGGCGATTGCCAAGAAAGTGAACTCGGCGATTTTCCCGGGCATTCAGGGTGGTCCGCTGATGCATGTGATTGCTGGTAAAGCGGCCGCTTTTGGCGAAGCGCTGCGCCCCGAGTTCAAAGCCTACCAAAAGCAGGTGCGTGCAAACGCGGTGGCGCTGGCGGATCAACTGATCAAAGGCGGGCTGGACATTGTGTCGGGCGGCACTGACACCCACCTGATGCTGGTGGACCTGCGCCCGAAAGGCGTGACCGGCAATATCGTGGATGCTGCTTTGGGCCGCGCCCATATCACCACCAACAAAAACGGCATCCCGTTTGACCCGGAAAAACCCACCGTGACCTCGGGCATCCGCCTGGGCACCCCGGCGGGCACCACCCGTGGCTTTGGTGAGGCCGAGTTCCGCGAGATCGCAGATCTGATCATCGAAGTTGTCGACGGTCTGGCGGCCAATGGTGCGGACAGCAACGAGGCTGTGGAAGAGGCTGTTCGTGGCAAGGTTGCCGCGCTCTGCGCCCGCTTCCCGATGTACCCGAACCTGTAAACCCTTTTCTTTCGGTAAAAGGGAGCGGCGTTATGCAAAACGCCGTCAGAGCAGAAACGAAAAGCCCCGCCAGATGGTGGGGCTTTTTTTATGATTGCCTGTTTTCGCCGGTTTACTTCAGGCATTCCGCCTTGAATTTATAGATCGGGTAATAGTTCCGATCGTAGGACGAAGATCGGACTTCGAAATCCCCGCTGAATTCTGATCCTAGAATGCGATAGTTGGCGTAACCATCGCCCGCGCATAACTCTTCAAAGAGCAAATAAAACAGGGGCCCGAACTCTTTCGGCGCAGGCGGGAGATCTTTGACCGGATAATTGCGCGCCGTCTCATCGGTGTGTCTTTTAAGAATACCGGGTTTGGGCAGGGCCGTAGGTGATGATTTGGTCAAAAAATAGATCGGGTTGCCGGCGGCACTTTTCCCGACATACCGCTGCTGTTGAAACCGCTTGCTCGCGGCTTCTTTTTCCTCGGGCGTTGAACATGCTGACAACGCGCCAAGTACAAGCGCTGCCACCAAACCTGTTTTCATCATCATTTCTGAAAATCCTTTTTGACCTTATCCGTCTCCCACTCGCTTTAGATGTTTTTGAAAGACTAAAAAACCCTCAGCATGTGTCGTCACGCAGCGTTGTTCACCGCATGGGTTTTCACCAGCGTCTCAAGGAAAATCTTGGTAATCCGGTGCGGGTCCGGGCTGCGCCGGGTGACGGCGGAAAAGGAGGCGCGATAGTTGATCTTTTCAGGCAGGATCGCCTGCACCTCTCCGCGTTTGACAAATTCCTTTGCCAGATGATCGGGCAAAAAACCGGTATAGCGCCCCGACAAGATCAGCACCGAAAGCGCCTGTTCACTTTGCACTTTGGCCGCCCGACGCAGACGCAGTTTCTGCCCCACATACAGATTGGGACAGTTGACCGAGATCCCCGCATAGCGCGCCGCGCGCACCTCTTCCATGCTCAGACTGCCCGGATCACGGCCAAACAGCGGATGTTTGCTGCTGCAATAAAGGTACATGTCTTCGCCATAAAGCGGGGTGTAATCCAGACTGGGGGAAATCCGGTGTTCGGCAATCAGCCCGATATCCGTATGCCCGCTGATCACCATCGCCTCAATTGTGGTGGGCAGTTCCTGCGACAGTTCAATCTCGACATCGGGGGCGAGTTTATTGAAGGCATTGATGCTGGCACCAAGGCGGCTTTCAGGGTTTGACGCACATTGATCAAACATTGAAATGCGAATGGTTCCGACCAGATTGTGTTTGATTTCATTCACCTCAGCGCGGAAATTTGCCACGCTTTCCAAGAGCCCTTCCGCCGCATCCAGCACTTTGCGGCCATCCACCGTCAGCGAAAACCCGGCCGGTCCGCGGTTACACAGGCGCAGATCCAGCCGGTATTCCAGATCTGACAAATGTTTGGAGATTGTCGAGCGGCCGATATTCAGCTCGGTCTCAGCCGCCGCCAAACCACCACTTTCCGCCACTGACTTGAAGATACGCAACAATTTGAGATCGGCATCACCGATATTTTTGACAAGGGATTTTCTGGCCATTTCCAAGTTCGCTATATGTGAAACTTTGCACGCAAAAGTTTACATTCATCGAACATGTTTAGCAATATACGCTTTGCCCACCGAGGGATGGGAAAATCGCGTCAGAGGAGAGAGCGCGCCCGTCACCTTGTGCATCAAAGATGACAAACCGGGAGGACATCCATGTCATTTCTTAAGAAGGTCTGCACCCTGACTGCAGCTGTTTCCGTTACCGCCCTGCTCGCCACCGGCGCAGCGCAGGCCAAGAACTTCAAAATCGCCGTAGGTGATGGTGCCGGCGGCACACAAGAGGCGCTTGGCAAAGCATTTGTTGCAGCCCTGGAAGAGAAAACAGGCGGCGCGCACACCGGCTCCCTGTTCCTGAACGGTCAACTTGGCTCCGAACAGGACACCGTGAATGACGCGGCCATCGGCACGCTGGATTTCTCGATCCTCGCCATCAACAACGTGACCCCGTTTTCGCCCACTGTTGGCACACTAACCCTGCCTTATATGATCTTGTCGCTGGAAGATGCTGAAAAGCTGACCCAGGGTCCGGTTGGGAAGGAACTGGTGGAAAACACCCTGCGCGACGCGGGCGTGCGCATCATTGGCTGGGCCTACTCGGGCTTCCGCGTTCTCACCAACTCGAAGCACCCGGTGACAACCGTGGCTGATCTGTCGGACCTGATCATCCGCACCCCGAAAAATGAAATCATGATTGCAACCTACCAGTCCTGGGGCGTGAACCCGACCCCGATGGCCTGGTCGGAGACCTTCGCCGGTCTGCAAACCAAAGTTGTGGATGGTCAGGACAACCCCTACATCACCAACTATGCGATGAAGTTTGACGAAGTTCAGAAATACGTCACCAACCTGCGGTACCTGTTCTCAATCGAGCCACTGATCGTGTCGGAAGCGGTGTTCCAGGACATGTCGGCAGACGATCAAGCCGCCGTTCTGGCTGCCGGTGAAGCTGCGACGGCCTTCTCGGCACAATATCTGCGTGACGAAGAAGCCAAGATCAAAGAAGTGCTGCAGGAACGCGGCATGGAGATCTCGGATCCGGCAGATGGCGAAGCGGAGTTCATCAAACTGGCAACCGAAGCCGTATGGCCGAAGTTCTACGATTCGGTTGGTGGCGTTGACAAGCTGAACGCCGCCCTGGCTGAAATCGGCCGCGACCCCGTCAAATAATCCAGCCCCTGCGTCCAAAATAATAAAAAGCCAACGGGGAAGCGGTGACCATCGCTTCCCCGAATTCGGCTCATATCTCGGGAGGAGAACGCAATGTTCTGGAAATTTTTAGACAATATCGAAAGCATCATCTGTCGTGTGTTGCTGTCCGGTTTCGTTTTATTGCTTTTTGTGCAGATCGTCTCACGCGAAGCCTTTGGGTATTCCTTTAGTTGGATCGAAGAGCTGTCGGTCTACATGTTTGTCTGGTTTGTCTTTTTCGGTGCCAGTTACGCCGCCCTGAAAAGCGCCCACAACCGTGTCACTTTTCAGTTCAAGTTTCTGCCGGCCCATTACATCAAGTGGATCGAGGCCTTTGCCGACCTCTTTTGGATCTTCTTCAACGTCTATTTCATCTACCTGTCTTATGATTTTGTCTTCAACCGCATGAACAAATTCTGGAAATCCCAGACTTTGGGCGTCGAGATGAAATACATCTATATGGTTCTGCCGGTCGCCTTCACGCTGATGACGATCCGCATCCTTCAGGTGAACTACAAAAAACTCATCCGTGGTGATGATATCGCCGATCCCGACGAGATCGACCTTGATGAAATCAAGGCGAGCACGGAATCGGACAAAGACGCCTGAATGGATCTGAAGGGATAAAAGCATGGAAACTCAAATCGTTACACTTCTTTTCGGATCGTTCCTCGGGCTGCTTTTGCTCGGCGCTCCGATCACCGTGGCCCTTGGGGTCGCATCGCTGGTCTCGTTTCTTTATCTAGGTGAAAACCCGATTAAATTTGTGCAGATCGCCTTTACCTCGGTGGGATCCTTCCCGCTGATGGCGCTGCCAGCCTTCATTCTTGCCGGTGCGCTGATGGAAGCGGCCGGTATTTCAAAACGACTGATCAATGTGGCCGAAAGCCTGGCCGGGCCGTTCACCGGCGGCATTTCGGCCGCAACTGTTATGGCCTGCCTGTTCTTTGGCGCCATCTCGGGGTCTGGCCCCGCCACCACCGCCGCCGTTGGGATGCTGATGATCCCGGCGATGATCGAGCGCGGCTATGGGCGTGGCTACGCCTCGGCCATCACCGCCTCGTCGGGTGGTCTGGGCATCATTATCCCACCGTCGATCCCGATGGTGATCTTTGGCATCGCCGCCCTTGGTATGGCTCCGCCACCAGAAGCCGTTGAAAAATTTGGCACCTTCCAGTCGGTCTCAATCTCGAAACTGTTCATCGCCGGTTTTGTGCCAGCCTTCCTGATCGCCAGCAGCCTGTTGATCATGAACTACATCATGGCCAAAAAACGCGGCTTCAAGGGCTCGGCTGATGGCTGGTCGCCCCGTCTTGTGCTGTGTGAAATGTACCGCGGATTCTGGTCGCTGATGGCCCCGCTGGTGATCCTCGGGGCATCTATTCGGGGTTCTTCACCCCAACCGAAGCCGCCATTGTCGCAATTTTCTACACCCTTGTGGTGGGCGTATTCATCTACCGCGAGCTGACCTGGAAATCGCTGTTCCAATCGCTGGAAAGCACCACCTGGCTGACCGGCCGCGTGCTGTTGATCCTGTTCACCGCCACCGTGTTTGGCCGCCTCTTGGTGGAAAACCAGATCCCGGCGCAAATCGCGGAAAGCATGCTCAGCTTCACCGACAGCAAATATGCAATCTGGACGCTGATCATCTTCTTCCTGCTGTTTGTCGGCATGTTCATGGAGACGCTGGCGACGATCCTGATCCTGGTGCCGGTGATGCTGCCGGTGGCCTATTCCGTCGGCATTGATCCGATCCATTTCGGTGTGGTGATGGTCTGTACGCTTGGCATTGGCTTCCAGACCCCGCCGCTGGGGGAAAACCTGTTCATCGCCTCGGGCATCTCGAACATCTCGATCGAAAAGATCTCGATCCGTGCCCTGCCCTTTGCCGCTGTGAACACAATCGCAATCTTTATCATCGCGTTCTTCCCCGAGCTCTCGCTCTGGCTGCCGCGCCTGTTTGGCTACTGATGAAAGGGTGAAACCATGAAAAATCTGATCACCAATATCCTGTTTGCCACCGACCTGTCGCAAAACTCGCCCCATGCGCTTCGCCATGCGGCCAGCATTGCCCAGGCCACCGGCGCCGAAATCCACGTGCTGCATGTGAATGAGCCGATGTCAGATGATGCGCGCGTCGCGCTGGAGATGTTTGTCCTGAACGAAGACACCCGCAAATCGGCCCAGAAACGTCGCCATGAAATGGTCAAAAAGGTTCTGGCGGAACGGCAGGCGCGGTTTTGGGAAAACTTCACCGGGGAAGATGCGAAAATCCGCGATCTGGTCACCTCAATTGAGGTGACAGATGGCCACCCGGCCGAGGTGATCCTGCGCCGGTCCAAGGAAATCGGCTGCGACCTGATTGTCCTTGGCGCCCATGATCACGGGTTTTCGCACACCTTCCTTGGCACCGTTGCCAAACGGGTGCTGCGCCGTTCCCACATTCCAACCCTGATTGTCCCCTACCTGGGCGATCAGGACCCTTCCTAACCTGAAAGACCTGACCCATGACCAAGACCCTGACCGCCCAAGATCTGGCGGACACCTTTGACGCGTTCAACCGCCACGACGTGGACGCCGTGATGACCCATTTCGCCGATGACTGCGTGTTCTACACCGTGGCGGGCGACGAGAAATACGGCAATAAAATCGAAGGTGCCGAGGCCATCGCCACCGCGTTTTCCGCCGTATGGGCCGGAATGAAAGACGCCCATTGGGATCACCATTCCCACTTCGTGCACGGCGATCGTGCCGTCAGCGAATGGGTGTTCTCGGGCACCGACGCCAACGGCATGCGGATCGAGGCCGAAGGGGCGGACCTGTTCACCCTTCGTGATGGTCAGATCATCGTGAAACAGGCGCTTCGCAAAACGCGACCTATGTTCAAAGCCTGAGCCGGAGCGCACATTACGCCTCCTCGGCCCGGGTCTGACCAACAGACCCGGGCTTTTTCCTTCCCCCTTGTTTCGGGAGCCCCCTCATGGTTGACCATACCCTTCCCCGTCACTGGCCCAAGTCCAGCTATGACCCGAAATACGACCCCATCATAGATGCGGGCCCCGGTCACAACCGCGATCATGCGCCAACCTATTGGATCGGAACCGCAGGCGATCCACCCGCCGATGACGGGCCGGTCTCGGCGGATATGCAGGCTGACGTGGTGATCGTTGGCTCCGGTTATACCGGGATTTCCACCGCCATTCATCTGGCCAAGGAATACGGCATTCAGGCCGTGGTGCTTGAAGCCAATACCGTGGCCTGGGGCTGCTCTACCCGCAATGGCGGGCAGGCGCAGATCTCATCAGGACGTCTGAAACGCTCGCAGTGGATTGGCCGCTGGGGCGTGGATGTTGCCAAAGGTATGCACCGCGAGGTGACCGAAGCCTTTGAGTTATTTGAAGACCTGATTGCGCAGGACGACATTGACTGTGATCCGCAACCCGGCGGCCATTACTATATCGCACACCGCGAAAAAGTAATGGCGGGGCTGCAAAAGGAAAGCGACCTGCTGAACCAGACCTTCGGGTATAAATCCCGCATCCTCTCGCGCGAGGAGCTGCATGAAAGCCATGTGAAAGATCAAGAAGCGGCGGGGGCCATGTGGGAACCCGACGGCACTTGCATCCACGCGGGCAAACTGGCGTTTGGCTACATCAACATGGCGCGCCAGCTGGGGGTGAAAATTCACACTGGCAGCCCGGTGCTGGGCTGGGAAACCAAAGGCGGCGTACATCACCTGCGCACCCCTGGCGGGATTGTGAAAGCCAGGTCCGTGGCGCTGGCCACCGCGGGTTACACACCGCCCGGTCTGAACAAGAAAACCAAACACCGACTGATGCCAATCCTGTCGAACTCGCTGGTCACCCGCCCGTTGACCGACAGCGAGCTGGCGGATTGTGGCATTCAGACCAAATCCCCGCTGACAGACACCCGCACTCTGCGCCATTATTATCGCCTGCTGCCGGACAACCGGATGCAGATCGGATCACGCAGTGCAGTCACTGGGCGCGATGCGGAAAATGGCAAACATCTTGAGGCGTTGCAACGCGGGCTGGCACGGAAATTCCCGGCATTGGAGGACATCAACCTCGATTATTCCTGGTGGGGATGGGTTGATGTCAGCCACGATATGATGCCGCGGATTTTCCAGCCAAACCCCGATGAATCCATTTTCTACGCGATGGGATATGGCGGCAATGGGGTGATGTATTCGGCCCAGGCCGGGCGGCGCATGGCGCAGCTTGTGGCGGGCGACAAATCGGACAAGGCGTTTGAGCTGCCGATTTTCACCTCGCCTCTGCCCAGTCATGGTGTTTTGACTCCGTTTCGCCGTCTTGGTCAGCGGTTTGCCTATATTTGGTACCAGCTCAACGACGAGATTTTGTAAATTCAACAACATGTTGCCCCATTTTGGGATTTGGGGCGACTTCCACTCTGGACTTAGACCGTCTGCACAATTGGCCCTACAGCCACAGCCGATCTTCCCCCTTAACAGACACAAATGACCGATGTGCTGCCGCTGCCCGGCAGACGTAAAAAAC
>JQGR01000008.1_pt1 | contig 39325 bp, 41 predicted proteins | sample 210181 | NCBI WGS metagenome assembly JQGR01 (sample SAMN02928655, study PRJNA255238) | bioreactor metagenome | biome: continuous culture; feature: L-culture metagenome assembled contigs; material: continuous culture biomass; isolation source: continuous culture inoculated with microbial biomass... | reverse complement strand
CCCGCGCTGAAATAGCCCAGACCGCCGCCATAGATGCCGCGTTTCTCTGGTTCCAGCTCGTCGATGATTTCCATCGCGCGTACTTTTGGCGCGCCCGAGACGGTGCCTGCGGGCATGCCCGCGAAATAGGCATCCAGCGCGTCTTTGTCTTCATGTAACTCGCCGACCACGTTTGACACAATGTGCATCACGTGGCTGTAGCGCTCGATGATAAATTCTTCAGTTGGGCGCACGCTGCCAATCTTTGCCACGCGCCCCACGTCGTTGCGGCCCAGATCCAAGAGCATCAGATGTTCGGCAAGCTCTTTCTGATCGTCAAGCAGATCAAGCTCTAGCGCCTTGTCTTCCTCGGGGGTTTTGCCGCGTGGACGGGTGCCGGCGATGGGGCGGATGGTGACCTCGCCATCAAATACCCGAACCAGAATTTCCGGGCTGGCGCCGACCACCTGAAAGCCGCCAAAGTTGAAGTAGAACATGAAGGGCGACGGGTTGGTGCGGCGCAGTGAACGGTACAGCGCAAAGGGGGACAGGGGGAAATCCTGGGTCCAACGCTGGCTTGGCACCACCTGAAAGATGTCGCCTGCCTTGATGTATTCCTTGGCGCGATCCACCGCCGCCAGATAGTCGTCTTTGGCAAAGTTTGATTGCAGCGGACCAAGTTCTGCCACATCGCCAAGATCGCGGCTTTCGCCCACGGCGGCGCGTTCCAGATCGCGAAGCGCATCCATCACCCGTTCGGCAGCCTGCGCATAGGCGGCTTTGGCACTGAGACCCGAGGAGGTAAAAGCAGGTGCCACCAGCGTGACCTCGCCTTTTACCCCGTCCAGCACCGCCACCACCGAAGGCCGCATCATCACGGCATCCGGCAGGCCAAGTGGGTCAGGGTTTTGGTCGGGCAGGTGCTCGACCAAGCGGATCATGTCATAGCCAAGGTAGCCAAACAGCCCCGCTGATGCGGCGGGCAGATCATCAGGCAGGTCGATCCGGCTTTCGGCCAAAACCTCGCGGAAGGCATCCAGAGGGTTGCCTTGCATCGCTTCAAACCCGTCCGCGTCAAACCGGGCATGACGGTTAATTTCTGCCTGCTCCCCGCGTGCGCGCCAGATCAGATCTGGTTTCATCCCAACAATCGAGTAGCGCCCGCGCACTTCGCCGCCCGTCACCGATTCCAGCATAAAACTGTCTCGGCGCGCCTCGGTCAGCTTCATCATCAGGCTGACCGGCGTGTCCAGGTCAGCGGCCAGTCGCGTGTAGACCACCTGATTTTTCCCGGCGTTCCAACCGGCTTCAAACGCGTCGAAAGACGGGGTGAGTGCCATGGGGTATCCTTTTGAAAGCTGCGGGTCGCGTTATGGGAACTGTGCGTGGATGGCGTTGATCACGGCGCGGTCCAGGGTGACACCCGCCTTTGTTTCCAGCTGCCGGGCAAAGGCGTTTTCTACGTCGATCGCAAGCTCCTGACCGCTTTGGGTGGCAAATCGCGCCTTAAGCGTCTTGGCGTCTTCGCTGGTCTGATCTGCGGTGTTTACCGCATCCAGACGCACGAGAACCACATCATCCGTGCCGGGCAGCACCCGCCATGCCCCTGCGGCCATTTCGAACACTTCGGTCATGAAGCCTGCAGGTGCGCCATTGATAAAGGCGTCACGCCCCTGATCATTTTCCACCACTTCCGTCAGGCCAAGCGAAGACAGGCTTTCGCCGCTATCAAGCGAAGGGATCATTCCTTCGGCCTGTGCGGTCAAAAGTTCCAGACGCTTTTGCAGTCCCCAGCCGACCAGCACCTGATCCGCCACTTCTTCCTGAGACTGCAGGCGCGGGGCCACGACTTTGTTGACCCGCAGCGCAAAGGCGCCGCCATCGGCCATCAGGGTGATTTCCGGGAAATCGCCATCTTTTGCCGCAAGGGCTGCGTCACGGAAACTTTCATAGGCAGCAATGCCATCGGCGTCGCCCTGGGTCCAATTGATCGTCTCAAGACGCATCTTGTGACTTTCGGCGATCTCTTCCAGCGTGGCACCGCCGGCCATGAGGTCGTCAAGCTCGGTGATCATATCGTTGACCTGACGGCGTGCTGTATCTGCAGCCAACTCTCCCTGCAGATCAGCGCGTGCTTGCTCAAAGCTGGTGTTCTGCTCGGACAGGATGGCGTTCATGCGGAACAGAGCCGGGCCAAGATCGCTTTCGACCGGGCCAACCACACCGGGGGCGTCCAGCAGGAACACGGCATCCCCGGCAGCCCCCAGCGCCGCTCTGGTCATGTCGCCAAGGTCAATATCCGCCAGCTCCAGCTCGCGCTCGGCGACAATATCCTCAAAAGATCTTTCACCTGCGGTGATCGCATCAATGGCAGCCTGCGCATCTGCTTGCGAGCCGAACACCAGGCGTTCAACCATACGCCGCTCTGGCACCATGTATTCGTCGATCCGCTCCTGATACAGCGCCTTCAGATCGTCTTCGCTGATATCGATGCCCGCAATCAGGTCTTCGGGGTTGAGCCACGCAAAGGTGATTTCCTTGGTTTCGGGGAGGGTGTAGTCGTTGCTGTGCGCTTCGTAATAGGCAGTCAGCTCTTGCGCAGAGGCGGCAGGCAAAGTTGCGTTCAGCGCGGACATTGGCAGGTTGGCCCAGGTGAAGTCGCGGGTTTCATAGGCAAACCCATAAAGCGTATCGACAAACACCGGTGAAGCTGTGGTGCCCCCGGCCACAGCAGCCTGCAGGATCTGACGGGCCACTTCCGCGCGCAGAGAGGTTTCAAACTCGCTGGCGGTCAGGCCGGATTGTTGTAGGGCAAACGTATAGGCTTCGCGGTCAAACTTTCCGTCAATCCCCTGAAATGACGGAATTTCGACGATGCGGGCGCGCAGCTGGTCATCGCCGACAGAGATGCCAAGACGCGCGGTTTCGTTTTCCAGCGCTGTGGATGCCAACAAACGCCCCAACACCTGACGATCCAGCCCAAAGGATTGCGCTTGCGCCAGCGAGATCTGCTGTCCGGTCTGGGCCTGAAGGGCGCGCAGCTCATTGTTGAGGTCGCGTGCATAGCGTTGTGCGTCGATATCCGTGTCGCCAACCGTCCCAATCGACCGGCCTCCGCCGCCGAAATTGGTGGATCCAAAGCCCACAAGCCCCACCATCACAAGGCCCATCAGGCCCCATCCGAAGGTGCGCGAGATCTTACCGGTTGCCATGCTTTGCATCCTTTTTCGTACTGCGTTAAGGCGTTTTAGGTCACAGGGTCGCGAATGCCAAGCGGTGATGCGCTATGGCTGGAATTCTGCCAGTCGATTGAGGAAGATGCCAATCCCGTTGCGGTCAATATTGGCAAAGGCAACCCGCAGTTGCTGCGCGCCCGCCGGGTCGCTGTTCGGGGTGAACATGGTGCCGGGAAGGGCCAGAATCGCACTTTGATCCACCAACTTTTGCGCAAGCTGATCGGACGGCAGGTCAAATGGATGCTGAAGATAGGCAAAATAGGCCCCGCACCCCAACAGCCGCCACCCTTTGTCTTGAAGAACTGCAAAGCCGTCACGCACCGCCTGCGCGCGGTTCAGGATTTCCCGCCGCTCGCCCCTCAGCCAGTTGCCCAGATTGCGCATGCCCCAAAGGGCGGCGTGCTGGCCCAATTGCGCCGGACAAATCGTTGTGGTGTCGAGAAATTTCTCCACCTGTGCCAACCGCTTTTCGCCGGCGATCAATGCGCCAACCCGATGCCCGGTAAGCCGATACGCCTTGGAAAAGGAATAAAGCTGGATCACCGTGTTTCCCCAATTCGGATCAGAAAACAGCTCATGTGGTGCACCGTCGTCGCTGTGAAAATCGCGGTAGGTTTCATCTAGGATCAAGGCAATACCAGCCTCACGGGCCAGGTCGCGGAAATCTGAGATCAATGCAGAAGGGTATTCCACCCCCGCCGGATTGTTTGGTGTGACCAATACGATGGCGCGGGTTTTGTCGCTGATCAGCGCGCGTGCCGCTTCGGGGTCTGGTAAAAGACTGTGCCCGGTTTTCAGTGGAACGGTGGTGATCCCATTCATATCAAGCCACATTTTGTGGTTGAAATACCATGGGGTTGGCAGGATGACCTCATCCCCTGACGTGGCCAAAGTGGCAATGGCTGCGCACAAGGCCTGATTGCACCCTGAGGTGATTGCCACGTTTGAGGGGCCAAGCGTGCCCTTGTAGGCGCGCGAAAACTGATAGGCCACTTCGTCACGTAGTGCGGGCAGCCCAGCACCGGACCATAAAGATGGGCCTCTGGTTGGGTCAGTGCGGTGTCGGCAATCACCTGTCGCAGCGCCTCGGGGGGCGGATCCACGGGGGCCGCTTGGCTTACGTTGATCAAGGGCTGGTCCGGCGAAAATGTCTTGCCCGCAAGCCAGCGCCGCGCCTCCATCACCGGGGGCGGGAAGGTGGCGAATAAATTGGGATTTGTTGGCTGCATCTTCGCCTCCTGCATCTGTTGCGCGGACGGTAGCAAGGCAGGGCAGAGAGGGCAATTGGCGGGGCCAAAAGAAAAAGCCGGAGCAGCGCCCCGGCTTTTGATTGGACTATAAACAGGCCATCAGCCTGCCAGAGTGACCAACGCGTGGCGCTTTTTACCCGCCGACAGTTTCATCGGTTCCACAAGGTCATCGGCGCTGACCATCATCCCTGCGCTTTCCAGCGGTGCATCGTTCACTTTAGCACCATTTTCCGCGATCAAACGCTTGGCTTCCTTGCCGGATTTCACCAGCCCGGATTTCACGATCAGCTGCACAATTGAAATGCCATCGCCAATGTCCTCCGCACTCAGCGAAACGGTGGGCAGATCGTCGCCAACACCGCCTTTTTCAAACACTTCGCGCGCGGTCGCCTCGGCGGCCTTTGCGGCCTCGGCCCCGTGGGCCAAGGTGGTCACCTCATTGGCCAAGACGATTTTCGCGTCATTGATCGCCTGACCTTCCAACGCACCAAGGCGTTCACATTCGTCCAGCGGCAGCTCGGTATAAAGCTTCAGGAACCGGCCCACATCGCGTCGGTGGTGTTGCGCCAGAACTGCCAGAATTCGTAAGACGACAACATGTCCTCGTTCAGCCAGATCGCACCATTTTGCGATTTGCCCATTTTTTTGCCGTCTGACGTGGTCAGCAGCGGTGAGGTCAGGCCAAAGATCTGATTGTCGAGAATGCGGCGCGTCAGGTCGATCCCGTTGACGATATTGCCCCATTGATCCGATCCCCCCATCTGCAGCGCACATCCATAGCGGCGGTTAAGCTCAAGGAAATCATATGCTTGCAGGATCATATAGTTGAATTCGAGGAACGATAGCGACTGCTCGCGATCAATCCGGGATTTCACGCTTTCAAAGGCCAGCATCCGGTTGACCGAAAAATGCCGCCCGATGTCACGCAGGAAATCAAGATAGTTCAGCTCGTCCAGCCATTCGGCATTGTTCAGCATCAGCGCCTGATTGTCGCCCTCGGCGTCATAGTCAATGTATTTTGCAAAGACCTGTCTGATCCCGGCGATATTTTCGTCGATCTGATCCGGTCCCAAAAGCGGACGCTCATCCGCACGGAAGGACGGATCGCCCACCTTGGTCGTGCCGCCGCCCATTAGGGTGATCGGTTTATGGCCGGTTTTTTGCAGCCAGCGCAGCATCATGATCTGGATCAGCGAGCCGACGTGCAATGATTTTGCCGTGGCATCAAAGCCGATATAGGCTGGCACGATGCCTTCGACCAAAGCTTCGTCCAACGCCTGATAATCGGTGCAATCGGCCACAAAGCCCCGCTCGATCATCACACGCATGAAGTCGGATTTTGGGTGGTAGGTCATCGTTTTTCGGTCCATGTTTGTCATTGAACCTTCCGTATAAACGGGGGCGGGCCAAAGGGGAAGAGCATGTTGAAAAAGCTGCAGAATGGTCAGGCCGTATGGGCGCTCGGATGTATGTCGGGCACCTCGCTTGATGGGGTGGATGCGGCCCTTGTGCTAACCGACGGTGCGAGGATCGAGGCGTTTGGCGCTTCTGATTTCCTGCCCTATTCTGAGGACGAACAGGCGCAGTTGCGCGCGATTCTTGGGGCCTGGCCTGATGAGGATGGCGTGGGGGCGGCAGCCGAACTGGTTGAAACTTCGCATGCAATTTTGCTGTCGAAGTTTGGCGACCAAGAGATTGATTTAATTGGATTTCACGGCCAAACTCTGGCCCATGATCCGGGTGGCTGCGGCACCCACCAGGTAGGGGATGGCCAGGTTCTGGCCGAGGTTTCTGCCACCCCCGTAGTCTGGGATTTTCGCTCGGCTGATGTGCTTTTGGGCGGCGAGGGCGCGCCTCTTGCGCCGTTTTATCACCACGCATTGGCACGCCATATCAGGGCGGACGAACCGCTGGTTTTTCTGAATCTTGGCGGGGTGGGCAATGTCACATGGGTCGATCCGGCCATTGCGGACCCGGCAGCAAATGGTGCCTGTTTGGCCTTTGACACTGACCTGCCAATGCGCCGATTAATGATCTGATGCGTGCGCGTCGTGGGGAAAGCCATGATGCGGGCGGGGCGCTTGCGCTTTCTGGTCAGGTGAACGAGGCGATTGTAACGCGCTTTATGGCGCATCCCTATTTTTTGCGCATGCCGCCCAAATCGCTGGACCGGGACGCGTTTGTCGCGCTGAGTGACGAGGTTTCCAAATTGCCGGACGCAGATGCTGTGGCCACGCTGGCCGCCTGTGCGGCAGCCGCTGTGGCCCGTGGGCTGGAGCATTGCCCAACGCCGCCCGCGCGCATTCTTGTCACGGGTGGTGGGCGGCACAATGCAGCGATCATGCAAGAGCTTGCATCCCGCTGTGTGGCGGAAGTCCTGCCAGTTGAGAAAGTGGGGCTGGATGGTGATATGCTGGAAGCGCAGGCATTTGCCTACCTGGCAGTGCGGGTGGCAAAAGGCTTGCCCACATCTTGTCCCAGCACCACGGGTGTGGAAGCGGCGGTAGGTGGAGGGGTGGTGTCTTGTCCAGAGGCCGCTCCTGCAACCGCCCAAGAACCGGAAACGTACTAGACACTGGGCCAAAAAATTGACTGGGTGCAAAACAACTGGGCGCAAAAAAACGGACGCATGTGAGGTCCGTTTTTTTCATCACGTCATGTGCCGGTTCAGATCTTGTTCAGGTCGCAAGAGACTGCCGGTGCACAACTCAGGTGCGCGCACGGTGGCCTTGTCACCATAAAACGCCAAATATCCCTGCAGCTCTGCCAGCTCTTCGATCGGAGAACCGTAGCTCCAGCCAGCATCTTCAATCACCGTGGATTTGGTGTTGATGGAATAATGTTTGGCCTCGCCACGATAGGGGCAGGTGGTGACGGTGGGGCTTTCATCCAGAAACGCCATGGCGATATCGGCGCGTGGGAAATAGATGACCGGCTGGTTCTGACCTTCGCTGACCTCCAGCGCATTCAGGCTTTCGCCCAGCACAGCGCCACCGGCGCGCACGGTCCATTTGCCTGTAGCTTGTTGATCTTGATGTTGTCGGTCATGTCGTCCCCACTTCTGGCCCTTCGGCCCCCATGTTCGAGTTTGCCTGAATTTAGCAGATTATATGTGTCTGTCGCGTGTCAAATCGGCGCGGATGCGTCTTGCAGCCAGCGATACGCGACGTCAGTTAGAAGCGGAGAGAGCTTTTCGCGGCAGGTGGCGTGATAGGTGTTGAGCCAGGTGCGTTCCTCACCCGACAGCATGTCAGCTATCACCAGCCGGGTATCAATTGGCACATAGGTCAGGGTTTCCAGCCTGTAAAGCGCACGCTCGCTGTCGCCACCAGCGGGGCAGGTGGCCTCAGCCACAACCACCAGGTTCTCAATGCGAATACCAAAGGCGCCGTCGCGATAATATCCCGGCTCATTGGACAGGATCATGCCCGGTTCCAATGCCACCTCCGAGATATGCGAGAACCGTTGTGGCCCTTCATGGACCGACAGGAACGCACCCACCCCGTGCCCGGTGCCGTGATTGTAATCCTGATGTGCCGCCCACAGCGGGTAACGGGCGATCGGGTCCAGATCGCGGCCAGAGCGCCCGCGCGGAAAATAGGTGCGCGACAGAGCAATCATGCCCTGTAACACACGGGTAAAGCAGCGCTTTTCATCCTCGCCAGCGTCTCCGACCACCAGCGTTCTTGTGATGTCTGTGGTGCCATCGCGATACTGCCCACCGCTGTCCAGCACCACCAGATCGCCATCGGCCAAGCGGCGGTTCGTGTCATGGGTCACGCGGTAATGAATGATGGCCCCATTTGGCCCCGCACCTGAGATGGTCTCGAATGAGATGTCTTCAAGACGGCCGGTCTCTTGGCGCTTTTCTTCAAGATTTTCAACAAGATCAACCTCAGTCAGGCTGGTTTTATCCGAGGCGTCAAACCAGCTGAGAAACTCAACCATTGCTGCCGCATCCCGCAGATGTGCCTTGCGCGCGCCGGCAAGTTCCGTGGGGTTTTTGCGTGCTTTGGGCAGCACAATCGGGTCGGCGTTCCAGTCATAAGCCACGCCTCCGGCATCAAGATGCTGTGCGACTGCAAATGGGGCGGATCCTTTGTCGATGCCCACTGGGCCGTCCAGCGCTTCAAGCGCAGGACCAAAGGCACGGGTGGGGCGGATGGAAAACCCGGCGAGCGCATCAAGACCGTCGCGCCCGTCTTCGGTGAACAGCGTGACCTGCGCATCATCGCCAATGATTGCAAAGCCCTGCACCACGGGGATATGCGCAATATCGCTACCCCGGATGTTAAGCAGCCACGCAATGCTGTCAAGCAGGGTCAGCACCTGCGCCTTCAATCCACGCGACAGCAGCTCATCGGCAATTTCGGTGCATTTGTCAGCACTGGTTTGACCGGCAAATTCAATGGGATGTACAGTGATCGGTTCTGTCGGACGGGCAGGGCGGTCAGACCAGACCTGATCCACCAGATTGTCCACGGCTACCAATGCCAGCCCCGCAGCAGCGGTGTCTTTTTGCAGCCGTTCAATTTCGGCTCGGCTGTGCAGCCAGGGGTCAAAACCGATTTTCTGCCCGGCCGAAGCTTGCTCGCTTAGCCAGTTACCCGGCTGGACCTCAGGCCATGGCACCGGGGTGAAATGCGCAAGATCCACCTGACTGCGCACCTGATTGCGATAGCGGCCGTCAATGAACACCCCGGCCTTATCCATCAGAGCAATGCAGAACCCAGCTGATCCCGTAAAGCCCGACAACCACGCCAGCCGCTGGTCACATTTTGCCACATATTCGCCCTGATGGGCATCCGAACGGGGAATGATGAACCCGTCCAGCCCCTTCATTTTCATCGCCCGGCGCAAACGCTCCAGCCGGGCGGGGCCTTTGCTGGGATCGGCGGTGGTGTCAAAGCTCTGATACATCTGGTTTCTCCGGGACTGATCTGCGCGCAGTTTGCCCCCGTGCGCAGGGAAGGAAAAGCGGAATATTTGGTTGACAGGAAAAGGCCTGCGCCGCACCACTTTGCGCCAGAAACTAGCGACAATTTGGTGATCGGGAAGGTGAGCAGATGTATCGGATGTCAAATGCGGATTTGATCGAACTCACTGCGTGGCGGCGGGAAATGCACCGTTGGCCAGAGATCTCTGGTGAGGAATGCGAGACCGCCCGGCGTGTGACCAACGCCTTGTCCTCGCTTGGCCCGGACCAGATTGAAACCCAACTTGGCGGCCATGGGGTTGCGGCGGTGTTTCGTGGTGAAGGGGCCGTGCGCAAAACCGTGATGCTGCGCTGCGAGTTGGACGGGCTGCCCATCGAAGAACTGTCAGAGGCAGAGCATCGCTCGCAAGTGCCTGGAAAAGGACATCTGTGTGGCCATGACGGTCATATGGCGATCCTGATCGGCGTGGCGCGGCAATTGGCACGGGCGCGGTTTCGCGGGCTTGATGTGATCTTGCTGTTCCAGCCCGCCGAGGAAACCGGGGCTGGGGCAAAAGCGGTGCTTAAAGATGGCCGATTGCAAGGGCTTGCGCCGCAGGTTGCTCTGTCGCTGCACAATGTGCCCGGCCAACCGCTGGGTGAAATCGCGGTGCGTCCGGGGCCAGTCAATTGCGCGTCGCGCGGAATGATCGTGCGTTTTTCCGGGCGCACAGCGCATGCGTCGCAGCCGGAAACTGGGGTTTCGCCGGGCATGGCGATGGGCGAGGTGATTGCCGGATTTGCTGCAATGTCGACGGGGACCCCCGCGATCCCGGCTTTCGCATGGCCACAGTAACGCATGCGGAACTGGGCGAGAAAACCTTTGGTGTTGCCCCCGGTGCGGGTGAAGTCTGGATCACACTGCGCAGCTTAACCAACGACGGCATGGCACGGCTGGTCGAGGAGGCGGAAAATCTGGCGCGTGCCACGGGTGAAGCCCATGACTTGTCGGTCGACTGGTCTTACCACGATGTGTTTGCAGGCTGTGTGAATGACGCGGGGCTTACTGATCTGGCCACATCTGCCCTAAAGCAGGTTGGCCTTCAGGTGACGGGCGGTGATTTGCCGATGCGTTGGTCCGAGGATTTTGGTCTGTACGGCGCGATTTGCCCGTCGGTCATGCTGTTTCCAGGCAGCGGCACGACAACGCCCGCGCTGCACAACCCGGACTATGATTTTCCGGACGATCTGATCCGCATTTGCACCGAGGCTTTCATGGCCATCCTGAGCCAGCTGGAAAAGGAGACGAGAGCTAGAAGGGGAAAGAGGGGGCTTACCCCGCCTTTTTGATCCCCATCAGCCGTGCGCGAGCACGCGGATCGCTGTCAAACAGCGCTGCCAACTGTTCAGTCATTGCACCGGCAAGCTGTTCCGCGTCGGTGATGGTTACAGCGCGGTCATAGTAGCGCGTCACATCGTGGCCGATGCCGATTGCCAGAAGTTCAACCCGTGCCTGTTTCTCCACCATCGCAATCACGTCACGCAGATGTTTTTCCAGATAATTCGCAGGGTTAACGGACAAAGTTGAATCATCCACCGGCGCCCCATCGGAAATCACCATCAGGATCTTGCGCGCTTCAGGACGTGAGCAGATCCGGCGGTGCGCCCATTCCAGCGCCTCACCGTCGATGTTTTCCTTAAGCAGCCCTTCTTTCATCATCAGGCCCAGATTGTCCCGTGTTCGGCGCATGGGCGCATCAGCCTGCTTGTAGATGATGTGGCGTAGGTCGTTCAGGCGACCGGGTTGCCCGGGGCGGCCGTCAGCCAGCCATTTTTCGCGTGCAAGCCCACCTTTCCAGGCGCGGGTCGTGAAGCCCAGCACCTCGACCTTCACACCGCAGCGTTCCAATGTGCGGGACAGAACGTCAGCGCAGATTGCTGCAATGGAAATCGGGCGGCCGCGCATGGAGCCGGAATTGTCCAGCAAAAGCGTGACCACTGTGTCGCGGAATTCAGTGTCTTTTTCCTGTTTGAACGACAGTGGTGTGGTCGGATTGGCAACCACCCGTGCCAGACGTCCGGCGTCCAGCGTGCCTTCTTCCAGATCAAACAACCACGACCGGTTCTGTTGTGCCTGTAGGCGGCGCTGAAGCTTGTTTGCCAAACGACCGACGGCCCCCTTCAGCGGTTCCAACTGCTGATCGAGATAGGCGCGCAGCCGTTCCAGTTCCGCCGGTTCTGCCAATTCTTCGGCCATAATTTCTTCGTCGTGTTCGTTCAGATAGACCTCGTAATGCGGGTCCGCATCTGAAGCGGGCGCAGGGGCGGGGGGCTCCAGCGGGGCTTCGCCCTCGGGCATTTCAGCCTCATCGCCCATTTCGTCCTCGGACATGTCGTCAATGGTGACCTGAGCCTCGGTCTGGTCCATGGTCTCGTCTTGCGACTGTTCGGGTTGGGCGTCTTGTTCTTCGGACCCGTCTTCGCCCTGCTCTTGTTGTTCGTCCTGAGACTGTTCGTCTTCCTGTTCCGCGTCATCATCGGACTGGTCGTCCTGATCGGGGTCTTCGCCCAACTGGTCGCCATAGCCCAGATCTTCGATCACCTGACGGGCGAAGCGGGCAAAGCCTTGTTGGTCCGACAGAGTCTCTTGCAGAGTATCCAAATGGTCGCCGGCCTGGCCTTCGATAAAGTCGCGCCAAAGCGACATCACATTGTCAGCGGCGGGGGGCAGATCGCGGCCAGTGGCCAGATGGCGTACCAGATATCCAGCTGCATCCGCCAACGGAGCATCGGCTGCAGCGGTCATCTGGTCATAGCCAAGGCGCGTGGCATCTGTTTGAATTTTAACGTCAATATTGCCAGCAGTGCCCGGCATGTCGCGCGCGCCATTGCTTCGCAGCGGGCGGTTTCCATGGCCTCATAAAGATCGCGGGCCATTTGTCCAGCTGGTGCATAACGCAGATGCATTGCCGGATCATGATAGCGATGCTTCATGGCAAAGGCATCCGCTGTACCACGGGCCAACAACACCTCATCGCGGGTCATCCGGCGGGTTACCTGCGGCAGGCGCACCGCATCATTGGTGGCCCCGGGGGGGTCCACCGAATAGGTCACGGACAGATCGGCATCGTCAGCCAGCGTTTTGGTCGCTTCGGCCAGCGCCTTCTTGAACGGATCAGCGGGGTTGTCTGTTGGCTTGTTCATGGCCTCAAACTAGGGGGTTGCCTGCGCTTTGGAAAGCGGTTTTCCGACATTTTGGAGCGGATTTGTGAGGCCAGTTCAGGGCATTGATCAGCCCAGTGGCGTCGTGGTCGGCACCCCAAGGCGGTCACACCAATTGATCCGTTTTTCACCGTGATACGGCACCGCGAGCCCCGCTTCGATCATGATTTCCGCCACATCGCGCCCATCGATATAAAGCGTGGTCAACAAGCGGCGGTATTTGTCGGGACGGCCTGTGACTGGCAGCACTTCACCTGCATTTTCAATCAGGTTGCGCAGGTGGTTTGTCGCCACTTTTCCCAGTGCCTTTTCATCTGGACAGCGTGAGCGGAAGGTTTCCGGCGTGTCAAATCCCATCAGGCGCAGGTTGGTTTCACGGCCATGGCAAATCGCCTTGACGGTATCCCCATCCACCACGCGGATGATGTCACATGCAGATGGCGGCGCCGAGGCAGCGGTCATCTTTTTTGGTTCTTCCTTACAGGCAGACAATGCCGCCAACGCACAGATCAACAGGACACGCATGTCACCCTCACCCATTTTTCACCCATAGCGATCATCGCACAGGCGCACTTGTAAAACGTTAATTGAAGGCGAAACCTCCGGCAAAAACAGTAGCTTCATGGTTAACGACACTTTTGTTAGTTCATGCCGTACTTGCTTGGATAGACGTTGAACAGTGGTAACGTGGCATAGGGAAATCTGCTCAACGAACATCTCCAAAGGCGTCCAAGCAGGTCGCTTTGTCTGCAATGTAAAGCCCCATATCCGGCAATTGCGATGGGAAATGAATTGCACCAAAGGCATCCATATAGTCGCTGGTAAAAACTTCACTCTTTAGATCAAGCATATCCATCTTTTCGGTGATGTTCTGATATGTGGGAAGTTCGAGGACCCAATTGAACACCTGACCCAATTCGAAATTTGTTCCTGTAATCGGGTTATGTACCAGGATGGTGCGTCTTATCCTCAATGCAGACAGGAGTGATTGACATCGTTGTGTGATAAAGTCCGGATCGTTGGCTTCCGGGCTGGCCTCTATCGGAACCATGCGGTTATCACCTGCTTGCTCCATCGGCTGCGGATCTAGCCCTGCCAATATAGGAGTTGGAAGGGCTAGTAGTCCTACGAGCGCAGCAAATCTCACCCCAAGCTCATGCTGGCCGCCGATTCCGGCAACTCTTCGTCAAAGCAGCGCTGGTAGAACTCGGCCACGGTCTGGCGTTCCAGCTCGTCACATTTGTTGAGGAACGAGAGGCGGAAGGCATAGCCGACGTCACGGAAGATGCGCGCGTTTTCGGCCCAGTTCAGCACGGTGCGCGGGCTCATCACGGTCGACAGGTCGCCATTCATAAAGGCGGTGCGGGTCAGGTCGGCCACGGTGACCATCTGCGCCACGGTCTTGCGGCCGCTTTCGGTGTTCATCATCGCGTTTTTCGCCAACACGATGTTGGTCTCGGCGTCATGTGACAGATAATTCAGCGTGGCGACCAGAGACCAGCGGTCCATCTGTGCCTGGTTGATCTGCTGCACCCCATGGTAAAGCCCGGTGGTATCGCCCAGACCCACAGTGTTTGCGGTGGCAAACAGGCGGAAATTGGGGTTCGGGGTGATCACTTCGTTTTGGTCCAACAGCGTCAGCTTGCCGTCATGTTCAAGCACGCGTTGGATTACAAACATCACATCTGCGCGGCCCGCATCATATTCGTCAAACACGATGGCGGTTGAATTGCGCAGTGCCCAAGGCAGGATGCCTTCCTGAAACTCGGTGACCTGCATCCCGTCTTTCAGCTTGATCGCATCTTTCCCAATCAGGTCGATCCGCGAGATGTGGCTGTCGAGGTTCACGCGCACACAGGGCCAGTTCAGCCGCGCGGCGACCTGTTCGATGTGGGTCGATTTACCGGTGCCGTGATAGCCCTGCACCATCACGCGACGGTTGAAGGCAAACCCTGCCAGAATGGCCAGCGTGGTGTCGGGGTCAAATTTATAGGTGGTGTCCACTTCCGGCACGCGGTCGGTGCGGTCTGCAAAGCCCTTCACTGTCATATCAGTGTCGATGCCAAAGACCTCGCGAACCGAGATATCTTCAGTGGGTTTTGCATTCACATCCATTTGCGCATTCCTTCCTGAACGGTTTCGGCGTCCGCCTCTGCGGACCGGTGCCAACCCCGGTGTGGTGCCTGATTATTTCGCCTCGTGCAAGGGGAGCGTGAAGGAATTTTCTACCATTGATATTGCCAGACTGGAGGCGGTGGTAAGGCCACGGAAATTGTGACGGTTTTACATAGGGAGATTTCGCAAATGACGAGGGGCAGGGCACATGAAAACGCCCCGCAGGTGGGTCCTCGGGGCGATTGTCTGTCCATATGTCATGCGCTTACTTAAAGCTGCGGCTGTCCTTGATCTGATCCCAGGCCCAGACGACTTCTTGCAACTGATCTTCCTGGCTGCGGTCGCCGCCGTTCATATCGGGGTGCAGCACTTTGATCAGCTTTTTATACGCCTTGCGCACCTCGGCCTTGGTCCAGTGATCCTTGGCTTCAAGGATCTCGATGGCGCGGCGTTCGGTCGGGGGCAGGCGGCGGGTGGTGCCGGTCACGGATTTGCCTGGGTTCTGGGTGGCGTTCTCACCCAGAACCTGATGTGCATCATCCACCCCGAGGCGTGCCCAGGCCCGCTGTTCGTCGGTCTGTTTTCCAAAGGGTTTGGTTTCGCGTTCCCAGACCCGATCCTTGTCGGATTGTTCGTTGATATCTTGCTCAGTGGCCCCGTCGAAGAAGTTCCACTTTAGATTGTACTCGCGCACATGCTCTTTGCAAAACCACTTAAACTCGTCCAGATGGTCGGGCGAGCGGGGCGCGCGGTATTTGCCCGCCTCGGTGCAGCCGGGATGTTCGCATTCGCGGGTAGAAGTTTCAAACGCCCCAGACATGCCACGCCGTCCGCGCGGGTTCTTTTTCTTGGCGGCGGAAACCGACATATTGAAACCAAAAGGATCGTCGTTTGCCATTAGTTCACTCTTTTCGACTCGGACCCGTGAGTTTAGGGATTTTTGCAGATGTTTGAAGAGGGAAGTGACCTAAAATGACACGCCGCGACCAGATTTTTTCCAAGCTCGACGCCGCTTTTGCACCACAAGACCTTGAGGTTGTTGATGAAAGTGAGCAGCACCGTGGCCACGCGGGGTATCAAGACGGGGGAGAAAGCCATTTCCGTGTGGTGATCCATGCGCAAAAGCTTGCCGATCTCAACCGGGTGGCGCGCCACCGTGCCGTTCATAAGGCGATTGGCACGGAGCTGATGGGGCAGATCCACGCCCTGGCGCTTGAAATCAACGGTTGACGCTTAGCCCCGCTCGGTTGCCTCGTCCTGTGTGATGGCCTGCGTAGCGCCTTGTGACAGGGTGGGTCCGTCTTCCGGCAGCTCATTGGCAGATGTTGCAGATGGCAGTGCCGGGGCGTGCTGATCTGCAGCGGCATCCACGGGCGCGGGTGCCTCTACCGCGGCCGGGGTCATCTCTTCCACCTCATCCCATTCGCGCATCCGGCGGAACACCAGAAGATTGCGGAAGGTTGAGGTTTTCCCGGTCAGCCCTTTGCGTTCTTCTGCTGGCAGGGTCTCAGCGCGTTGGTATTCCCAGCCGCCAGCGGCCATTTCATTCAAAAGGTCCGACATCGAGAGGGCAAAACGATCTTCGGGGGTTTTCACGCCTTTGGCCTTTGTGCCTTTCGATGGGGCGGGGATCACGCGGTATTCGTACATGGAACCTGTCTCGCTGTTATTTGATTGCGTTGCGTAGCATCTTGCTGCCCCCTGACCAGTCGCCAAAGTGGACGTGGGACAGGTGGCGGCCAATTGTTGCCACAACTATTGCGGTTGGGCGTTAGCGCAAGATCGGCACGCCACTGGCGGTGTCGCTGGACATGGCGTCTAGCGCAGCAGGATCTGCGGGTGCAAAGGGGGCGGCGGCAAGGCGCAGCTCGTTTGCTTCCGCCTGGGTCAATTGTTCGCCCTGTTTGCGCTTGAGCAGCACCTCGCGTGCTTTGACATATTGATCGCCCTGCCAGAAGATCAGGCAGCCATTGCAACCCTTGCCGCAGCAGCCATCGGTGCCGACGCGGTTGGTTTTATACCGCATCTCGCGCCCGTCTTCGGCAATGGCATCAGACAGCGCGTCGCGGCGTTTTTCATAGGCTTTGGTGTTTTCCTTGCCGGTGATCTCAAGCCCCTGTGTCAGCTTGTCAAAGCGGATCCGTTTCCACTGCTCGTCAGTCAGCGCCTTTTCCTTTCGCATCACCGAAAATGCCGGGAAACGTGCTTTGAGGTCATCAAGGTTCTCATGATCAAACAGTGCAAAAGGCACGCGGATGGTGGTGCGGGTGCCGCCTTGCACCACCTCTTTCACCTCACCGCTTTCGGCGTCTTCGAATTCGTACATCCGCAACAGCACGGTGTCGCGGGCGATGGGCGAGATGAATTCTAGCACTTCGCCGGCCTCCAGCTTGTTCTTCACCTCAATCAGGAAAGCATCATCAGTCACTTCGCGCACGACACCGGCATATTCCCACTGCGCCAGCGACGCGGTGTGCTCGTAGTCGTGTGAATAATTGGTCAGGCGGCCGTTGTGAAAGGCGAGCGTGTAGCCACGGTTGCCCACCGCTTCCAGCTCGCGCATGTAAGGCTTCGGGTCCCAGTTGTCCGGATCGCGGTAGTAGTCGTCGATGGCCATGCGATAGGCGCGGGCGACGATGGCGCAGTAATACTCCGACTTGCCGCGGCCTTCGACCTTAAGGCTGTCGACACCGATTTTCAGATATTCATCCAGTTTCGGCATAATGCAAAGGTCGCGCGAGTTGAGGATGTAAGAGCCGCGGCCATCCTCTTCGATCGGCATGAATTCCCCGGGGCGGCACCCCTCTTCCAAGAGGAATTCGAACATGTCGATATTGTTGTCGTTGATCTCAAGCTCTTGTACTGTGCCGTCTTTCAGCCGCATGCGCACGCCGTAATTCCAGCGGCAGGAGTTTGCGCAATTGCCTTGGTTCGCGCCGCGCTCGGCCATGAAATTCGACAACAGACAGCGGCCTGAATAGGTCATGCACATGGCGCCATGCACAAAAGCTTCCAGTTTTACATCCGGGCATTTCTCGCGGATTTCAACCAGTTCCGGGTAAGACACCTCGCGCGCAAGCACCACCAGCTCCGCACCCTGGCTTTCCCAGAAGTTCACCGACAGCATGAGCAGACGTTGGCTGGGTGGAGATATGCAGAGGCAATTCAGGGGCGCGTTCGCGTACATATTGGAACACACCCGGATCGGCGATGATCAAGCATCGGGCTTCACGCGGCGCACTGTGTCGATATACTCATCCAACTTTGGAATGTCGCTGTTGTGCGAAAACAGATTGAGCGTGAGGTAAGCGCGCCGCCCATGCTTGTGGCAGAACTCCACCCCTTCAATCACATCGTCCAATGAGAACTGCGACTTGGTGCGCAGCGACATGTCGGGCGTTCCCAGATAGACCGCATCCGCGCCATAAAGGATTGCCATTTTCAGTTTGCGCAGGTTGCCTGCGGGCATCAGGAGTTCCGAGCGCCGTGGCGCTGAAATGGCCGGCGGTTGCGTTGTGGTCTGGTCAGTCATGGCATCACCTGTGTGTTCGCGCATTTGGCGGCTTGACGTAAATTGCGAAGACCCCGCGCAACGGGTGCCGGGGTCCTCAGATTAGGTTTTTGTTGAATGAAATCAGAGGCCCAGCTTGGAGGTCACAATCTCATTCACCGCTTTCGGGTTGGCCTTGCCGCCGGTGGCTTTCATCACCTGTCCAACAAAGAAACCAACCAGTTTCGGGTTTTGTTTCGCTTTCTCGACCTGTGCAGGGTTGGCGGCAATCACCTCGTCCACGGCGGCCTCGATGGCGCCAGTATCCGTCACCTGCTTCATGCCACGTGCTTCGACGATTTCAGCGGGATCCCCGCCTTCGGTATAGACGATTTCGAACAGGTCCTTGGCGATCTTGCCGGAGATATCGCCTTTGGTGATCAGGGCAATCACACCGCCCAGCTGGTCCGGGGACACCGGGCTGTCCTTGATCGATTTGTCGTCTTTTTTCAACCGGCCAAACAGCTCGTTGATCACCCAGTTTGCAGCCAGTTTGCCGTCACGGCCGTCGGCGACCTTTTCAAAGAACGCAGCGTTTTCCGCCTCGGCGGTCAGCACGCCTGCGTCATATTCTGACAGGCCGAAGTCGCCCACAAACCGGGCCTTCTTTTCATCAGGCAGTTCGGGCAGGGTTTCGGCGATCCCATCCACCCAATCCTGCTCAATCTCCAGCGGCAGAAGATCGGGGCAGGGGAAATAGCGGTAGTCATGCGCTTCTTCTTTCGAACGCATTGAGCGGGTTTCGTTTTTGTCCGCGTCATAAAGGCGGGTTTCCTGAACCACCTCACCACCGTCTTCCAGAATGGCGATCTGGCGGCGGGCCTCAAAATCAATCGCAGCCTGAATGAAGCGCATCGAGTTCATGTTCTTGATTTCGCAGCGGGTGCCGAGGTGACCGAAATCCTGGGTCTCCATGTATTTCTCATATTGCCCCGGACGCAAACCGACACGTTCACATCCGCGCGCATATTGCCGTTTTGCATGTTGCCATCACAAGTGCCGAGATAACGCAGGATCTGGCGCATCTTGGTCACATAAGCGGCGGCCTCTTCCGGGCCACGAATGTCAGGGCGCGAGACGATTTCCATCAGCGCCACGCCAGTGCGGTTCAGATCGACAAACGACATGTTCGGATCCATGTCATGCACCGATTTTCCTGCATCCTGCTCCAGGTGAATACGCTCAATGCGCACTTTGCGGGCCACACCGGGGGCCATATCAACGATCACTTCGCCTTCGCCCACAATCGGGTGATAAAGCTGCGAAATCTGATAGCCCTGCGGCAGGTCGGGGTAGAAGTAGTTCTTGCGGTCAAAGGCAGAAAACAGGTTGATTTCAGCCTTAAGCCCGAGCCCGGTGCGCACCGCCTGTTCAACACAATATTCGTTGATCACCGGCAACATGCCCGGCATGGCGGCATCCACAAAGGCCACGTTCGAGTTGGGTTCTGCGCCGAACTTGGTCGATGCGCCGGAAAACAGCTTGGCGTTGGAGCTGACCTGGGCGTGGATTTCCATCCCGATAACCAGTTCCCAATCTTCCTTTGCCCCCGCAATGACCTTTGGCTTCGGGGTTTCATAGGCGAGATGATCCAACATGTGCGTTTTCCCATGATTTCGTTGTCCCTGCCTTCTAGGGCAGCACGGGCAAAGGGGCAAGAGGTCAGCGTAGGGCTATGAGAGTTGCGGACCTGTTTTATGAGGCGATTTTTGTGTTGGTCTGGACGCTACTGGATGCGAAAATCTGACTTAAGGCGTTCTAAAGCTTCTTTTTGCTGCGAAGTAAGAGAACAGCTTGAGGTGTTCTGTGTCTCGCTAAGGATCGTCATAAGCTGAGGAAAAGACTTCCCGGCATCCAGTTTGTAAAGACGTTTGCCCAAACGTGCCATGGCCTGATCTGCGGTGCCGCATTCTTCTGCCAACCAACGACCATAGGCAAATAGCTCTTCTGCGTCGGGTGTTGTCGTGTTGAAGGCGCGGGCGATCGACCGGATGCACTGTTGTTGCGTTTCTCGATCCGGAAGATGGCTTATGCCGATAAATGCGGCGCAAAAGGCAGCGATCAACTCGTCTGTGTCGTCAGATTGTTCGACGGGATGGGTGTTCGCATTTTTCTTGAAACGCATGCGGCGCGGCGCATTGCGTGCCTCCTGGGCGACATCGACAACATCCTCAATTGCACCGACAGCTCCGCGATGACGAATATACCAAAAAATCCCCCGACCAGCAGGGTTCCCAATAAGCCGAGAAATGGCATTAAACCAACCTTTCATCACATCAATTAGGCCGGACCTTGTGTGATGAAAGGCTGGTTTGTCAAGAGGTTAACCCTTCAGGATGCGCCCCACCATTTCCTGCGTATCCGACGACAGGTTTTCGGTGGCCATGATCCGCTGAAGGGCTGCTTTCATCATGGCCTGACGGTCCGCATCCCAGCGCGCCCAGGTCTCGAACCCCGATGACATGCGCGCGGTGATCTGCGCATTCACAGGATCAAGCCGGATCAACCAATCGGCAAACAGCGCATAGCCTTTGCCGGATGCCGCGTGAAACCCGGCCTGGTTCATCATCAATGCGCCAAAAACCGCCCGGAAGCGATTGGGGTTCTTCCAATTGAAATCGGGGTCTTCTGTCAGGTGCGCCGCGATATCTGCGGCCTGATCTGGTGCGCCATGGGCGACCTGCATCGCGAACCACTTGTCCATCACCAGTGCGTCACCCTCAAACCGGCTGCGGAAATCAGCCAGCGCGGCCTCGCCTTTCTGCGCCTCTAGCAGGCAACCAAGTGCGCCCAGTCGAAGCGTCATATTATCCGCCGCCTCATATTGCGCCTGCGCTGCTGCTCCGCCATCCAAACGGGTGGTGAGTTTCAAAAGCTCCAGCCCCAGCGCGCGTTTGCCCGCCTGTTCCGCATTCGGTTCAAAAGGTGCGACGACGGTCATTTCGGCACTCAGGCGCGGCAGCAGGTCTTGCAGATGTTCCGCCATTTGCTGGCGCAGGGTTTGATGCGCGTTGTAAATCGCCTGTGGATCCGGGGTTACGCCGCCATCAGCCAGCGTTTGCGCCAGATCATCTTGTCCGGGCAGCCCCATCGCCAGCGCGCGAAACGCCGGATCAAGGCTGTCATCGCGCAGCATCAAAGCCACCGCATCAAGATAGGCCGCCGTGGGGGCGGCTTGTCCGGTGATCATGCGGATCAGCACGTCTTTCGCCAGCGCGCGCCCTGCTTCCCATTTGTTGAACGGGTCGGTGTCATGGGCCAAAAGGAAGGCGCGCTCCTCGGCCGAGCTTTCGCGTTCCAGAATGACCGGCGCTGAGAAATGGCGCAGGATTGAGGGGGTCGGGCGGGTTGCCAGCCATCAAAGCTGAAGCTTTGTTTCGCCTCGGTCATCTCAAGGATCTGCGTTGCCAATACTTCATCCCCGTTGGCCCCAATTAGCCCAACGGCGACCGGAATATGCTGGGGCAGCTTGTCATCCTGCCCCGGAGTCGGCAGCATTTCTTGTTCGAAATGAAGGGTGTAGGTGTCGTTGTTAAACTCATCCGTCACCTTCAGGCGCGGGGTGCCGGCCTGTTTGTACCAGCGGCGGAATTGGCTCAGATCGCGCCCGGTGCTGTCTTCAAATACCCGCACCCAATCTTCAATTGTCGCCGCTTCACCGTCATGGCGTGTGAAGTAGAGATCCAGCGCTTTGTAATATTCCTCATGCCCGACAAGGGTCTTCATCATGCGAATAAGCTCTGCACCTTTTTCATAGATCGTCGCAGTGTAGAAATTGTTGATCTCGACAAAACTATCCGGCTGCACCTGATGCGCCAGCGGGCCGTTGTCCTCGCGGAACTGACGACCGCGGAGCGCAATGACGTCGTTGATCCGGCAGACTGCTTCCGACCGCATATCACCCGAGAATTGCTGGTCGCGGAAAACGGTCAGCCCCTCTTTCAGCGACAGTTGGAACCAGTCCCGGCAGGTGATCCGATTGCCAGTCCAATTGTGGAAATATTCATGCGCGATGATCGCTTCGATCCGTTCGAAATTCGCATCTGTCGAAGTGTCGGACGAAGCCAGAACGGCGGAGGTGTTGAAGATATTCAGCCCCTTGTTTTCCATCGCTCCCATGTTGAAATCCGATACGGCGACGATCTGGAAGATATCAAGGTCATATTCGCGACCGTAAATCTCTTCGTCCCATTTCATGCTGTCTTTCAATGCCTGCATGCCAAAGACTGTCTTGCCTTCATCCCCCGGGCGCACCCAAAGTTTCAGATCCACATTTTTGCCAGACATGGTGGTGAAACTGTCGTCCCGAGCGATCAGATCACCCGCCACCAGTGCAAACAGATAGGCGGGTTTGGGCCAGGGGTCATTCCATTCGGCCCAACCGTCGCCCGAGGCCACCGGGTTGCCGTTCGACAACATCACCGGCATATCCCCTTCGATCCGCACCTTGAAGGGGGCCATCACATCGGGACGATCGGGGTAGAAGGTGATGCGGCGAAAGCCCTCGGCCTCGCATTGGGTGCAATACATGCCGTTTGACATGTAAAGCCCTTCCAGCGCGGTGTTGGCCTCAGGATTGATCTCGACCTCGGCCTCCCATGTGAAGGGGGCATCCGGCACCACGCAACGCAGCCCGCCATCGACCAGATCGGGGGTGACTGTTTCTCCGTCGACCTTGGCTGAAATCAGCGTAAGATGTTCACCGTGCATGAAAAAATCACGGCTGTTCGCGTCTGGGTTGGGGGCAAACTTGATCTTGGATATCACACGAGTGGCGGTGGGAGACAGCTTGAACGTCAGCGCAACCTCTTTCACCAGATAGGCAGGAGGCGTGTAATCAGCGAGGAAGATTTTCTGCGGGCTTTGGTCGTTCATTTGGGGACACTCTTTGAATTGGTTTGGCGCTAACGTAGTTGGCCAGACAAGGGGCCGCAAGGTGATGCTGCGTGGCATGGGCGATAAGCAGGCGCCACCGTGAAGTCGTCGGTTTCCACCGTATTTGCCAATCACTGTGGTCGCTCAGGATGGCGCAATTGATCTGTCAGGTCAGTTTTACTTAACCGACCTGCTGAGGAACTCGCTTGTATACCGTAGCGCACTGCTGTTTCCTATCCGAAACTCCCTACGTCTGTTACGCAAAGAACGAGGTATCCCATGGCTGATTATATCGACCGCGCCGGATTGTCCGTGGCGCCGGAACTGGCTGAATTCATCGAAGGAAAGGCACTGCCCGGCACTGGGGTTGAGGCGGTGGATTTCTGGTCTGGTTTCGCAGCTATGGTGGCGGATCTGACCCCGAAAAACCGAGCCCTTTTGGCAAAGCGCACGGAAATGCAGCGCCAGCTGGATGATTGGCACAAGGATCGCAAAGGGGCTTCTCATGACGCGCCGACCTATCAGGCGTTTTTGGAAGAGATCGGCTATCTGGTGCCGGAAGGGCCGGATTTCGAGATCGAAACGGACAATGTGGATGCCGAGATCGCGATGACCCCAGGTGCGCAGCTGGTGGTGCCGATTATGAATGCGCGGTTTGCGTTGAACGCGGCCAACGCCCGCTGGGGCAGCCTTTATGATGCGCTTTATGGCACCGATGCTATGGGGGACCTGCCAGTGGGCGGAGGCTATGACGCAGCGCGGGGCGCGCGGGTGATTGCCTGGGCAAAAAGCTTCCTCGACACTGGCGTGCCACTTGAAAACGCAAGCTGGTCGGATGTGACAGGGCTGCGTCTGGACAATGGTCTAGTGCTCACCTCGGCATCCGGCGAACTTGAACTCTGCGATTCGTCAGGCTTTGTAGGCGCTGCGCCCGATGGGTCGGAATTTGTTTTCAAACACAATGGATTGCACATGATTGTTTGCGTGGATGCAGCCCATGCAATTGGCAAGGGCGACCCGGCGAACATCTCGGACGTTGTGCTGGAAAGTGCAGTGTCGACGATCATGGACTGCGAAGACAGCGTGGCGGCAGTGGACGCCGAGGACAAGGTGCTGGCCTATACCAATTGGCTGGGTCTGATGCGCGGCGATCTGGAGGAAAGCTTTGAGAAAGGTGGCAAGACCGTCACCCGGCGCATGAACCCGGACCGGGAGTATCTTGGTGCGGATGGTCAGGCGGTTACCTTGAAAGGCCGCTCGTTGATGCTGGTCAGGAACGTGGGTCACCTGATGCGCAACCCGGCGATCCTGACCGCTGAGGGAGAGGAAATTGGCGAAGGGGTGATGGATGCGATGGTCACCACGCTGATCGCCATGCATGACCTTAAGCGCGCGGGGGGCAACTCGCAGACGGGGTCGGTTTATGTGGTGAAACCGAAGATGCACGGGCCGCAAGAGGTGGCGTTTTCGGATGAGATTTTCACCCGTGTTGAGCAGGTTCTTGGCCTGCCGCGCTATACCGTGAAACTGGGCATTATGGATGAAGAGCGGCGCACCTCGGTGAACCTGAAGGAATGTATCCGTGCCGCCAAGCACCGTGTGGCCTTTATCAATACGGGTTTCCTTGATCGCACCGGTGATGAGATCCATAGCTCGATGGAAGCTGGGCCGATGATCCGCAAAGGTGAGATGAAAGGCGCAAAATGGATTGCCTCTTACGAGGATCGCAATGTGGATATCGGTTTGGCCTGCGGTCTGAAAGGGCGTGCGCAGATCGGCAAGGGGATGTGGGCGATGCCGGACCGGATGGGGCAGATGTTGTCTGAGAAGATTGGCCATCCGAAATCCGGTGCAACCTGTGCCTGGGTGCCAAGCCCGACTGCAGCGACATTGCATGCCACCCATTATCACACGGTTGATGTGCAGGCGCGTCAGGATGAGTTGCGGGCCCAAGGTGCGCGCGGCACGCTTGATGATCTGCTCATGATCCCAGTCGCGGGTGGGGTGAACTGGTCTGATGCTGAGATCGGCGAAGAGGTGGAGAACAACGCACAGGGTATTCTGGGCTATGTGGTGCGTTGGGTCGGGCAGGGGGTAGGCTGTTCAAAGGTGCCGGATATTCACAACGTGGGTCTGATGGAAGACCGTGCCACCTGCCGGATCAGTTCGCAAGCTTTGGCGAACTGGTTGCATCACGGTGTTGTCAGCGAAGCCGATGTCATGGCTGCGATGCGGAAAATGGCGGTGATTGTGGATGGGCAAAATACCGACGATCCTGACTATCGCCCGATGGCTCCGGAATTTGACGGGCAGGCGTTTCAGGCCGCATGTGATCTTGTCTTCAAGGGGCGGGGGCAGCCGTCGGGCTATACCGAACCGGTTCTGCATGCGCGTCGATTGGCTTTGAAAGCAGAGCTGGCCAATTAAAATAGCTCGTTAAGGTGTACAAACGTAAAGGGAACCAGATGACACTTACTGTGGATCAGGCGCGTGACATTATCCGCGTGACAAAAGAAAAAGGCGTGGCTGAGGCGATGAAGCCGTTGTCAGTTGTGGTTGTGGATGCCGGCGGTCATGTGATCGCCTTTGAACGCGGCGAAGGGGCGCCTCCGGGCCGGTTCGATATCGCGCAGGGCAAGGCCTATGGGTCGATTATGCTGGGCATCGGTGGCACCGCGCAACGTGACCGGGCAGAGGCACAAAGTTATTTTGTACTTGCTGCCAATGGCGCTTATGGCGGCCGCTTGGTGCCGGTGCCAGGGGGCATTCTGGTACGTGATGCGGCTGGTCTGGTGATTGGCGCCGTGGGTGTGACCGGTGATACATCGGAAAACGACCTGCTGGCAGGGGCCGCTGGGATTGAATCGGTGGGGCTTACCGCAGAAGGGTAACTCCCAGGTGCTATATGGGGATCAGGCGGTGGCGCGCAGGCACCGGCTGAGCCCAACCAATTGGTAAATGGCCGATGCGCCCACCAGCAGATAGACGATGCGTGACAAGACCGACATGTCGCCGAAAACTGCTGCAACAAGGTCGAAATTTGCCAGGCCTACAAGCCCCCAGTTCACTCCGCCGATGCTGACGAGGGTCAGGGTGATGATATGTGTGGGTGTCATGGTGCGTCCTTTCATAAGGCAGGTCATATGTTGATCTGGTCGCGCCCTGTTCTTGTTAAGAAGGCGCGACCGGTCTGATTTTGGCTGTGTTAGCTTGCCGGGATCAGCACCTTGTCGATGACGTGGATCACACCATTGCTGGCACCGACATCTACGGCCGTGACCTTGGCGTCATTGATCATAACTGTGCCATCCATCACTTTCACAGCCACGTCGCCGCCGTTTACTGTGGTGGCAGAGTTCAGGTTGACCACATCGCCAGACATCACTTTTCCTGGAACCACGTGGTAGGTCAGGATTGCGGTCAGTTGGTCCTTGTTTTCGGGCTTCAGCAGTGTCTCAACCGTGCCCTCAGGCAGGGCGGCGAAAGCCTCATCCGTGGGGGCAAATACCGTAAACGGCCCATCCCCTTTCAACGTATCCACCAGATCGGCAGCTGTGAGAGCTGCAGCCAAAGTGTTGAAGCTGCCAGCCGAGACCGCAGTGTCAACGATGTCCGGTCCACTGCCTGCATAAGATGTGCAGGCGGCCAGCGGGGCCAAGGTGAGGGTGAGGGCAAGGGTCATTTGCTTAAGAGTGGGAATATTGCGGGACATTTCAGGCTTCCTTCCAAGGTCGTTGCATTTGGTGAATAATAATTTCATGCTAGGAAAGTAGGTGGTGCCTCAATGCACAAAAACGTGAGCAACGCCGTTCTGTCATCCGAAGAAAATCTTCCCGGTCCGGATGTCATCACACGCAAAAACAGGTGCAAAAAAGGAGCGAATTTCATGCTGTCCGACACGCTGACTGAACAGATAGATGCCTATCGAATCGGGCCGAAAATTCACCAATTGCGCGTGGATAAGCGCCTTTCGCTGGCGCAGTTGGGGGAGCATACCGGGTTGTCGGCGGGGATGTTGTCAAAAATAGAACGCGGGGTTGTGGTGCCGACTTTGCCTACTTTGGTGCGTATCTCTTTGGTGTTTGGGGTGGGGCTGGATCACTTTTTCACCCCAGAGGATGCCCAGCCCACGGCGGTGCATGTCCGGGCCGATGAACGCCTCAAATTGCCGATCGCCGGGCCGGATGGGGTGGCCTATCTGTTTGAAAGCCTGGATTTCCCGGTGCCGGACCGAATGCTTGAGGCTTATCTGGCCGAGTTTCCGCGCAGCAGCCCCTCGTCAATCCCTCATGCTCATGCAGGTATTGAATTGATCTATGTGCTTGAGGGAACGCTTGCGCTGACCATCCATGGGCGGCGCCATCGTCTTGCCACCGGGGATGCCTTCTATTTCGATGCGGATTATGAGCACCATTATGAAAATGCTGGAGATGATGCCGGTGAGGGCGGCGGTTGCGCGCGCGCGCTGGTGGCGGTTGCCCCTCATCTGCCGCGTATGGAACGTCGCGGATAAGCGCTACGCAACGAAAGTTACAATCGGGACTTCGCCCGTCGCCGCCTATCTGTTATCAGCGACAAATCACGCAGTAACACCCGTATTTAACTCGGAGCAGACATGACCCGACCCGTCATCGGCATTATTGGCAACTTTTATACCCTCAACGATCAGTACCCCACCCATGCCGGCGGGACCATGAACTCTGAGGCGATTAGCCATGTGTCAAAATGCCTGCCCCTGATTGTGCCCAGCCACCCGGATTTTGTCTGTGTAGATGAACTGCTTGAGGTATGTGACGGATTTCTCTTCACAGGGGGGCGTCCCAATGTGCACCCGGAAGAATATGGCGAAGATCCGACCGAGGCCCATGGCGAGTTTGACCGTTGCCGCGATGCGATCACCCTGCCGCTTATTCGCGCTTGTGTGGAGCGTGGTCAGCCGTTTTTCGGCATCTGTCGCGGCTTTCAAGAGGTCAACGTGGCGATGGGGGGGACACTTTACCCCGAGATCCGTGAATTGCCCGGGCGGATGAACCACCGGATGCCACCGGATGGCACGTTGGATGAGAAGTTTGAAATCCGCCATGATGTGCATTTCGATGAGGGGGGCACCTTTCATCAGTTGTTGGGGAAAACCTGCGTGCGCACCAATACACTGCACGGGCAGGGGATCAAATCCGCAGGCCCGCGTGTTGATATCGAAGGCCACGCCGATGACGGCACCCCCGAGGCGATTGTGATCAAAGATGCGCCCGGCTTCACCCTGTCGGTGCAATGGCACCCGGAATATAAAGCCGCCGAAGATCCGGTGTCGCGCCCATTGTTTGAGGCCTTCGGCGATGCAGCTCGGGCATGGCGGGCAGCAAAAACTTAGATTTCATGCACTTGTCCTGGTGATGACAGTCTGGGCAAACCGCTACCCTGTTGGCTGCAACAGACGCGCTTCATAGCGGCGCAAAACGGTGCGGGCAGTGGGCCCATAAGCGCTGTGTGTGCTGCGCAATTGCGGGAACAATGCAAATACTTCTTCCCGCGTCCCCTCATCTAATCCGCCAAGCGCAGGCATGGCTGGATGAAAGCTCTCAGTTGCGGCTCCTTCAGAGTAGATGACCTCATGACGGTCAAATAGCAGATGGAAATAACTCACCTCGGGCCGGACCTCGCGATAGATCGTCGTCTCATTGATCAGGTGACTGGCTGGGATCAGCACTTCGGAAGTGTCAAACAATAGGTTCGCCGTAGCGCTGTGATGCAAGATCCTGTGTTGCGGGCTGACAAGAAGGGGGCGGTCGTTGCCGATTGTGCCTTTGCAAAATCGGATTGGTGCGTGGTTGCCCACCCTTCAACAGAGGTTTCCCCGACCCAACGCAAGGGCTGGACCCCGTGATCGCGGGTGATCACCAGATCACCGGGACGTAGATCCTGTACCGGACGCGGGCCATACGGCGTCTCTATCCGCGTATTGCGTGTGAAACAAATGATGATCTGTTCGAAATTGGTGAAATTCACCACGGTGCCATCACTAAGCGTGGCGGTGCCAGCTTCTGGATCGGTGTCGCTGACCACCACATCAGAGAAATCATCGACCAGCCCATTCAGGTCAAGCACGTCCATATCGCCGTCGTCATCGTCTTCGCCACCATCAAGGGTGATGGTTGATCCTGATCCGTCCAGCGCGTCTGTTGCATCAAGCTCAAACCGGTCCGATCCGGTGCCCCCGTCGGCCGTATCGCCTGCGCCAATATGCAGCAGGTCATCGCCCGCGCCACCGTCAACCGTGTCTTCGCCCTGATCGCCGCGCAACGTGTCATCGCCGCCTTCGCCTTCGATCAGGTCATCACCTGCGCCGCCCGCGATGCTGTCATCTCCGGACCCGGTGGTGGTTGTGGTTGGGGCAGGGGTGAAGGAGATATTGGTCAGATGGTAATCCGATCCGTCAGACCCATCGGTTTGAACGTTTGCGGTAAAGACGATCTGGTCGAAATTGCCATGGCCCGAAATATCGATGGTGCCATTGCCCGTGTTTGCGCCTTGTTCGGTAAAATCCCCTTCGGCCACCAGATTGCCGTCTTTATAGACCGCCCAATGCCCTTCTTCGCCATAGCTGCTGGAATACAGGTTGGCAAAACTGAAGCTGGCATCCGTGGCGTCACTGTCCAGCGAGATGGTGACATTTTCCGAAAGCCCCGACGCCAGGTCATAACCGATCTGCGATGTGACCGAGCTGTCGCTATCCGAGACTGCGCCGCTGGCACCAAATCCACCGCCGGAATAAGTTGTGATGTTATCACTGCTGGCATCGGTCAGCGCGCCACCAACGACATTTTGCGCCGTGACCGTGAAACCGTTTGATGTATCGGTAAAATTGCCTGAGTTGATGGAGACTGGCGCCGGGGCTCCTCCCGATATTTCACCATCTCCAGAGAGCACGTCATCGCCTGCGCCCCCTCAATAGTGTCGTTGCCCTCACCACCGTACACCGTGTCATCGCCCTGTCCGGCCTCAACCCGGTCGTTGCCACCTTGGGCGTCGATCACATCAGCATTGTTGCCCGCGGCCCCATCCCCGCCATCCACCTGCTCGCCATCTTCATCGGTGAAATCCGTATCTATGACATCTGCGCCATTGTCCCCGGTCAGAACATCATCGGTGCTGGAGTAGCTTGGGGCAGAAGAAACAGAGCCTTCGTGCAGATCGACATTTTCGACATATTGGTTGGAGAAATACACATTGCCGTCGGTGCCGAGGTAGTAGGTGCCACTGACCTGCACGTCGTTATATTCGCGCCCGTAGTAGGTGCAATCCCAGCTGCTTGTGCCAGAGCCAAGGGTTTCGGAGACAGAAAAACTTTGTGCGGTGGTGGACAGATTGTCGCCCACCTCCAAATCGCCGTTCCCAAGCTGAACCAAAAAACCTGATGGCATCGCAGTCACCCACCTTATGCATATCGCATCAACAGCCCCACGCTGTGTGAACAACATGCAGGAGAGGTGGTAAGAAAGTCTGAAGTTTCCCCTCCTATCCGAAGGGATAGTTGCGAAACTTCACGCGATTTTAGTTAAATGTCAGGGGATTAGGGCGCGGATTAGGATTACGCGGCGATATTCAGGGCGCGTGTCTCATAACCACGTAATACCATCCGGGCGGTCTGCCCATAGGAATTGGGTGCCGCGCGCAGGGAGGGAAATAAGCCAAACAGCTCTTCTCGTGACTGATCACTGATTGCCGCCAGCCCCTGATGGCCTGGATGAAAACTCTCGCTTGCGGTGCCTTCGGAAAACACCACTTCATGGTGATCAAACAGCAGGTGGAAATAGGTCACCTCAGTGCGGGTTTCTTGCACGATGCTGTGCCCATTGAGCAGGTGTTTGGCCGGGATCATCACCTCGCTTTGATCAAACAACAGCGTGGCATCGCCGCCGCGATACACCATTCGGTGTTGCGGGCTGACCAGCAGAGCACGGTCATTGCCAAAGGCCCCTTTGGCAAAACGAATCGGCGCAAGGTCACCATGCCCGCGCACGGTTTTTGACCCGACCCAACGCAGCGGCTGCACGCCATTGTCGCGGGTGATCACCAGATCACCGGGGCGCAGATCCTGCACCGGCCGTGGGCCGTAGGGGGTTTCAATCCTTGTACCACGGGTGAAACAGATGATCAGGTTCTCGATGTTCGAGAAGTTGACCACTGTGCCATCCGTAAGCGTTGCGGTGCCGTTTTCAGCATTGCCCGGGTCAAACACCACATCCGACCAGTCATCCACCAGTCCGTTCAGATCCAGCGTGTCGACATCGCTGTCGTCAGCGTCTTCGCCGCCATCAATGGTAATGGTCGGGCCAGAGCCATCCAGCGCGTCGGTCAAGTCAAGATCGAAGGTGTCCGAATGATTGCCACCCTCGGCGGTGTCTCCGGCGCCCAGCGAAAATACATCCGCACCATCGCCGCCATAAAGTGCGTCCTGACCGGCGTCACCGATCAGCGTATCGTCGCCATCTTCACCGTAGATTGTGTCGTCCCCAGCACCACCAGACAGGCTGTCATCGCCGCTTGCGGGAATGGTGGTGAAGTGGATGTCGGTGATGTCCACCGCATGGGTGCCGCCCTGACCATTGGCATATTCGATGACGATCTGTGCCACCGGGCCGCTGATGTCCACCAGCAATGAGGATTGCTCATTGTTCGAGTTGTAATTGTTGTTGCCGGACGCGGTATTGCCCGACAAGCTCATGTCGCTGCCGGGGGTCAGGGTGACCGCAACCGGGTTTCCATCTGCGTCAAAGGCGGTGATTGAAATCTGATCGGTGTGATTGCCCGCAAAGGCATCCAAGTCGTTGATGCGGAAGGACACATCGGCGACTTCATCAGTCACATCCGCGCCGCTGGCCGCAGCAAAATCCACCGTCATAACCGCAGTTTCGGCGTCCCCATTGCCCCAGAGCCGCCCTGAGGAATTGGCGTCAAACGGCCCGCCGCCCACATATTGGCTGTTGGTGGTTTCAACCGTGAAGGTGGTCGAGTTATTGCCCGGATCAGAAAAGCCAACGGTGACATCCACGTCACCGGTGTTTTGGGTGAACCCGCTGGTGATATCGTCGCCGTCGCTGCCTTCAGCCGTCCAGTCGAGGTTCTCTGTAGTGCCCTCATCCGTATCCGGGTGGCCGTGGTCGCCATAGATCAGATCATCGCCCGCACCAGCCAGAACTGTGTCATCGCCACCGCCTGCTTCAACCTCGTCACCCTGTCCAGACGGACCAGAGCCATGGCCATCGTCGATCGCGTCGCCCTCGGGGTCGCCCGAGTAACTTGCATCAATGACATCATCGCCATCGGTGCCCTCAACCAGATCATCCCCTTGAAACTGGTCGGAATAGGTGAAGGCGATATCGCCTGCCGCTGCATTGGGGCTGCTGTCAAATTCCAGAACCTCATAGTTGCGCCCCGCCACCAAAGGCACTTCTGACAGGGTGTAATAACCTGAAGCACCGCCGGACAGCACGTGGAACGTGGCCACCTGGAACTCTTCCCCGGTGACTGTATCGCGCAGGGTCCACATCTCTTCGGATTCAACATTGGCCCCGGATGAGTTGCTGCCGCCGACGGTTACATTTGCCGTGGCCGTTTCGCCGCCGCCATCGTCACCATCCAGCGTCAGCCCCTCAATCCCAGCTTCATTGTCGGTGATGACAGCAGACCCCACAGCGGTAGACGGACCACTCCAGGACACGGTGCGCCCGTGGTTTGCCCCAGGATGTAAAGGGGATCCGTGTTGTAAAATTCTACCGTAAAGGTCGCCATTGGGGTGCCTGCTCAGCCAGTGGGGCGGAATTGTTTTTCAGTGGAGTCTTAGTGTTACCAGCCCTTTTTGATTGTTTACATTTTTCGGATAATTCGGACCAAATTGGGGCAAAATTGGAGCTATTCACGGGAAAAGCGCCAGATTGCCCCCCATTTCAGGGGCAATCGGCGCCTTAGCCTGGAAACAATCTAACTTGAGCAGGGGCGTGCCGTGGGGCAGGCAAGTGCAGGCTGCCCGCCCCCGAGAGGTCAGCTCAGGAAGCTGAACTGATCCACAAGTGGTAATTTGCGCGCTCGGGTGCCGGTCAGGTCAAACAGCGCATTGGTCAGTGCAGGTGCCGCTGGCGGCGTGCCGGGTTCGCCTACGCCACCCATTCGGTCCATGTTTTGCAACAGTTTCACATGGAAGCGTGGGGTGGTGCCCATGCGCAGCGCGTCATAATCTGGAAAGTTCTCCTGCTCGACCATTCCGTCAGAGAAGGTGATCTGCCCATGAAGCGCGGCTGACAGGCCAAACACCGCACCGCCCGTCAATTGCGCCTCGACATTCAGTGGATCCAGCACAGTGCCAAGGTCGGCCGCAATCCACATATCGCTGATCCGGATCATCCCATCCTTGCCGCGCCGCACCTCAACCACCTCAGCCACCGCCGTACCAAAACTGAACCCGAGGCCACGCCGCGTCCCACACCATCCGCCGTCTTTCCGGTCCACCCCGCCATGTCGCGCACGGCTTCCAGAACCGTGGCCGAGGGCGCATGTTCCGGACGGATATGGCGCAGACGAAACTCCAGCGGATCAACACCTGCCTCATGGGCCAGCTCATCCACAAAACTTTCATGGAAAAACACGTTCTGACTGGAGCCAACCGAGCGCCAAAAGCCAACTGGAATGGAAACATCCGCGCCGTAGCCGCGAAACCGTTGGTTGGGGATCTGGTAAGGCTGATCATGGGCACCTTCGGTGATCGTGTTATCCGGCGGTGTGATGTTGACGCCCAGCATATTGCTCAGCATCTGCTTCATGATTGATGGCGCAGCCATCTGCCCGTCAAGGGCAGCGATCCGACCGTTTTCAATCACGCCCCGCATCCGGGCAATGGCACCGGGGCGATAGAAATCATGGCGCATGTCTTCCTCACGCGACCAAGTGGTCTGCACGGGCACGCCGGGCATCGCCAGCGCCACTCGCGTGGCAATCTCGGCGTAATCCACCATGGCGCGGCGTCCAAACCCACCGCCCATCAGGGTGGTGTGAACTTCAACCTGCTCCGCATCGAGATCCGCAATGGATGCACAGCCGTCGCGCAGCAGGACCGGTGCCTGATTGGGCGACCAGATTTTGAGCTTGCCGTCGGTCAGCCAAGCGGTGGAGTTCATCGGCTCCATCGTCGCATGGGCCAGATAAGGCACGCGGTATTCCGCATCGAAGATCTTACCGCCAAGCGCCTGCTCCACATCGCCATCGTCGCGCAATGTGGTGTTTGGGTCATCTGCAAATGCAGCTTCGATTTTGGAAAATACCCCTGTGTCGTCAGGGGGGTAGGGGGCGTCACCCCAGGTAACCTCAATCGCGTTCACCGCCTCGATCGCCAGCCAGGTGTTGCGCGCAATCACCGCCACCCCGTTTCCAAGGTCAACCACCTTTTCTACTCCGGACATGGTTTCAGCTGCACTTGCATCAAAAGAGGTCATGCCCCCTCCCAGCCGGGGTGACATGCGGACCGAGGCAAATTTCATCCCCGGCAGACGCACATCAATGCCGAACCCTGCCGTGCCGGTGGCTTTGAACGGCTGATCTTTACGCGGCTGGCTTTTGCCCAGATACCGCCATTCGGAAGGGGATTTCAGGCGTGGGGTCTGCTCGGGCTCCAGTGTGGCCGCCAAGGGGGCAAGTTCGGCATAGGTCAGTCGCGTGTCGTCGGGCGCAATCACGTGCCCGTCTTCTGTACGCAATCGATCCAGACCTGTGTTCAGGTGCTGCGCCGCCGCCTGCATCAGGGTGGCCCGCGCTGAAGCGCCCGCCATGCGCAACTGCTGCATTCCATCAAGTGCTGAGGTCGACCCGCCGGTGATTTGCAACGACAGGAGTTTTGGAAACGCGCGCCCAAGCGTTGCGGCCCAGCCGTTCGGCACCGGCTGCTGACTGACATTATAGTGACGATCCACCGCCAGAGCGCTGTTGTAATAGGCTTGTGCAGCAGGGCCGTGAAGGACTTTGACCCTATCCAGATCCACATCCAGTTCCTCGGCCGCCATTGCAGCCAGAGTGGTCATCACCCCTTGCCCCATTTCCGCATGTGGCACCACAATTGACACGCCGTCCGCCGTGATCACAACCCAAGGGTTCAAACTGCCACTGCCCTCAGGCAAGGGATTGTCGGGTGTTTGTGCTAATTTATACGCGCCAAACCCAATGCCGCCAGCCACCACGGTTGAGGTGATCAGAAAGGCACGGCGGGTGAACGTTCTTAGCTTGCTTGGTTTTTGGGTGGCCATAATTATGACACCTCCATGGATTTGGCGGCGTCGTGAATTGCGGCGCGGATGCGTGGGTAGGTGCCACAGCGACACAGGTTGCCGGCCATTGCCTCGTCAATTTCCGCATCAGATGGCGTGGGATTTTCTGTCAAAAGGCTGGCCGCTTGCATGATCTGCCCAGACTGGCAATAGCCGCATTGCGCCACTTGATGGGTGACCCAGGCCTGTTGCAACGCGCTTAGCGCATCGGGGGTGCCGATGCCTTCGATGGTGGTCACGGGGCCGTCCACATCTTCCAGGGCCACCTGGCACGATCGCACCGCCTCGCCGTTCATATGCACGGTGCAGGCGCCGCAGGCCGCCACGCCACATCCGTATTTCGTGCCGGTCATGCCCAACTCGTCACGTAGCACCCAAAGAAGGGGCACGTCGCCGGGCAGGGTGACTTGATGGGGGCGATCATTGATGGTCAGGGTCCTGGTGGGTGGCTGGGACATGAGGGATCCTTGCTTTGGTTGATGCACGCTCTGACAAAATGAACCCATAATGTCATCAAGTCAATTGACAATTTTTAAGGACACTGTCATCTTGTACGTGCACAAATATTGCCGGAAATTCAGCCAGATGACCGAAACCACGCCTGCCGTAAATGCCGCCCCACAGGTGGATGAAAAACAGATGACCATCTTTATGGCTGCCCTTGATGTGTTCCGCCTTTATGGGTTTCGTCGCTCCTCGATGGAGGATATTGCCAAGGCGGCAGGCATGTCGCGCGCAGCCCTTTATCTGCATTTCAAAAACAAACAGGATCTTTTTCGCCGCTTGGTGATCGTGTTTTTTGCGCAAGCTGTTCAGGATCTGACTGCAGAGCTGGCCCGTGATCCGGGTCGTCCAGTTTCCGACACTCTGGTGGCGGCGCTGCTGGCAAAGGGCGGCGCAGGGATGGAGGCGCTTTTCAATTCACCGCATGGGCATGAACTTTTGGAAGTGAAGGATTCTGCGGCTGACGCAGAAGTATCCAAGGGCATGGCTGCATTGGCGGATGTTCTGGCGGAGTGGTTCGAAGGTCAGCTTGAAGCAGGCCGGATCACGCTGGAGATCCCGGCGATGGAGATGGCGAAAACCCTGCTTGATGGGCTGGACGGCGTGAAATCAAATGCCAGCACCTATCAGGAATACCTCGACGGGGTGACCCGATTGGGGCGGGTGTTTGGCAAGGCGTTGTCTGTCTGACATCGCCCGCCGTGGGTATGGTCTTGGTTGGTGCTGCCAAGCAACCTTCAGCGTTTCGCCATGAATTCCGCCAGCCGCGCCACACCTTCTTTAATGTCCTCCGTCGAGCGGGCATAGGAAAACCGTAGGGTCTGTGCGCCACGGCGCGGATCAAAATCCAGCCCCGGAGTAACCGCAACGCCCGCCTGTTCAAGGATCTCGGCAGCAAAGGCGCGGCTGTCATCGGTATGCTCGCTCACGTCACAATAGATGTAAAAAGCACCATCTGCCGGGGCAAATTTGCCAAATCCAATCTTTGGAAGCTCTGCCGTAAGAATGCGCCGATTTTCTGCGTAAGTTGAAAGGTTTGCGTCAAGCTCTTCACGCGAATTCAGGGCGGAAATTGCGGCCAGTTGCTGGCGTGGGGGCGCAGATGAACATATTCTGGGCAATCCGTTCCACATGCCGGATGTGATCTTCGGGCACAACCATCCAGCCACCCGCCAGCCGGTCATTGAGAAATATTTCGAGAACGAGTTGATGACATAGATGTCGTCCGACACCTCAAGCGCCGACACCGCCCGCCCGTCATATTGCAGCCCGTGGTAAATCTCGTCTGAGATAAAGCTGGTGCCCTGATCGTGGCAGGTGCCAATCAGTGCCTCAAGGGCTGCATGATCAAGCATGGTGCCCGAAGGGTTGGCGGGTGATGCTGTCAGCATGCCCTGAAGACCAGCAGGAATGTCTGATGGCACCGGTTGATAGCGGTTTTCGGGGGCGGTTTGCAGGCCCACCGCCTCAATGCTCATCGCCTTCAGGATCTGGCGGTAAGACGGATACCCTGGCTCGCCCAGACCAACTTTGTCGCCAGCATCAAACAGGGCGGAAAAGGCCAGGATGAATGCGCCGGAACTGCCCGGTGTGATCACCACACGGGCGGGGTCCAGTTCAATATTATACCAATCTTTATAAAGGCCTGCGATGCCTTCCCGCAGCTCGGGCAGCCCCAGTGACACCGTGTAGCCAAGCGCGTCTTTTCCATGTCGCGTGCCAAAGCCTCGCGCGCGGCGCGCGGGGCTGCGGTTGCGGGCTGCCCCACTTCCATATGGATGATATGTCGCCCGGCAGCCTCGGCGGCGCGGGCCGCTTCCATCACATCCATTACGATAAAAGGGGCCACCTGGCCGCGGGTCGACTTACGCATGTTCTGTCCTTGTATACTGGGCGATCTGAGCAATCAGGCCGGATCTGCCCCGACACGTGCCGTGAAGGTTGGGCAAAGTCAACCAACCGTATCGGGCCTTTCGGGTGGGCTGGGACCATCTGCCGCGCAACCTCGCGCGGGTTTGATCGGATCGGGGTTGGCGCACCGGTTGCAATCGCCTATGTCGAAAGGGAGTTGTATTTACAAGAACGAGAGCCCGATGAAACCTTTTTCCCTCACCAAAAGCGTCGCGCAAGGTGCCGCCCTGAGCGTCACGATGATGATCGCCGCTACGCTGCCCGCCGCCGCATTTGACCTCAACGCCATGTCCGACGCCGAACGTGAGGCATTTCGTGCCGAGGTGCGAGCCTATCTGATGGACAATCCTGAGGTGATCATGGAGGCGGTCAGCGTGCTTGAGGACCGTCAGGCCGCGCAGGCCGCACAGGATGATCTGGCGCTGGTCAAAGTGAACGCCGAAGCGCTGTTCAACGACGGCTTCTCGCATGTTGCTGGCAACCCCGAAGGGGATGTGACCATTGTAGAATTCGTCGATTATCGCTGTGGCTATTGCCGCAAGGCCTATGATGAGGTTGAAAAGCTTCTGGAAAAAGATAATGGCATCCGTTTGATTTTGAAGGAATATCCTATCCTTGGTGAAGACAGCCTGAACTCTGCCCGCTTTGCGGTGTCTGCCCAGGTGCTGTTTGGCGAAGAAGCCTATGATAAGTTGCACCATGCGCTGATTTCGCTGCGCGGTTCTGCCAGTGTCGATAATCTGGTGGCTGCAGCTGATGATCTTGGGCTGGACGGGCAGGCGATTGCTGATGGCATGTCCGCAAGCCGTGTTGATGAAATCCTTGGTGAGAACCACGCGCTGGCGCGTCGGTTGAAAATCACCGGCACCCCGGCCTTTGTGATGGGCGAACAGCTGGCGCGCGGGTATATGCCTTTGCCGCAGATGGAAGCATTTGTGGCTGAAATCCGCTCTGCTCAAAACTGATCCCACGGCTTGGCGCATTGATGGGTTCTCTGGATCGGGTGGTCTGTTATGATCCCCCTGTCCATCCCGCGTAAACGGAGTTTCCCGTGCGATTGATCCGCGTTTTTTCCTGCCTTTTCTTGATGTTGATACCCACGATACTGCTTGCGCAATCTGCCGGGGGAGCGGGCGGGCTGTCTGCTTTGGCGCGTTTGACCGGGCCGGGACTAAGCGTGGAAGGGCGTTGGCGCGGGTTGGATTTGAACATCGAGATGAGCCGCGCAGTGCCCTGGCGCATGTTCACCCTGGATCAGCCGCGCCGCTTGGTACTTGATTTTTCTGAACTTGACTGGACCGGACTGGATCGTGAGGAGGTTCTTTATGAAAGCGCGTTGATTTCGGATCTTCGGGCCGGTCTTTATCGCCCAGGCTGGAGCCGCTTGGTGCTTGATCTGGCGGAACCTCTGGCGGTGGGAAGCTCGGAAATGGTGGTGACCGAAGAGGGGGCCCGCC
>JQGR01000007.1_pt1 | contig 40067 bp, 50 predicted proteins | sample 210181 | NCBI WGS metagenome assembly JQGR01 (sample SAMN02928655, study PRJNA255238) | bioreactor metagenome | biome: continuous culture; feature: L-culture metagenome assembled contigs; material: continuous culture biomass; isolation source: continuous culture inoculated with microbial biomass... | reverse complement strand
GCGTCTTTTGCAGCAGTCGCGCGCATGCCGTTCTTTTCGAGAAAGCGCGATACGCTCTCTCGAATTTCTTTGTGGTCATCGACCACCAGGATATGCGGTGCCTCGGACATGTTTTTCCTTTTAATCAGTGCGGTTTCGAAGGGTCAGGGCCTATTTTGTCACCAATTGTATCAACTCACGGGTCTTGCGACAGGCCATTACAAAACGCTCCGTGCAGGCCATTCAAAATTCGATTTCTCATACCGAACTGAAAGACATCGAAACCAAACACGTGAGGAACCAATGAAAAATATCTCCGTTCTTGCAGTTACTATCGTTCTTTCGACAGCATCAGCCGGTATTGCGTTCGCCGACACTGGACACGGCCATGGTGCCAACGCACCGAATGCCGGGCCGGGTGCCGGGATGAAAGGCGGCGGGCACAACATGATGAATGGCGGCGGGCACAACATGATGCAAATGATGATGCGCATGCACGCTGGCATGATGGGTGGCACCGGCATGGGGCAGATGGGCATGATGGGCAACAGCGGTATGTCGGGCATGATGGGTCCGATGATGGCCAAGTTCGACGCAGACGGTGATGGCAAGGTCACATCGGAAGAAGCGCACGGGCAACTTCAAGCGATGCATTCGAGTTTTGATGCGAACGGCGACAGCACTCTCTCGATCGATGAGTTCGAGATGCTGCACAGTTCCATGATCCGCGAAGCCATGGTTGACCGATTTCAGCATCTCGATGCGGATGGCGACGGCAAGGTGACCGCTGGTGAGATGACTGCGCCTGCTGACAAGATGGAGCGCATGACCATGATGCGCGGGAACATGAAGCCCGGCGCGATGATGGGTGGCACCGACATGAGCAAAGACGAAAACTGATCCGCGGCAACGCGGTTTCCCCCGCCCTGGTTGAACGTTGCGTCCTCTCGTTTGACCAGGGCGATTTCAAATCTGGAGTATCGGAATGAGCTATACATATGATCGGCTATTGGCAGGAGTTCACATTGATGATGCGGATATGCGCGTTCGCGAAGCACTGAAAGAGAAGGGATTTGGTGTCCTGACCGAGATCGATGTGAAGGAGACGATGAAAAATAAGATCGGCGTAGATATGGATGGGTATCGCATTCTCGGCGCATGCAACCCGAACATGGCTCATCAGGCTCTGGGTTTCGAGGCTCGGATCGGGGCCATGCTGCCTTGTAATGTGATCCTGCGAAGCCTCGAAGGCGGAACGGAAATCAGCGCGGTCGATCCGGTTGCGTCAATGGCTGCAGTGGATAACCATGACCTTCACGCAGTTGCCGGGGAGGTACGCGAAATGCTGATTGAGGCGGTCGAACAGGCTTGATCGTTGTTAGGAGGACAATTCGAAATGAGATTTGATCGCCGAACGTTCCTTACGATGTCGGTCGCTATCTCCGCTCCGACATTCGCGACACCCGCGCGGGCTCAAAGCCGCAAAGTCTGGTCAACCAAGCAAGCGCACGCGGCTTTACTGGAGGATCAGGTTAGGCTCTTGGATATTCGGTCCCGCGAAGAGTGGCGGGAAACCGGAGTCGCCCAGGGTGCCTGGTTGGTCAGCATGCACGAAAAGCGGTTCCCTGAACGGCTGTTCGCAACACGACAATTGGCAGAAGGCCGAACCGTTGCCCTGATCTGCGCAACTGGCGGTCGGTCTGGCGCTGTCTTGAATGCTCTGCGGCAAGCCGGTCATGCGGGATTTGTCGACGTATCGGAAGGGATGCTCGGAAACCGTCTCGGCCCAGGTTGGATCGCCGCTGGGCTTCCTGTTGTTTCGATGAACGAAGCTTTGGCCGTTTTGCCCGCCGCGCTCCTCTGAACGAAGCTATGAGGCGACGAATTGCCAAGTTAAAAGACGAAGTCAAAACTCAAGGGATCAGGTTGAGCCAACGAATCCGACCGATCCTTTATGTGTTGACCTTCTTTGCACTGGGCCTCCTCTTGCTTGCCTGGACACCCGAGCAGTTCAGCTTTTTTGACCGCGACACAGTTGAACAATTTGTCTCTGATGCCGGGGTTATTGGCCCAGCTCTCATAATTCTCTTGATGGTTGTTGCAGTGGTCGCCAGCCCGATTCCGAGCGCCCCGATCGCATTGGCCGCCGGAGCAGCCTACGGTCACTACGCCGGAGCCGCCTATGTCGCAATCGGTTCCGAACTGGGTGCGATGATCGCGTTTTTGGTCGCGCGCCATCTGGGAAGAGACGCTGTTGTGAAGGTGCTTGGGAGCAAGGCAGACTACGGGCTGCTCGGCTCGCAAAACGCACTCACCGTTATCGTGTTTTCAAGCCGGTTGCTTCCATTCATTTCTTTCGATGCGATGAGTTACGCGGCGGGGTTGAGTGGCCTTCATCTCTGGCGGTTCATGCTTGCGACATTCGCAGGGATTATTCCCGCCAGTTTCGTGCTGGCTCATTTTGGCAGCGAGGCCATGTCCGGCGATTTCGGTGCGGCGGAATGGCTGACACTCGGGCTTGGTTTTCTCACCGCAATGCCTCTTCTGATCATCGCACTCAGACGCAGCCGATCAGATGATCGCCACCAGGCCTGATCATAAACAACTGAATTAAAATAATAATGCGCTTTGGGAAGCCGCTCGATACCAATTGTTACAGTTCTCCCGTTGACCTTCCAGTAACTGGAGGCGCCACCTTTTCGGAAAGACAGGAGAAATCGATGGCCGACCATATGAACCATCACCACCACCATGGGCACGAACACGGTTCGGACAAAAGGCAACCTGGCGCTGACACCGTACTTGATCCCGTTTGCGGCATGGAGATCGAGATTTCCGCCGAGACCAAAAGGGCGGAATTCCACGATCAAGAATACTTCTTTTGCTCGGACAGTTGCCAGATCAAGTTTGAGACCGATCCCTGGTTCTTTGCATCGGGCAACGCTGAGAAAGTGGGCCAACAGGTTCAGCCGGGCGCGCAATGGACCTGCCCGATGCACCCCGAAGTTATCCGCGACGAACCTGGCGCCTGCCCGATCTGCGGCATGGCGCTGGAGCCGATGGTGCCTTCGGACGAGCCGAGCGAGGAACTCACCGATTTCACCCGGCGCATGTGGATCAGCGCCGCCGCGGCCTTTCCGCTAGTTTTTCTGACCATGGGAGAGTTTGTCGGCCTGCCAGTGCGAGACTGGATCGGGCACCAGGTTGCAACCTATGTGGAGTTTCTCCTGGCAACGCCCATCATTTTCTGGGCAGCGCGGCCCTTCTTCCAGCGCGGCTGGGAGTCGATCAGAAACATGTCGCCGAACATGTGGACGCTGATTTCGCTCGGGGTTGGTGCGGCCTACATCTACTCGCTCTTCGCGACGTTTCTCCCAAATCTCTTTCCCGATGAGTACCGCGCAGGCGAAGCCGTGGGCACCTATTTCGAAGCCGCCGTAGTCATCGTGGCGCTGGTCTTCGTCGGCCAGGTGCTGGAATTGCGGGCCCGGGAACGAACGGGCGACGCCATTCGCGCTCTTCTCGATCTTGCGCCAAAAACCGCGCGACGGATCCTGCCCGATGGTACGGAATATGACGCACCGCTTGAAAACATCGTCGAAGGCGATCTGCTCCGCGTCCGTCCTGGTGACAGCGTTCCGGTCGATGGCGCGGTTGTCGATGGCCGGACGTCGATCGACGAAAGCATGCTCACCGGCGAGCCAGTGCCGGTCGAAAAGACCGAACATGACCGGGTCACCGGCGGCACTATCAACAAGAACGGCACCATCGCCATCCGGGCCACCCAGGTTGGCGCAGACACCGTTCTGGCCCAGATCGTGGACATGGTCGCCGGCGCGCGACGCTCCCGCGCTCCGATTCAGGGTCTCGCCGACCAGGTCTCCTCGATCTTCGTGCCTGCCGTTGTGATCATTGCGATTGCCGCATTCCTGTTCTGGTTGGCATTTGGCCCGAGCCCGGCGCTGGTCTTTGCAATTGCCGCTTCGGTGTCGGTTCTGATCATCGCCTGCCCTTGCGCCCTTGGTCTGGCAACGCCGATTTCGATTACAACCGCCGCCGGGCGCGGAGCGCAGGCCGGCGTTCTCATCAAGGATGCCGAAGCCTTGGAGAGAATGGCGCGCGTCGATACCGTGATTGTCGACAAGACCGGCACCTTGACCCTCGGGAAACCGAAACTGACCGATGTGCTGGCTCTCGCGGATCGGGACGAACAAGAGGTCCTGGCGCTTGCCGCGGCACTTGAACGCGGGTCAGAACACCCGCTGGCCGAAGCCATTGTCGAAGGGGCACAGGAGCGTGGCATAGCTTTGTCGCAGGCCGAGCAATTCGAGGCCGTCACTGGCAAGGGTGTACAGGGTGTCGTGGAAGGAAGCACGGTCGCGCTCGGTAATCCCGCGATGATGCAGCAATTGGGTCTCGACACTGCATCGGCGGACGAGATCGCAGATGGTCTGCGCAGCGACGGGAAAACGGCGATGTATATCGCGGTCGACGGCGCGCTCTCCGGGATTGTCGCCGTCGCTGATCCGATCAAGGAGACGACGGAAGGTGCGATCCGGGACCTGCACGCGCTAGGCCTACGCGTCATCATGGCAACAGGCGACAACCAGCGCACCGCGGAAGCCGTTGCCGGAAAACTGGGGATCGACGAGGTGCGCGCCGGCGTTCTGCCTGAGGACAAGAAGGCTTTGGTCGAGGAGTTGCGCCGCAACGGCGCCCATATTGCCATGGCGGGCGACGGGGTGAACGACGCCCCTGCCTCGCGGCGGCCGATGTTGGCATTGCCATGGGAACCGGGGCCGATGTGGCCGTCGAAAGTGCGGGGATCACTCTTCTTGGCGGTGATCTGGTGGGTATCGTGCGGGCCCGCAAACTCGCCAAGGCGACGTTGCGCAACATCAAACAGAATCTGTTTTTTGCCTTTGCCTACAACGCCGCCGGTGTCCCGGTCGCGGCGGGTATTCTCTACCCAGTGTTCGGTCTCTTGCTGTCACCAATGATTGCTGCTGCGGCCATGAGCCTGTCATCCGTCTCGGTCATCTCGAATGCGCTGCGGCTGCGGCGGGTGCGCCTTTGATCGCGGCTTAGGAGTGAAACCCCATGGCTAACGGACATCAGGGACACATGCCCTCCAGCGGTCGCGGATTGGCGATTTCGGCTTGGCTGACGGGTGTGTATTTTGTCATCGAGCTTGGGATAGGCCTCTGGACCGGGTCCATCGCCGTGATCTCGGACGCTTTTCACACCTTCTCGGCGGTCGGAGGCGTTTTGGTTGCTATCGTGGCTGCAAAGCTGGCGCGGCGACCCGCAGATGAGGACCGCAGCTTCGGCTGGTATCGCGCCGAGATCATCGCGGCGCTCGTCAATGGCGGGTTTCTCCTGGCCATGGCGCTCGTCGTCATCACCATGGCCGCTATGCGTCTCTCCTCACCGATCGATCTTCCGACAGGCCCAATGCTGATCGCAGCCGCCGGCGGGCTCTTCACGGAGTTCATATCGCTTGGCCTGATCTGGAAGCAGAGCAAGGATGATCTCAACACCAAGGGCGCTCTCTGGCATGTCATCCAGACCTTCGTCGGCAGCCTCCTGATCATCGTGACCGCGCTGGTGATCCGCTACACCGGGTTCCTTCTCATCGACCCGCTTCTCGGCATGGGGTTCGGGTTCGTCCTGATCTGGGCCAGTTGGGGGATCCTCAAGGAAGCGGCGCATCTGTTGATGGAAGGCACACCGCCCGGTGTCAGCCTGCCCGAGGTCAGCCGGGCGCTAGAAGCGCTCGGGGGTGTCGAAGACGTCCATCACGCCCATGCCTGGGCACTGACGAGCGGGCGGCACGTGTTTTCAGCGCATTTGCGTATTGCGGAAGGCGCTCCCCAGCACGAAATCCTGGGGGAGGCACTTTCCCAGCTTCGCGAAACCTTCGGGTTCTTCTTCGTCACGCTTCAGATCGAGACGCATTGCCTCGATGAACACGGTGCCGAAGTGATCGATTTGTCGGCAATTGAGAAGGAAGGAAACCACAGCCATGGCTGATGAAAACATTCACGCGCTACATCGTGTCTTCATAATCGCCGTTACCCTCACTACGGTGGCGGAGATCGTCTACTTCACGGTCTGGGGGTTGTATTTGTTTCCGGAAGGCAATGTCGCAGGCAAATTGGTCTGGACCCTGACCTGCGGTATCGCGATGGGGCTGGTGATCGGCGCCTTGACCTATCTCTGGGTGGAGGAGCGGTTCCAAGGAGGCGAGGCCGTCTGGGGAGCCGCACTGGTAATGGCGGCGGTCGGCAGCTACTGCGCCTGGCTTTGCAGCAAGATCGACGCCCAACTGGGCTATTTCGGGGGCGACGAAAACACGACCCTGTTCATTCTGAGCGGGGTCATCCCAGCCATTTTAGGAGGGTTGCTCTACGGCTGGCTTGTTTATGGCAAACCCGCAGAAGCGGCGTAAGATGGGCACGTGATGTCTCAAGGGGCGTTGCTCAGGTTTCCGTTCAAAGTACCGGGTACGCCTAAGACGCCAGAACATAGCAAACCTCGGACATGCCGCGTCCATCACATCCTTTCGATATTCGAACGACCTCACTTTCCAACGACCTCATATTCGCGATCTTTGCCTATTCTTCGGCGTCCTTCGTGGCAGCGAAGTGAGCTCAAAGCATTAGGTGTTTTTCGGACTGGTCCTCACAAGGATACATCTGCCAAAACACAAGCGCGTGTGGAGTCGTCTTTTTTCTTGAAGTTCTAGCGGGTGTAGGTTGTATCCAAAAGCCTACGGGTGGGCAATCGACACGCCAAATGAGCAAGACGATGGAGACTAGATCGAGATGTATACGAGACGCCAATTCATAGTAACGGGCGCGGCACTGTTTTCAACGCCGATTGCAACCCCGATTCTCGCAAGCACATGGCCAACTGCCTCTCAAAAGGCCGCCTGGGATGCGCAGGTGACCCCACCGGAATTCGATCTCGAGACCTCCAACCCATGGGGATTGCAGCCACGATTTCTGCCACGACGCGTAGAGGCAAGGGATGGTCTGACGCCCGGAGACATTCATGTCGATGCGGTGGCAAGATACCTTTACCACATTGAAGAGGGCGGAACGGCGATGCGCTACGGTGTGGCGATTGCCCGCGGCAATCTCTATGAGCCGGGCACCTACACTATCCGTCGCAAAGTCGAGTGGCCGCATTGGACGCCGACTAAATCGATGATTGAGCGCAACCCGCAATATGCTGAGTTTGCAAATGGTCAGGAGCCCGGCCCAAGGAACGCACTTGGGTCACGTGCCCTTTATCTCTTTGTCGGCCAGCGTGATACATACTTGCGCATTCATGGGTCACCCCAGTCGAGGTCAATAGGCGGTCGGGCCAGTTCGGGATGTGTTCGAATGGTGATGGCGCATATAAACGAGCTGTATCCCAAGGTCGCAATTGGCTCGACTGCGATTCTCTATTCAGCCGAAGACAGCGTTACAGCGCGCAGTTAATCCGCAACGCATCAAAGGCGTCTCGCGCTTGAACCATCAGCTAGGTATCACCTGGAGTCGAGTGTGTAGTCCAACTCTGCAATGAAACCTAAGAAGCTTGCTTCACGCAGATCGGGTTTCCGCGAACTGTCCTGAGCGGCAAGAGCGTCGTCTCGACGGGACCGGCATGCATATACCAGTAGCAATTATCTTCGGGGACTAGACGGGCTGTTGCAAGGTCCTGGTTTGGAGCCGCGAGCGCCGCAACTTCTTCCGGGAGAGGCGGAAGAGCTTCCAAACCCTGCGAGTTTGAGAACTCTGCCGAGCAGGCTCCAAGTACCAGCATGGTGGAGAGAAGAATTGCGCTTCGCTTGTACATGAACGGGAATCCTCAAGGCACATCAGTGTTTTTACTTCGCCCTCTTGTCTCGCATCAGCAATCAAATGACGCAATGACTTTACAGACCAAGGCGTATGTTTCCCTGAGTAAAGTGGCAGAAACTCAATGGTTTTTGCCGAAAACAGGCTCATATGCCCAATGATTGCCACCGTCATGCTTCGCACGGATTTTTCCTCTTGAACCTCTAGTTGCTGTAGGGCGTATGTAATAGGCATCATCGCGAATCCGAGGACGTTCCATGCCACATGATGCTGCCCAGAAAAGCCCAGATCTCTCATCTGAAACTGCGGATTCCTGCGGAAGCTGCTGCGGCACACAGGTCATCGTGCAAACGGAATTAGAGGCCACTGATGGACGCAGTTTTCATGTCAGTGGACTGGACTGTGCGGAAGAGGTGTCGATTCTGAACAAGGTTGTTGGGCCCGAGGTCGGCGGCACCGCGTTTCTGGCTTTCGACGTGATCAATGCCAGGATGACGGTTCTGGTTGGCGGCAAAAATGCTTCTTCGGACAAGATTGTCGAACTTGTCAGGACCACCGGCATGACCGCCAAGCCGTGGAATGCCGAAGACGCCAATGCGGATCAGGCCGCGCATCTGAAAACACAGAAACGTTTCACGACGCTGAGCGGCGGCTTTTGGGCAGCGGGGTTCTTGTACCACGTCGTTGAGACCGGCTTCGGCGGCGCAATCGGATTGTTCTCCGGGCACGGCGAGGCTCCGATGCCCATGGCGGAAGCGGGCTTGTTCGCGATAGCAATCCTGTTCGGAGTTTGGCTGGTCGCGCCGAAAGCCTGGTCGTCGGCGCGGCGGCTCTCACCTGATATGAACTTGTTGATGGTCGTGGCAGTGGCTGGAGCCATCGGGCTTGGAGAGTATTTTGAAGCCGCAACAGTGGCGTTCTTCTTCTCACTTTCACTGTACCTGGAAAGCTGGAGCGTCGGGCGGGCGCGCAATGCCGTGTCGGCACTTCTGGACCTCGCGCCGCCGACGGCACGGGTGGTTTACGATGATGGATCGGAAGCAGACGTTCCCGCCGCAACGGTTGCGATTGGCACGAGCTTCATCGTGCGCGGCGGTGACCGAATTCCGCTCGATGGGGACGTAGTTGATGGGGCCGGAGCCGTTGATCAAGCGCCCATTACCGGCGAAAGCGCCTTGGTGCCCAAAGAGACAGGCGATGAGGTCTATGCCGGCACCATAAATGGCGAAGGGACATTGACGGTACGAGCGACGAAAGCCGCCTCCGATACTGTTTTGTCCAAGATCATTCGCATGGTGGGCGATGCCCATTCGCGCCGGGCAGATGTCGAACAGTGGGTGACGAAGTTTGCGCGCATCTATACGCCGGTTGTGATGGCGCTCGCTATTCTGATCGCAGTACTACCACCCCTCGCTCTGGGTGGCGATTGGGGTTTCTGGTTCTATAACGCGCTGGTTCTTTTGGTCATTGCTTGCCCCTGCGCGCTGGTGATCTCCACGCCAGTTTCCATCGTCGCAGCACTCGCCGCCTCAGCGCGCAATGGCGTGCTGATCAAGGGCGGCGCCTATGTTGAAATCCCTGGGCGCACTACGGCTCTGGCGATGGACAAAACCGGTACGATAACGATGGGCGAGCCGGAGGTGGCGGGGGTCTACCCAATCGGTGAAACATCCAAGCACGATCTCTTGCTGCGTGCAGCGGCACTTGAGGCACGATCCTCTCACCCGCTTGCACGGGCGATCCTGAGCAAGGCAGAGCAAGATGGCCTTTCGATCGCCGCTGCCGACGATACAAGGACCGTGCCCGGTCGAGGGCTCGAAGGCGAGATGACCGGCAAGGCGATCTGGTTGGGATCGGACCGGTTTGCCGAAGAAAAAGGGTTCGGCGCCAAGATACCGACAGAGCTTCGCGGCCGCATCGAAGACGCAGGAAGTACCCTAGTAGCCGTTGGCGACGACACCGGTGTTATCGGCGTACTGGAGTTACGCGACCGTATCCGACCCGATGCCAAGGGCATTGTTGCCCGCCTACACGCGCAAGGGGTCCAAAAGATCGTAATGCTCACAGGCGACAACACGGCGACGGCCAAAGCCGTTGCCGCTGAAGTAGGGATCGACGAAGTTCGCGCTGAATTGCTCCCCGAGGACAAGGTGGCCGCGATTGAAGAACTGGTGGCAAGCCATGACACCGTTGCGATGATCGGCGACGGTGTAAACGATGCCCCCGCAATGGCGCGTGCTCATTACGGGATCGCCATGGGGGCTGTGGGATCGGATGCGGCCATTGAAACAGCCGATATCGCACTCATGACCGATGACATCGGCAAGGTGCCTTGGCTGATCGGGCATTCGCGCAGAACTATGTCCATCATCAAACAAAACATCGGGCTGTCACTCGCGACGAAAGCAGTCTTCGTTGTGGCAACAGCGTTTGGCATGGCCTCAATGTGGGGCGCAATTGCCGCCGATGTAGGCGTGTCCTTGCTGGTTGTGGCCAATGCACTAAGGTTGCTGCGGGCGCGTGAGGACCAAGCCGGGCCTCATGGAGGAGAACGGATTGGCGAAGAGATGGCGAAGGGCGCATTGGCTCACGGACATTGATCAAGGGCTAACCATGCTGTATCAAAATGCCACACCAGACCTCACAAAAAGAGGCATCGAGCGGCGATGACTGGCAGTATTCCAAGACGGTTTTTTCTTTTAAGCGGCGTTGCCGCTTTCCTTTCTGGGTGCGCGAGCAAGTTCCGCTCCTATAGAGGGCCAGAGGTCACTCGGGCTCGCCTCTACAAGTCGGAGAGAAAGCTGGTCTTGGATGGCGAAGAGGGTGTGCTGCGCACCTATCCGGTCGGGCTTGGCTTCGCACCGGCAGGACACAAGCAGTTCGAGGGCGACGGGCGAACACCTGAAGGCACATATGTCATCGACCGTCGCAATCCAGACAGCCTCTTTCACTTGTCCGTTGGCATCTCCTACCCGAACGAAGCTGACCGCGCATATGCCGAGGCGCAGAACAAGTCGCCGGGTGGTGACATCTTCATTCATGGCGGTCCACGACGAGGAATTGATCCGATGGACAAGCGGGACTGGACGGCCGGGTGCATCTCCGTCACCAACCGTCAGATCGAAGAGGTTTATGCGATGGTACGTGACGGAACACCCATCGACATTTATGCCTGATCTCGGCGAAAGTTCCAAAGAGTGCTCGCAAGCAAAACTGCGACACCACTTACTATAAACACATCGGCAAGGTTGAAGGCCGGCCAATGTAAAGCGCCGATGTGGAGGCCCAAAAAGTCGGTAACGGCCTGAAAGCGCAGGCGATCCATGACATTTCCAAGCGCACCGCCGATGACCGAACCATAGGCCAGTGCTTCTATGCGGCTTTCGGCGCGAAGCATTTGCATGGCCATCCAGCTACATATCCCCAACGCGAGGCAGACAAGAGCCCACCATGGAGCATTTCCCAGCATGCCGAAGCTCACGCCGTCATTGCGCAAAAAGACGAGATCAAATCCTGAAAACAGCTTAACTCCTGCCGAGAGCACCGAAGCATAGGCGACAACAACCGACTTTGTGACCTGATCCGTGAAGAGGGCAACTGAGGCGCTGAGCAGCCCGAGGAAAACGGTTCGTGTCATGGTCAACGACGCCTCAACCGAGCCATACATCCAAAAACAACATGAGGACGAGACCTATAGAAAGACCCAACGTCGCCTTGTTTTGATGCCCACTTCTATGGGTTTCCGGGATGATCTCGTGGCTGATAACGTAAAGCATCGCACCGGCGGCAAACGCGAGCCCCCAGGGCAAGAGCGGTTGTGACAATGTGATTATCCCGGCCCCCAGCAATCCACCAATGGGTTCCACCATGCCAGTGAGCGCGGCAATGCCCCACGCACGAAACTTCGAATAGCCCTCGCCAAGAAGCGACACCGCCACGGCTAATCCTTCCGGCGCGTTTTGCAAACCGATGCCAATCGCAAGCGGCAGACCGCCAGACAGGCCATCCGCGCCGAAACCAACACCAACCGCAAGACCTTCCGGAAAATTGTGAATTGTGATGGCGATGATGAACAGCCAGACGCGGCGCAGCGATGCCGCTTCGGGTCCTTCGCGACCTGAGCTGAAATGTTCATGTGGCAATTTTTCATTCAAGAATGCAACGGCACCCATCCCAAGCAGAATTGCTAAACACACAATGGCAGCTGGGGCTGCGTCGTTTGCGTAACGCAACTCTGCGGCATCAAGTGCGGGGATGATCAGAGAAAAGAACGATGCGGCCAGCATGACACCAGCCGCAAACCCAAGGGACAGGTCCCGCGTTGCGCGGGAAGGAACCCGCCCAAAGAGCACTGGAATAGCGCCGACGGCTGTCAGTGACCCTGCAGCCAGACTGCCCAGAAATCCGAGCGTAATGGGGGATAACGTGTCCAAAATCAGATCTTCCTTAGTCAGTTGATTTAGTCGCCAGGATAGCTGGAAAACACTTCCGTCGTTCCATCGTTGTGGATCAGAAACACGTCATAGGCTTCGCGCCATCGGCTTTGATCCATTCCGGGTGATCCGAGCGGCATATCGGGTACGGCCAGCCCCACAGCATCCGGGCGCTCCGCAAGCAACCGGCGGATGTCGGCGGAGGGAACATGGCCCTCAATCACATAGCCATCAACCAATGCCGTGTGACAGGACACCATGCGTTGCGGGACGCCGTTGTCGAGTTTGAAACGAACCAGGAGCCCGCCAAACAAGTCTTGGCCCGTGGGCGCAAAGCCGTTTTCTTCGAGATGGTCCATCCATGCGCGGCAGCAACCGCAACCTTTCGTCTTTTTGACATCAATAGCAGTGGCCTCGGCAATCGTCTGAGATGCCAGGACAAATGATAGCGCCGTCGCAAGTGGAATCAGTTTCATGATACTTCTTCTTCGCCTTTCGTAAGCACACGGCGGATCTTCGGCACCGCAAACTCTCTTGGTTCGTGATAGTCGATGGTGCTCTTAAACCGCCCGTTTGCATCGAACAGGAAGATGCCTGCTGTGTGGTTCATCGTGTAGCCATTTCCCTCTACCGGGACCTTTTCATAGCTTGCCCGAAAGGCGTCGGCAGCACGCCTTGTCTGTTCCTGCGTCCCCCTCCACGCTTGCACGACCGGATGGAAGTAGCTGATATATTCCGCAATCACATCCACGGAGTCGCGTTCTGGATCGACTGTGATGAGAACGACATTCAGCCCGGTGGCATCATCGCCCAAGTCAATTAGCCAGCCCGAGATGTCCGACAACGTAGTGGGACAAACGTCGGGGCAATAAGTAAAGCCGAAAAACACCATGGACGGGTTGCCCAGAAGAGTTTCAGGTCCGACAGTCTCGCGGTCCTGATTGGTCATCTGAAAGTCCATCTGGGTCAACGGCAGAGGACGCTTCCCGGCTAGTCTCAGGCGCGCCGGGTCCGTCCACTTGCCACCACCCTACGAACAGGGTGAGGGCAAGTGCACTGCTCGCCATGGCACCGTAGGTGATGAGCTTGCGTCGCTGCATCAGCCCTCAGGTCCACGCGCCGCGATGTCAAGGATGGGCACATTGACCGTCACTGTTTCCTCACCGGCAAACACCAGCGTCAGTGAAAAGCTCTCGCCTTCAACCATTTTGCTTTGCAGCCTCATCAACATGGCATGCAGACCACCCGGCTCCAAGAACACGCTTTCGCCCGGCGCGATGACGATATCTCCGGCCGGAGCCATTGAACTCATTCCGGTGGCATCGGTCTTGGTTTCGTGAATTTGTGGCATCATCGCCAACGGCGTTTCAAGGCCAACCAGCGTGACAGGATCGGTGCCGGTGTTGCGCACTGTCATGTAGGCCGCACCGGGGCGGCTGACGCCAATCGAGGCGCGGGCCCAGGCATCTTCAATCGCGATGTCTTCTGATCCCGCAAAAGTGGCGGTCGGAAGCCCCAAAGAAAAGCTCAGCGCAGTTATCGCGACGGCAAAAACAGATTTCACGTTCGTATTCCTTTCGATGGATTCTTGGTTACGAGCCCGCCGCAGCAACTTCGGCCGCTACAAGTGCCCTCAATTCGTCCGCTCCAAACGGATCAAGAGGTTTACCATTCACGAAGAAGGTGGGGGTTTGGCGCACACCCACCTTTTCCACATCAGCGCGGTCTTGATTAAACACAGCGACAACATCCGGCGACTTGATCTGTGTTAGCGCAGCTTCCAAATCCAGCCCCGCGCCAGCGGCGATCTTGCCAATTTTTTCCAGATCGGGAGCGCCGTGCGAAGCCCAGGCATTCTGATAAAGCAAGAGGGATTCAAGGACCGGTTCGAACTTACCTTGCATCCGGGCTGCTTCCAACAGTTTGATGGCGGTCTCAGACCCCGGACCATGGAACGGGGTATATCGCAGGACAACCCGGACCTTGCCGTCATGCTGGGATAGGATGTCTTTCACGATTGGATGAAACGCCCGGCACGCTTCGCAGGCCGGATCGAAGAACTCGACGATGGTGACGGGCGCGTCTTCCGGTCCGAGGATTGGCGAGTAGGATCGGATTAGTTCTTCGGCGATTTCAGGCTGAACGTAACCTGGTTGTGCAACCGAGCGGGGGCGGGTTTCGAACCAGATCAGGGCCACGAAAATCGCAAGGCCGAACGACAGGACAGATATGACCAGTGATTTATTGCTCACGAGCGAGTCTCCTTCAGAGAAAGAAATGAGAGAATGGCAATCAGCGCGAAGGCGATCAGCGCAAACAGTGGAATCGGAACACCGAGAAACCGCTGATTGTCGCCAGTGCAAGAGGGGCCGGTAGCTGTACAGGGCTTGATAGGTTCGGGCAGGACCTCGGTGTAGAGCCCCAAGTGCCAAAGCGCGATGGCCGCGCCACCGAGCGAAAGGGCAACGCCGTAGCGACCGACCCGCTCATCCTGCCACCAAAGGCCAAGACCCAGAATGATCGCCAGTGGAAACATGAATGCCCTCTGGAACCAACACAGATTGCAGGGGGCCTGTCCCAAAACTTCACCGATGTAGAGCACGGCTAGCGAACTTGTCAGGGCGACAATCCAGGCAAGCGCAAGTGCCGTATCCTTCGACATTTCAATTTTCACATCGCCATCCTTGCTTTCAGATCGGAAAGGATTTCTTCCGCTGATGTTCCATAAGTCCAGGCACCAACATATCCGCCTTGCGGATCAAACAGGAACAATTGCGACGAATGCCCCATAGTGTAGCCACCGGGGGCGGAGGCCTCCTTGATTTTTTCGTAGTAAACGCGAAAGGTCTCAGACGTTCGCTTGATCTGGTCTGCGGTGCCAGTCAGCCCGATGATGCCTGCGTTAAAATGCGGCACGAACTTTGCCATCTCCAATGGCGTGTCGCGTTCCGGATCAATCGAGATGAACAGTGGCTGGACCTGAGGTGCATCCTGGCCAAGCTTGTCCATGACTGCTGCTACCTCGGCCAAAGTTGTTGGGCATACGTCGGGGCAATTTGCGAAACCAAAAAACACGAGCAGCCAGCGCCCCGCGAAATCATCTTGGGTTTGCACCATGCCCCGATGATCCGTCAGTTCAAACTCGGCGCGAAACGCAGGATTGTCAGCTTTCCGGTCGGTCTCTCTTGCTACTTGCAGCCATACAAAACCAATCATCGCTACAGCAGCGAGGCCCCAAAGCAGTTTTTGAAACGCCGATAATTTCACAGGAAGCAGTCCGCCCGATTCTGATATTTTTCAAAGACTTCTAACTCTTCTAGTAGCTAGAGGTTCAAGCCTCTTTTCAGTATGCGAACCACTTATCACGGACCTGTGAAAATGCCTCTCGCTTGCATCTGGTACGCCCTAAAGCTACTGACGCTGTAGAAATGGAGATTACATGCTTACCATTGGAAATCTTGGAAAGAAGACTGGAACGAAGGTCCAGACCATCCGGTACTATGAGCAAATTGGGCTTTTGCCTGAGCCGGGTCGCACCGAAGGGGGGCAGCGGCGCTATGGAGATACCGATGTAGACCGCCTGTCCTTTATTCGGCACGCACGCCAGTTGGGGTTTTCGCTTGAAGCAATCCGTGAGCTCCTTGATCTAAGCGACAATCCAGACCGGCCTTGCCATGAGGCAGACTCCATCGCGCGGCGTCAGCTCAAACAAGTCGAATTGAGAATGGCGCGCTTGAAGGCACTGCGCACCGAGCTGCGCCGCATGATCCACGAATGCAGTGGAGGCAATACCGCGGACTGTAAAGTTCTCGAAGTCTTACGCGATCATTCGGAGTGTTTGACCGACCACAATGAAATCGGCGCGTGAAGAAAACCTGCTTGGGAGCACATCATCTGTAAGAAATAGCTTGAAGCTCTAGTTACTATAGCCTGTATCGATCATTTGCACCTGAGGTGCATGTGCTTTCAATAGATGGCTCAAGGTTACGATATGTTTGATTTCAAGCTCTATATGCTCGTTGGGAGGCTAGCCACGCCGGTCGTTCGGTTATTCGCATCTCGTGCACCGAAGCCGCGCACTGCAATCATTGAAAGTCAGGTCAAAACACTTCGTCAACTGGTCCGGACAGCGCGCGGCACACAATTTGGACGTGATCATGGATTTGCAAAGATCCGCGATGTTCAGGATTATCAAGCTTCTGTCCCAGTTAGAGATTACGAAGATTTCCAACAACAGTATTGGGCGAGCGATTTTCCGGTTCTTGACGATGTTACTTGGCCAGGGCGAATCCCCTATTTTGCTAAGACCTCCGGAACAACCAGTGGAAAATCTAAATTCATACCATGCACTCTCGCGATGGTGCGGGCCAACAACCGCGCTGGAACGCATGTGATCATGGCGCATTTTCATGCGATGCCCAAAAGTCGAATCCTGCTGGGTCGGTACTTCATGTTCGCAGGCAGTCCAAATCTGGAGGAATTGGCGCCAAATGTCTTTGCTGGTGAACTCAGCGGTATTGCTGCACGCGAAACGCCATTTTGGGCCGGGCGAGACAGGTATTATCCGCCAGCAGAGTTGGCCGTGATCACAGATTGGCAGGAAAAGCTGAAGCTGATTTCTGAAGATTGCGTCGACAAGAATATCCGCGCGATTAGCGGCCTCCCTTCCTGGCTCTCGATTTTGTTCGCACGTATGGCAGAACGCTCGCCACATGAGGCGACGCGTCTGTCTAATTGGTTCCCGGACCTACAACTAATCGTCCATGGGGGATGAGCTTTGAACCCTATCGCGACCAGTTCTCCAGTTTGACCCGAGACCTCGAGGTGGATTTTCGCGAAGTTTATGCGGCAAGCGAGGGGTTTTTCGCCGTCTCCGACGGGGCTCAGGATGAGGGGATGCGGCTGATAACAAACTGCGGCGTTTTCTACGAATTCATTCCACTGGACCGATATCAGAGTGACAACCCACCGAGGCATTGGTTGGCTGAGGTTGTCACAGGTGTTGACTATGTGCTTGTTGTTACGACCTGTGCTGGCCTGTGGAGCTACGTCGTGGGCGATATAGTCCGCTTCGTCGATGTCGAAGATTTCAGGCTCCGTTTTGCTGGCCGTATCTCGCAAACACTCTCTAAGTTTGGGGAGAAGGTGTTGAATGAAGAGGTCGAAGCCGTCTTCGCAAAAGTCGCGCAGGATCACGGGCTGGAGCTGAACGACTTTGCCATTTGCCCTCAATTCGAAGACAATAAAGGGCGCTACGTCCTTCTCATGGAAACCAAAGCATCCAATACTTCGGCAGACAGTGTTCGGCTTGCAGCTGATATTGACCTTGCTTTGCAGGCCGCAAATTCGGGATACGCCACACGGCGCTTGAATGATGTGGCCATCCTTCCCCCCATTCTACATATGTTGCCGGTTGGATCCTTTGCTGCCTGGATGGAGAGCAAAGGGCAGGCAGGCGGGCAGCACAAAGTGCCGCGCACCATCTCAGAAAAGCAGATGCGGGAGTTGATGCCACCACCGAGTTAAGGATGACATCAATCGCGGAGATATCTCGGTTCAAGGCAACGGCGACAGATTCAGGGTTGAAGCTATAGTTACTATAGCAATTACATAGTGTCTGAGACGATTCGAGGAGACAAGTAATGCCAAATAAAGACCCGCTTCTTGCACCCACACCACTTTTAGATTTTGAACACCCGTCCATAGCTGGGTTAGTCGACAATCGTGGTTGGAGTCCCTTGCCGATGCATGATCGCATTGGTGCCGTGTACGACTTTGTACGCAACGAGATCGCCTTTGGGTACAATCGTGCCGATGCATCTCCGCCTCTGAAGTGCTGGCCGATGGCTTCGGCCAATGCAACACCAAGGGCACTCTCTTGATGGCGCTTTTACGCAGTGTCGGGGTTCGGTGCCGCCTCCACGGCTTCACCATCCACAAGGCATTGCAGCGTGGTGTTGTGCCAGAACTGGTCTATCCCATTGCCCCCGAAGAAATCATCCATTCCTGGGTCGAAGTGGAAACGGAGAATGGTTGGGTGAATCTCGAAGGGTTCATTCTGGACGCCCAATTTCTTTCGGCGCTCCAAACCACATTTTCTGACACATCCAGTCTGTGCGGGTATGGAGCAGGCACCGACTGCCTAAGCGACCCCCCGTCGAATGGGCTTGCGGTGACACATACATCCAGAAGACGGGCATTGCGCAGGATTTTGGACTATTCGACTCACCCGACACCTTCTATCGCACGCACCGGCAATCGTTCAGCACCATACAAGACCTTTTGTACCGAAACGTCATCCGTCACTGGATGAACGCTCGGGTTAGCCGCATTCGATCCGGGCGTGTTCCGCGCATTCCAGGGCGGGCTTTGCCAAATCACCCACACGAAGAGACACCCAGAGCCACATGATAACGGTCACGCGCATATAGATGCCGCTTTCGGGGATCGAGTTCCAAGGATCAATATTGCTCGTAATTCGAAGGCTATTTCGCGCGGGTAAGAAGGTTCCTGTGATCACCCTTCAGATTTGACGAAGCAGACCGTCACGCGATGCAGAGGTTCAGTGGGTGTGGGCTCTCTGCTGCCACTAGCCGCGCACTGTGTGAACGTCAGGTCTTTGATTTTTAAACCTTCGTTGCGCTCTGGATGAAATGGCAAGGAGCGGATTTTCCTGCCTTTGGCCTCAACTTTCTAAATGTCCGCTTGCTAAAAACTAGGGATTTACCTTCGAAGAAGCCCATCGATTTCTTAATGATTGGAGTGATCAAAGATTATGTGGCCAACTAGGTGTTTAGTCCCGGCATGTGGTGGTCTATTGATCTGTGACCATCAAAAGGACGCCTTAGGGACAAGTTTTACACGGCAGCGCCACGACAACGCACGCAATCCTCTACCAGCGGCCTGTCGTGAAGTTTAAGCCGCTTACTTCAACGGCAAATGAACCGCGATTTCCAAGCGCTGGCCGTTCAGCGTTGCGTCGACATTGCCCCGATTGGACAGGCAAAGCTGTTTGACAATGGACAGGCCCAGCCCGCTAGAATGATCCTGCTGGGTACGAGTGCGGCTGTCGGACACACGATAAAAACGGTCGAACAAGAACGGCAGCGCAGCGTGGTTGACGTCGGGGGCGTCATTGCTGAATTTCAGTCTGGCAACATTCTCGCCAAAGCTTTTGGCTACGCTAATTCGGCACGATTTGCTGTCCGAGGCGTATCGCACCATGTTGGACAAAAGGTTGTCTGCGATCTGCCGCAAGTTATTCTCCGACACTGCGAACCTCTGCCCCGACAGGGTGGAAGAAACATCCAGATCCAACTTTAGGCCGCGTTTCTGAAACCTTGCATCCCAACGGATCTTTGCATCGCTTACGCACTCGCCGACCGTTATGCCGCTGCAGGGTTTCAAGTCGTCATTGGCAGGGTGTTGCAGTTGCATCGCTTCGATTGATTGGGTCAACGCAGAAAGGTGGCTAAGTTCGCTCGCCATCAGTTTGAAGAACGCTTCATCGGCCTGAAATACGCCATCCTCCAACCCTTCAGTGTAGCCGCGAAGGCTGGTGATCGGGGTGCGCAACTCGTGGCTGAGATCCGCCAGGTATTGGGCGCGGCGTTGATCCTCTTGTTCAAGCGCAGCGGCAAGTGCGTTGAAGTTCTCGGCCAAATGGCCAACCTCGCCCCCCTCGATGGCCGACCGGACACCATAATCGCCGTGGCGCAGACGTTCCGTCGCCCGAGCCAGCGACCGCAACGGGCGCACAATCAGGAATGCCAGCCCGACCGAGGCAAGAATTGCTGCCAGCAATCCAATGATGACGCTTGCCCAAAGCTGGCGTTCGACATCGTCGACATACATTGCGTGCAAGCGACCCGGCTCGATATTGAATGTCGACATCAACCGTTCAGAATAGACGCTGCTTTGGCGCATGAATGCTAGATACCAAGCTGCGGCGAGGGCCAGGATCACCGCCGCATTGGCCGCGATGATCTGCAAGGTCAGCCACGGCAGTCTTTGCAATCGTTCAAACACAGGTGCTTGCCATCTGTAAGCTGCCCTGCGGCGAGAACTTGTACCCGAACCCGCGAACGGTCTGGATCATGGCGCCAGCGTCCTGCCCAAGCTTGGCGCGCAGGTGGTGGACATGCACATCAATTGCCTTGGGGCTGACGGCATCCTCGTTGCCGTAAATGGCGGCAATCAGCGAGCCGCGTTCGAACACCCGGTTCGGACGGCCAAGTAGGCGCCGCAAAATTCGGTATTCATGCGGGGTCAGATCGATGGTTGCTCCATTGACATTGCAGGTCGGCTGGGCCTCATCAAGCCGGATCGGACCCGCAATGATCTGGTTGCCCTGCTCCAGCCTTGGGAGTGAACTGCGTCGCAAGATCGCCTCTACCCGCACCAAAAGTTCCCGGGGGAGAACGGCTTGACGATGTAGTCATCGGCACCCACCGAGAACCCGCGCAATATGTCGGCTTCGTTCCCCAACGCGGTCAGAAACAGAACAGGTGTCTGGTCACCGACGGCGCGCATGGCGGCGGCTATGTCGGTGCCCGAAATGCCCGGCAACATGACGTCAAGAATACACATGTCAAAGTCAGCGCCTGTCGCCAATTCCAGCCCTGCACAGCCGGTGCTGGCGGTCACAACGCAGTGCCCGGCGCTTTCGAGATAGGCGCTCAGCAGGTTGAGGATGTTGATGTCATCCTCGACCACCAGGGTGGATGCTATGGGTTCGATGATACGGACTCCGCGAAAGAATGAGTGTCTCACCTTAAGCGCGATGACGGATCACACGGACTGACAATCCAGTGATCCGCAAAGCGCGCCGCCAAGGTTCCGCAGCGAGAGCCGCCGCCCCTGGAAACCGGGGCGGTCGGCGGGGTGCAGCCTTGACTACAGGTCGCCGGCTGGCGTTGCGAAGATTTGCTTCCAGTTGCCCTCGCCCTTGCGGATCACATTTTCCGTGTCCGCCAGGAACAGGTTGTTGTGGGCTCCCGGGCTGCTGTTGAGATAGAGCTGACCGTCGACGATGGCGAAAAGGTCAGGTTGCGTGGGCACCTTTTTGCCCTTGCTTGCTCCGGCCGAGCACCAGCCGCCGTAGGCTGGGGCAAATTTCGCTGGGTCGGCGTTGAACATCTCGAGGTTTTCAGCCGATGAGAAATACCACGTCGCGCCCTGATAGGTCGCGGAGTAGTCCGCCGATCCCACCGTCGGTGCGCCGACTGTATGATAGGCGACCACGTCATAGCCTCCCACGACCGCATCGCCGGCGATGTAGTGTTCATCCACGGCCAATGCCGGGCCCGCCGACAGCACCGCGAAAGCCGTCGCTGCGGTGATTTTAGCAAACTTGTTCATCCTAATCATCCTTTGTCTGGTTGGATTCGATGTTTCCTCCCCGCTGGTGCCCATTCCAGACAGCAGCCGGATGCAGACAGAGTAATTCCGCAAGATTTCAGCGCGGTTCGCTGTTGGTTAAGATTTGGTTAGGCTGCCAGGAGGCGAAGCGCTTTGGAACCGTGCGCCAAATGTTGATCGAACGACTGTCTGGGGTCGATTCCGGTTGGGGGCGGAATCGTATCATAAGCCGACCTTCGAGCGGATCGCGGCGAAATCACTGGAAGAGCCCAAAGTGATTAATGCTGCGGATCGTTCCAAAGGCGGGCTAGTGCAGAAAGCCGCTGTTGAACACGGCTGCCAGTTCTATGTGTTGCCCTTGATCAATTACGGTCTGAAGCAGAAAGGGAGCCTTGATTTGCGTCAACGCGAACGACACCGGAATCCGATAATTAGCGGTGATGGATAAACTTGCTGACTACGACAATCAGGTCGTCAAAATGCTAGCGACCAAATTGACCCGATCCGAGACAACGCCTCGCGGAAAGCTCGACCGGATCTTCCATTTTGTGCGCGACGAAATCCGATTTGGGTTTCCGGTAAACGGCGACTTCGTGAAGGCGTCGGAAACGATCCGGCTGGGATACGGGCAGTGCAACACCAAGCGACGCTTTTGCTTGCCCTGTGTAAGGCGGCGGAGATACCGTCGCGTGTCCATTTCTCGTTGATCACCAAGGATATCCAGAAGGGTTTCTTCAGGGGCCTCGCCTATTGGCTGATGCCGAAGGAAATCTCTCATTCGTGGATCGAGGTGGAAATCGAGGGCCAATGGCGGCGGGTCGACACATTCATCAACGACAAGACGCTATTCGATGCGGCCAAGGCCAAGATTAAGCAACTAGGCTGGACGGTGGGCTATTCGGTGGCGCTGGAGGATGGCGAGGCCGGTGCCGATCTGAACCTTGATCATGAGGTTTATCAACAGATGGCAGCGGTGACCGATGACCATGGCACGTGATGATCCGTCGTTTTATTATGACAGTGAGAACTACCGAAACCGACCGGATGGCTTCCGAATGTGGGTCTATCGGCATCTGATTGGCGGAATAAACCGCCGAGTCGAAGCTGTGCGACGTGGCGTGGGCTGAAGGCGAAACAAAGCGGTGGATCGTCTTTTCGCCTTCAGCCCACGCTTAAGCTAATACTGGGTAGTGGGACTATCTCGTCCTTGGGTCGATCCCCTGCAGCCAGCGCTAACGGCACGAACCGGACCACCCACCTTCCAGGTTTCTCAATATAGCCCGGGAACCAGCCTGTAGCGCACACGACGCGCATAGTCTCGATAACCCGGCAACTCTTCCTGCAAGGTCCGATCTTCCAATGTAGTTCTGAGGGCCGAGATGGCAGTTGCGGCCACAACAGGAATCAGGGTCCACACCGAACCAAGAGCAAGAACGATACCGAACAGGGCATAGATGTTTCCGGCATAACCCGGATGCCGCACAAATCGGTACGGACCGCTGTCGCACACCACATGCCCTTGATCTGTTCCTATGCGCACGACGCTGTAGAAAAAGCGGTTCTCCGCAAAGGCCCATGCCGCAAATGCGTATCCGGCCGATATTATGAGGAAGCCAATACCAACGAGCCAAAGCGGGATTTCGGGAGACCAACCATAGCGGTGATCCAGCCCCGCCACGATGACCGCAGGGTATCCGATACTCAATGCCATCAGTGGAGCGAGCACTTTGTCCCAGGGTTTGGCGCTCTGAATGATTTCAGTATCTTGCCGTTCAGCCGTCAATCCCGGGTGTCGGTGTTCCGCCCAAATGCGCCCTCCTAATCCAGCGACTATGATCAGAGGGGCGTAAAGCCATGCCTGCCACCAACCAGGTCCCCGCCACAAATCAACAGGATCAGCGGGATCAGAAGATAAACCACACCCAATCTGGCCCACTGGCATGGGATATTGATTGAGTTGCCTCTTCATCGCCTTGCTTTGCTGACATGTTAATCTCCGAGCTAGACGGGTCAATTGTATGCCTACCTGTCCTGTCACTCAACGATACCTGGGCTTATGCAAGTGACGGCCATCGGCTCGGTTGTTCTCGCTTCACAACCGGAATTTCCGGTGCCGAAACGCCATCCCAAAACCCGCACTGAAAACCACGGCGTGGTAAGAACCTTCTTCACCGATACACAGGTTCACTTTTTGAGTTCGGTGTCCGGCTCAAGGTGGATCGTGAACGAAGACCCCGGGAAATGGGCTTCCAGCGCCTTTTCGATCCTGTCGCATATGTCATGTGCGTCCCCGACAGCCATGTCGCGTCCGACGACCAAATGAAACTCTGCGAACAAAACGGCGCCGGATGACCGCGCCCTCAGATCATGAAACTGAATTGCGCCGTCCATTTCCTGTTCGATAATGCGCTTAACCTCCGCTCGTGTGTCGCTGTCTATGCTGGCGTCCATCAGACCATCAACGCTTTCCGAAATCACGTGCCAGCCTTCGCGCAGGATGTTGAGCGCGACGAGGATGGCGAGGATCGGGTCGAGGATCAGCCATCCGGTTGCCAAAGCCAAAATCACCCCGACCACAACCCCGGCGGAAGTCAGAACATCGGTAAAGATGTGGCGGGCGCTCGCCTGAAGAGCAGGCGAGCGGTTTCGCCTTCCGACGCGCAACAGGGCATAGGCCCACAGCCCGTTGATGATCGCAGCAATTACATTGACCCCGATCCCCAGCATAGGGGCGTCTTCGATATGAGGATTGGGCAGAGCTGCAACAGCTTCTCGAATGACCAAAAGCGCGGCGATCAGGATCATGACGCCTTCCGCAACTGCGGATAGGTATTCGGCCTTGGTGTGGCCGTATGGATGGCGGCTGTCGGCAGGTTTGTCCGCCAGGCGCACAGCATAGTAGGCTAGGCCCGCCGCGATGACGTTGACGGTGCTTTCAAGCGCATCCGACAACAAGGCGACCGAGCCGGTCATCTTCCACGCCAAAAGCTTGAGTAGGAAGACCAGCAGGGCCACCGGGATCGACCAGAGGGCAAATTTGCGCGACACGTGATCCTCTTACAGAGTTCGCCCCCTTGCTAACTGCAAACTGAGTAGCCCGCGAGAGCAATTTGCGCCGAAGATGCACCATGCACCTTCGGCGTGTCACTCAGTCCTCGAAGATTCCTCGGTCGGCACCGCGATGACATGCGGCACAGTTCGCCATGGACCCGGCCTTCTTAAGCCTGCGGGAAGAGACTTCGCCATCGTGCTCGGAGCGGAACCAGGGCATTTCGGAAATCCGCAGCGGTGTGTCGTCTGGCGCCACCCGGTACAACAACTCCGAGGACCGCCCACCTGCATCGGCAGCATTCTGAACCAGGTAGGCCTCGATTTCGGCGCGGGAGGCTTCATCCAGCATGGCGTTTTCGCCAAAGTGGTCCTCCAGCGTGGTCATGATCATCGTCCAGGACCGCTGTGGCAGGAACCCGGCCGGGTAGGCCATGTGGCATTCGCTGCATTCGGCCTTGGTGGCGGCATGGGTGACAGGCTGCATGTATTCGCCTTCGCTGGCGAATACCGGTGCCGCGACAAACGCCAATGCGGCGATTGGAAGTGTGTGTTTCATAGGAGGATCCTTTCTTCAGAGGCTCATGAGCCAGGAGATAATGTCGGCTTTTTCCTGCGCGCTGCAGTCGCGCCCAAGTACCGAGTTGCAATTACGTCCGAACCACTTCTCGACGAATTTCGTGTCGGTGAAGCGTTCGCTGTTCACGCCGGGGGCAAGCGGATCAATCGGCTTGCCGGTGCGGGCCTGACCGCCCTTCGTGGGGTCAGCCGTATGGCAGGTCGTGCAGGACGGCGTGTCGGGTTTGCCGCCGGAATGCGTGGCCATGAACAGGGCCTGTCCATTTTCCGGCGACGGTGCTGCGCCTGCCTCGTTGCTGTATTGGTCAATCAGGGCCTGTGGCGAGGTGTCCTGCGCCAGCGCCGGGTGCGCCAGCAATACAGCTGTTAGGATCAGTACGTGTTTCATTGGGAGGGCTCCTTGGGAATGGAAATCTGGAACGGGCTGAACCAGCCGGTTTCGCCATCCTTGTGGCAAGCGATGCAATTCGAGCGGCTGTAGATGGTCCGGTGCTTGAACGTGTCCTCGTCAATCGAGGCGTGAAGGTTTTGCCACATCTTGGTGTCAGGCAAGGCGACTGGGGTCGTTTCCTGCAAATCTGCCCATAGCATTGCCGGTTTGCTGTCCGTCGAAGCTGCCGCATGTTTACCCAGCCAATCCGCAATTTCGTTGCGGGCGTCTTCCGGCAGGCTGGCATCCTCTCCGAAATGATCACTCAGCCCGTTCATCATGAGTTGCCAGGACGCGGCAGGGCGTGTGGATGGGTGAAAGGCCATGTGGCAGTCGGTGCATTCGTCGCCATAGACTTGTGCTATCGGCCCAACTGGCGGAAGGGTCAGGGGTTGTTGTGACAAACCGTTGATTGTGACGACGGCTCCAATCACCAATCCAGAAAACGAAAGCACCGCAAGCATCAGGTGCGCAGGTTTCGGCGGCGCAACCAGATCACCGTCGCGTATCTCCTTGCGCCCAGTGATCATCGCGCGGGCAAGGTTTTCCTTGCTGCGCCTGCTTTCGATGATAACACCGGCGACATGCAGGACAACAAGGCACAGCAAGGCAAACCCCGCCAGTTCGTGAAATTCGTTCCAGAACGAACCCTGGGCGGCGGGCAAAAAGACCGCGAGCGGCCCACTCTTCAACCCACTGCCCAAAGCCGCGACACCGGTAAGACCCAAGCCGATGATCAGCATCAGCAGGGCAAAAACCATCAGCGCCCCAAGCGGGTTGTGCCCGATGTGGCGGGCATGGGATGTACCTGCCTTCAAGTGATTGGCAACCTGCCTGGCACTCGGAAGAAACTGTGATAACCTGGCGTAGGTTGGACCGGTGAACCCCCAGACAACCCTTGCCGAGACAAGGGCAACGGCACAGGAACCGGACATCAGGTGCAGTCGTATCCATGAGGCATCCAGCAGGAAACCGGACACCAAGGCTGTGGTCAAACTTGCCACCAACCCCCAATGGAACACCCGAATGAACCTGTCCCAGACGAGGTGTCTGTCATCGAACAGCCCTTCGAACGGCGCGGGAATGTCGCTCATCGATTCTGCCTCTCATCAAACTCAGCTTCAGTTTGTCAGAGACGCCCTGATGCTGGCCTGATGGGGGCTGTCAGGAGATTGTCAGGTTGTGGCCAGGGGCAGCTTTATCCGAACCATCAATCCGGGTTCGCGGGCAATGAGCTCCAGAGACCCGCCCAGGGTTTCGGTCAACTCTTGCGCAATTGCCAACCCGAGGCCCGTGCCGCTTTCATCCTCACGTCCACCTCGGTGCATGAGGGTTTCAATCATTTCCACGGGAATGCCGGGGCCGTCATCGAGAATGCTCAGAACAGCCTGAGCGGCACGCTTCCTTGCGACAATGGTGACCTTGTTCTTCGCGTGGCGGGAGGCATTCTCCAGAATTGCGCCCAGGATTTCAAACAAATCCTCCGTGCTGGCTGCGACCATCAAGTTGCCCGGCGCATCCACCTCCCAATTAATCTCCTTGCTCGGGGTGGCTTTCTGAACAACGGCGACAACCCGATCTACCCCGCTGGCAAGGTCGGTTCTCGCGGCAGCACCGCGTGAGGCGATGCGAACCCTGTTGAGTTCCCGATCGACATGCCTTTGCATATTGTCCGCGATATGCTCAATGGACTCTGCGGTGTCAGTCAGCCCGGCCTCACGCACCCGGCCTGCTTCGCCCAGAAGCGCCTGCAGCGGCGTCTTCAGCCCGTGCGCCAGGTCACCCGCCCGGTATCGCGCCTGTTCGATGTCTTTCTCGCGCTGAACCAGCAGGGCGTCGACCTCGCCCGTTAGCGGGCGAATCTCGGATGGGAAATCCGCACCCACACGATCCTCTTCGCCGGTCCTTATCCTTGCAAGACGCTGTTCGACAGCGTTCAGGGGGCGAAGACCGAAAACAACCTGAGCAACGCCGGCTGTTACAAAGAAGAGGGCCAGAACAAGCGTATAGGGCAACAGGTCTTCACGAAACTCGGCGGTGCTTTCCGCAAGTTTGGCGGCGTCCATAGCAATTGCGGCACGCAGGGGGATGCCACCAAGGCGCGCGGGGAGCTGAACGCTACGCTCCATAACAAGCAGCTGCGTGTCGCCCGGGCCTGCAAGGTCGTGAACATGAACCGCCCCGTCCTTCAGGTGATCAGGCGGAAGGTCCAACGCAAAGTCCCATAGCGATCTTGATCGCATCTGCTGGTCCTCGGCTTCGATCTGCCAATACAGGCCACCAAAGGGGGTGATAAACCGCGCATCTGCAGGGGCCGATCCGATCCTGATTTGTCCCGTTGCATCTCGCTCGACCCCGGCGAGGATTTGGTCGAGCTGGACCGAAAGCTCATCAATCGCCCGCCGTTCCACGTGTGAGGCAAATAGTTGCCCCAAGCCCCAGAACGCGAGCAACAGTGCGACGGACACAGAAATTGCCGAGGCAGCGAATAACCGAAGGCGGAGCGAGCCTGTCTTCACCCAAGACCCTCCGCCGCCTCAAGGAAATATCCGAACCCACGCCTTGTGCCGATAACTCCAGCGCCCAGCTTCTTGCGCAGCCGGGTCAGGATGGCTTCGAGCGCATTGGCTTCGCGGGCATCATCGTCGCCGTAAAGATGCTCAAGAAGTTCGGTTGGCGGAACCACGCGGTCGCGTTGCAGCATCAGGTACGACAAAAGGCGATACTCCAAAGCGGTCACGGAAACCGGAACCCCACGAACCGACACGGCCATCCTGTTCGTATCAATGGCCAGATCACCCAGGGTCTGCACCGGGGATCCCTGACCGACAGAACGGCGCACCAATGCCCGCGCTCTAGCCACCAGTTCCTCCATGCGGAAGGGCTTGGGCAGGTAGTCGTCAGCCCCGGCTTCGATTCCTTCGACCCGTTCATGCCATGCACCACGCGCCGTCAGCACCAGAACCGGCATTTCACGGCCATTGGCGCGCCAGCGTTTCAGGACGCTGAGGCCGTCCATGCCTGGCAGTCTCCAGATCAAGAACAACGAGATCGTAATCCTCGGTATCGCCCAGAAACCACGCGTCCTCGCCATCTTCGGCTGTTTCCACATGAAAACCAGAGGCTTGCAGAGCCGCCTGCACATCCTTGCGGATGACCGGATCATCTTCAACCGCGAGAAGCCGCATCAATCGTCCCTTTCCTGCCAGCCTTCCTGTTCGACTTCGAGTATCTCGCCCGTGGTGGCATCCACCATGACCTCGATCATTCGGCCAGCGCGGGTGATCAGTTCCAGCTCGTAGACATAGGTGCCGTGTTCGCGTTCAAATTCCGCCTCAAGCAATCGGGCGTCGAATTCATTCAAAATGACCGGAATGATTTCAGCGAGCGGAATCACCTGTTGCTGACGCACCGCGTCGCGCGCCGCATCATGATCGTCGGACGCAACTGCGGGTGTGGTCAAGGCACACATCAGGATGATCAGAACATGTTTCATACCCGTAGCCTATCGCTTTTGCACTGACAGTTCACTGACACTCATCGTCAGATCGGCATCAGTGTTCATATGACAAAAGAGGGCATCAACAGGGCAATCCCGCCCGACTTAAACTGGAGAACACTATGAAAAAGATCCTTCTTGCCACCACCCTGATCGCGGCTGCTGCCACAGCTTTTGCCGTCAACGCCGCGACCGACACCGTCCAACCTGCTTCACCTACAAACATCGTCTGGATGCCCGTGGGCGAAATCGTCGCCAAGATGGAGTCGCAGGGCTATCAGGTTCTGGAAATCGAGCGCGAAGATGGCCGCTTCTATGAGGTCGAAATGCGCGACGCCAACGGCTTTGAAGTCGAGGCCTACCTGGACGCCACAACCGGTGAGCCGCTGCGCCAGATGTCAGACATGGGCGATGATGATGACAACAAGGCTAGCGATTACGGCGACAAAAACGACGACTAAACGGCAATACGAAACGACCGAAACCCCGGCAGCGTGCAATCGTTGTGGGGGTTTCATGTGCGATCAACTCGACCAGAATTCATGTTTGAAGAATTCATTCAGGTCGAGAAGCCAACTTGCCGGTGGCAGCCCAAATACCGTCAACACGATCAGCACAATCACGACTGCCAAACCGATCACGGCTTCAAGCCTATGCCCATGAGGCACATTCTGTTGCCCAAGATCATCGTTTGGAAGGTTCGAAGATGTAGCGCGGCATGCCAAAGTGAAAACCCGACAAACAGCGAGGCCAAGACAATATGGATGTCATCCCATCCTTGCCGGTCCACACCCATCACCTGCCAGTCAATCGCGTTGGAAATCTTTCCTTTCGGTGCGAAATACAACAGCGCACCGCTGACCAGCATCGCCAGAAAAGAAAAGGTCACGCCAAAAACCGATATGGCCCTACCTGTTATCTTAGACCTGACATGTGCGCCTGATTCTGCGTTGGCCATAACTGCCTCCATTTCTACTAAGCAAACAATAGGGCGGTTTTTGAATTGTTGCTTTGATCCAGGTGAAGTCATCCTCTGAGATTTTGCGCCTGCATCGAAAAACCTTAAACGAACCGGAAATTGGCCCGTCGTGTTTCAATGTCTGCTTGCGTCGTACGCAATATTACGAACTTGGTTGCTCACGGTATGGAACTCGTCTTTCACCGCGCTTCGAACAACGTCTCCAGGATAGGGCAGTCGGGAACGTCACCTTGGCTGCACTCCGCTGCCATCCCCACAAGTGCCTTTTCCAACTTGCGCAGCCCTTTGATCTTTTCACGCACAGAAGCCAAGTGCCCGATGGTCAATCCATGCACCTCGCCACAGGTAAAGTCTTGCCGGTCAACCATTTCCAGCAATTCGCGAATTTCATCAATGCTGAACCCAAGCTCTCGCGACGTCTTGATGAAGGACAGCCGCTTGAGTTGATCATGGTTGTACTGCCGGTTGCCGCCCGACGTGCGATCCGGTTTTGGCATCAGTTTGATACGCTCATAGTAGCGGATCGTTTCAATGTTCACACCGGTGCGTCTGGACATCTCACCGATTGCGTAGCCTCGAGTTTTTGTGACCTCAGGCATTGAAGAAACCCCTTGCATCTGTAGCCCCTACAGATCGCATGCTACACCAAGAAACCTGAATTGCGAGCACTTGAATGACTGACACAACAAACGCTGACCTGAACAAACACGACCCTGATAGCCGCAAGGCTCGCATGATTGCGGCGGGCGGCATTCTTGGAGCTCTTGCGGCCTCAACCTGCTGCATTGTTCCATTGATCTTGTTCAGCCTTGGCGTATCCGGCGCATGGATTGGCAATTTGACGGCGCTTGAACCTTACAAGCCGATCTTCATAGCAATCACGCTTGGGCTTCTCGGCTACGGCTACTGGATGGTTTACCGCAAACCTAAAGCCTGTGCGGATGGAGAGACTTGTGCCCGACCGCTTCCCAATCGGCTGGTCAAATCTGCACTTTGGGCATCAACCATTCTCATCGTGATCGCGTTATTCTGGAATTGGATTGCGCCGGTCGTCGCCCCCATTCTTCTTGGTCTGTGAAAGGAACCATAATGAAACTCTACACACCAGTTTTGGCCTTGATTGGCTTCATGGCCGCCGCTCCTGTCTTTGCGGCTGAGCAAACAGTGACATTCTCGGTTCCGGGTATGACCTGTGCCAGCTGCCCATTCATTGTTGAATCGGCGATGAGCGGCGTCGAAGGTGTTATACAAGTGAGCGCCGATGCAGACACTCGAACGGCCGTTGTAGTCTTTGACGACGCCATAGCCAATGCAGAAGATATAGCGTTTGCGTCAACGGCTGCGGGCTACGAAGCCGAGCTTGTTTCTAACGACGGCAATTCCTGAGCTTCAAATGAAAGATAGCTCAACAGGAGGTTTGCTGGCCTTCATCGTGACTGCCCCGGTTGTCGTCATCTGCTGTGGTGGAAAGGTGGCTCTGGTTGGAACTGCGCTTTTCGGAACCGTTGGTTTTCTATCTGGCGCTAATGTGCTGACCGCACTCCTGGCAACACTTGGCGGAATCGCGTTTCTGGCGGCACGATCCTTCATGCGGTTGCGCGGGCAAGACCGCGATTTCAAAGAGGGCGACCGAGGTGAGCGACAGACTTCTTAAACTGGGCTTCTTTGGCACGGTGATAGCCGCGCTGTGTTGCTTCACGCCAATTCTCGCTGTGCTTTTCGGGATTGTGGGGCTGTCGGCCGTAGTTGGCTATCTCGATTATGTCCTATTGCCCGCTCTTGCTGTGTTCGGGCTGATCACGATTTATGCTCTCATCCACCGTGCGCGGAAAACCTGATACCGAAAGACCAAAAAAATGCCCGACTGTTGTTCTTCGAATTCGGCAGATGCCGATACATTTGACCTCGCTGTCATTGGCGCTGGATCTGCTGGATTTTCTGCCGCGATCACGGCAGCCGAAGGCGGTGCCCGCGTTGCGCTCATTGGATATGGAACCATCGGCGGCACTTGCGTCAATGTCGGTTGCGTCCCGTCCAAGGCAATGATCCGCGCAGTGGAAACACTGCATTCAGCCAAAACCGCTGACCGGTTTGATGGTGTGGAAGCCACCGCAAAAGTGACCGATTGGGCGGCCTTGGTCGCCCAAAAGCAAGCCTTGGTGGATGATCTGCGGGCAGCAAAATACGTTGACGTTCTGCCAAACTATGAAGGCGTGAGCTACATCGAAGGCCAGGCGCGTTTCGCAAGCGATGGCTCTCTAGAGGTCGGAGATCGCACCATTCGCGCGCCAAAAGTCATCATCGCGACGGGGTCTTCGCCACTTGTGCCAGATATCCCCGGAGTGGAAGACGTCGATTGGCTGGACAGCACCTCAGCACTTGAACAGTCAGAACTTCCCAAGTCACTCATGGTGATGGGTGGCGGCTACATCGGCGTTGAGATTGCTCAGATATTTGCCCGCGCAGGTGTCGAAGTAACCATTGTCACGCGTCGTGGCTTGCTTCCAGAAGCCGAACCAGAGGTCAGCGAAGCTCTAACGAAAGCCTTTGTTGATGAAGGCATCAAGGTGCTGGACGGGCTATCATACGACAGGTTTGAGAAATCGGGCGAGGTTGTCACGTTGCACGCGACACATAACGGCGTGGCGGTCAGGATCGAAGCCGAGAAGCTCTTGTTGGCGACGGGTCGCATCCCGAACACGGGTTCTTTGGGGCTTGATGTCGCTGGGATCGACATCAACGCGCGTGGCGGAATTGTCATCGACCCGCAGATGCGCAGTACCCGAGACGGAGTTTATGCCACAGGCGATGTGACTGGGTCTGATCAGTTTGTCTATATGGCGGCCTATGGCGCGAAGCTCGCCGCCAAGAATGCGATGAATGGAAACACACTCAGCTATGACAACAGCGTCATGCCCGCTGTTGTCTTTTCTGATCCACAGGTCGCCAGTGTCGGCCTTACCGAGGCGCAGGCCGAGTCCGCTGGTCATGAAGTGGCCACATCGGTCTTGGGCCTGGAGCACGTGCCTCGTGCGTTGGCTGCCCGCGACACGCGCGGTCTGATCAAACTGATCGCGGACAAGGACACTAAGCAGCTATTGGGCGCGCATATCATTGCCCCGGAAGGAGCAGACAGTATCCAGACCGCAGCGATGGCTATCAAAATGGGAATGACCTACGACGATCTGGGCGCAATGATCTTTCCCTATCTCACAACGGTCGAGGGGCTGAAGCTGGCCGCACAAACATTTGATAAGGATGTAGCCAAACTGTCCTGCTGTGCAGGATGAAGGCGGTCATGGCGCGAAGCAGCTATCTCGACTGGTCAGTGGTGTCTGATGGGTATGTTGCCAAGGCTCTTGAGGCGTTAATGACAGCGGAACGGATGGCAGATCGGTGGGATGGGATTACTCCGCAAGAGCTTGCCATTCACCGACAGGTGCTGCTCGGTTTCGTCAGGGCTGGGAAGCCCCCAACATTGAACGACCTCAAGATGTCCACTGGGCAAACCTTGGTGGATTTAAGATCATCACTTCGGAGCTTGCAACGACGCGATCTGATCCTTTTTGAAGACGATGTGATTGTAGCGGCCTATCCATTCTCCGCGACCCCGACGCAGCATCGAGTTTCACTGGGCGGCAGGCGCATCAACGCTATTTGTGCTATTGATGCATTAGGAACCGCTGCGATGACTGGCCACGAGACGACTGTTCAGTCTTCCTGTCCGGAGTGTGAAGGGCAGATCAAGGTTTCAATCAACCGGGATGGATTGGAAGTAGAAGCCGTGCACCCCGAAGCTACCGTCATCTGGGCCGCAGTATCGGACGTGAACGGGTGTGCTGCTAAAACGCAATGCCAGTCCATGTTGGCATTTTGCTGTGACGAGCATCTTGAAGCGTGGAAACGTGGAAGACCTGCCGGAACCGGCTTTCGGTTAACTCCCGAAAAAGCCACCCAAATTGGAGCAGCTGTTTTTCTACCTTTCGTCCACTCAACCGACAGGCCCATCGAATTGACGCCAAGTTCATGAATGACCATCTGGGCACGGACTCTGTCTAGCCCTCCTTCAACTTCGAGCTGGGCCAGATGCTTTAGGGCGAGAGGCTGAAAGCGACATTCCTACTTGATGCAGCATCAGGGAGTTCGGGCTCTCTGCCGCCGTTCTCTGCGCGCAGAACGAATGGCTGTTTTCCCGCAAGGCTTGGTTGGCGCAGGGTCCGTCAAAACACCTAGATGTCGATCCGCCACATCCTAAAGCGCCCCTGCCCTGTCATCTCACGGATCAAGCCGCTTTCTTCCAGCCTGACCAGATTGCGTTGCACAGCAGCCCTGCTCGCACCGGTCAAGGCCTCGGCCATAGGAGCCGAGGTCAAAGGCCATTCCGTGAGGACTTTGCGCAATGCTACAGGTGTACGACCCGACAGTTGCGCCATCGCACTCTTCGCGCGAACGCCCCATACTTCAATGCCATCCAGATGACGCATCGCAGTCAAAATGGCGCTGTCCATGCCATCCAGCCAGCGGTCCAACCGCTCTAGCGGCAAGCCGGAGGCACGCAGCCCCCTACCCCACCCATGGCCAGCGGTGCAAAGATGGCACCGCTTCCGTCGCTGGCCGCGATCCTGGCAGCTGTGACGGCCGCTTCGATCTGGCCGCCGTGTTGCCCGAGACCCGCCATGCTCCAAAGGTGATTCCCCATACAGGCGCGTGTAATTGGGTGCAGATCGGAAGCTGCCGTCATCACAGCTAGCCATCCGCCAGCGCGATCTTCGAAACGCTCGGCGGCGTCCTCGATGTTCTCGGGATCGCGGCGGTCAAGAAACGCTGCAAGATCGATCTTCGGGCCGGGACCACCTGTCAGGCGACGAACAGCCCACCCAATTCGGGCCAGCGCTTCCGGATCATCCTGCGCGCCAGACAATCGCATTGACATCCAAAGAGCGAGGCGGTCAGAACTCACCCGATCCCCTGCAAGCCAGCTGAGGTCTGCCGCCTCGATCAGTGCCAGTCTGTGTCGCCAGCCATTCGGGCCACGCAGCAACCGGTCATCCAGCGCACCCAAGCGTCCAGCCACCTTTGCCAGCCGCGCAGCGTGAGCCCCCTCTGCCTTTGCCCAATCGTCGATGACCGCGGTATCAGGCGGTTCCGCCCGTGGCCCGGGAGGCAAATCATCCGGTCCTTCTTCGAGCGGCCCCGGCAGGAACCAGAGGTCGTCTTCGTGAGTCTCCTCATCCCCCTCGGTAGTGATGAGGGGGTCGTCGAAATCATCAAGAAAAGTAGATGCTTGCGGCTTCATATGTGCATAATAATAGTATTATGCACATTACCCAAGTGGTTTTGTGGCCATTGCCCATGCTCTTTATATAGTATGCGCGCGCGACCGCCGGCGGAACCTCTCAGATTGCGCTCAGCGCAAGGAAACCAAGGGATTGTGCACCAGCACGACGAGAAAACACTTGCTTGCGTTCGCTTACAAACGGTCGTTTATTGACGGTACCCTAAATTGCAAACGGCCCGTTTTCATGCCCCTGATAGGCTACGCCCGCGTTTCCACTGAGGATCAGACCCCCCTGCCCCAGTCTGAGGCCCTGCAAACAGCGGGATGTGTCGAAATCCATGAAGAGCGCGCCTCAGGCGGCAATCGCGCGCGTCCGGTGCTTGCGCGCGTGCTCGAACGCGTCCAGAGCGGCGACACGCTGGTCGTCGTTCGGATCGACCGTCTGGCGCGGTCTCTGTCGCACTTGCTGGAGGTGATCGAGCGTCTCGAAGCCAAGGGCGCTTTCTTCCGGTCCCTGCAAGACCCGATCGACACGTCCTCACCGCAGGGCAAGTTCACTTTGCAGGTTCTGGGCGCCGCGGCCGAGTTCGAACGAGCTCTGATCCGTGAGCGCACAAAGGCCGGGCTTGCCTCCGCGCGCGCCAAGGGTCGCGTTGGCGGCAACCCCGGGCTTCGCGCCAAAGACCCAGCCGCGCTGCGCAAGGTGCGGCTGGCGCGACAGGACGGATACATGGAGCGTTTGAACGAGACCGCGCAGGATTGGGTGCCCCATGTGCGCCGCCTTCGGCCCGATATGGCCTGGGAAGACGTGCTGCGGATCATCAATGGCCCCCTTCCCCAAGACCGGCGCTGGACTCAAAGCCGCCTGCTACGTGCTGTGAAAGCCTATGTGCGCGACGGGTTTCTGCCCGCCGAGGTCCTAACCCGCGCCGGACGTCGCGAAACCGACGATCGCCTGCCTGCCATCGTTGCAGCGATCAAGGGCGCGGACCCCAACATCACGCTCCAGGCGATCTGTGACCGGCTGGAATCCATGCGCGAACGCACACCACGTGGACGCACGAGTTGGCAGCCGTCTTCGGTGAAAATGCTGCTTGAACGGGCGGAACGACTTGACTTTATGCCGCACGAATCGAGCCAAGGTTAGGTGTAAGTCTGACCCGAATCCAGAAAATCCACCGGAAGAGAACTCCACAGGAGGCAGAAAGTGCCATTAGTTGCTTGGGTTTAGCTGCTATTGTACCAACTCTACAGAATAGCAGCTCGATACGAGCTATATCTGTATTTAATCTATCTATATCAATGGTTTGCTGAATTTTGCTCGCGGCGGCGCTTATTGGTGCTTTGGATAACTTTCACACTACATTTAGATTTTTCTTGCCGGACTCGCTGGATCGTGGCATTCCCATTCTGACGGCAAAATGCGTCAGGCACGCTGTACACCGTCAGAATGACCAAGAGCCTTAGCAGGGGCCAAGAGTGGGCGGCAGGACATGGATGATCGTAACGTTAGATATCCGCAAGGCATAGGCTCTTCTGACATTGGAGCGTTTGCTGACAATCTGGCCGAGTCCTTGGATCGCCAGATGAAGATCGCATTCGAACCCGAAGAGCGGAAGTCCCTAAGACGCTTCAGTTCCACCGAAGTTGCCGGCCTACTGCGCGTAAGCCCTTCTAACCTGCGCAATCGGCACAAAGACGGCAGCTTCCCTGAAGTGCACACAGATAACCGCGGACACCGGTTCTACACCGCCGAAGAGGTCGACGAGTTGCGCGATATTTTGGGGCGCACGGGAAAGAACGCAGAAGCCTATCGCCCAGGTCGCCGCGATGGCGACCGTCTTCAGGTGATATCTGTCGTTAACTTCAAAGGCGGGTCATCAAAAACGACTGCAACGATTCATCTTGCGCAAAGGTATGCCTTGCGCGGTTATCGTGTGCTGGTCCTGGACCTCGATCCGCAAGCAAGTTTGACCACGTTTTTCGGCTTTCGGCCCGAGCTTGAGTTCGCCGATGGCGGCACAATCTATGATGCTCTGAGATATGAGGATCAAGTTCCACTCTCGGACGTCATCCAAAAGACCTACTTCCATAAACTCGACATGGTTCCAGCCGGTTTGATGCTCTCGGAGTACGAAACTGAGACCGCAAACGCCCTCGCCCGTCGCGTACAGCCCATCTTTGCGGAGCGCCTAGCATTGGCGCTTGAAGAGGTTGAGGCAAACTACGACATCGTCCTGATCGACTGCCCGCCGCAACTTGGCTTTCTAACCCTGACTGCGCTGGCAGCCTCGACGGGGCTATTGGTAACCGTCGTGCCTGGCATGCTTGACATCGCATCCATGAGCCAATTCCTGAAGCTTGCTTCAGAAACGGTAAAGGCCGTGGAAGAAGCCATCGGTCGGCGTGTTACCTGGGATTTTGTCAAGTTCCTGATTACCAGATATGAACCGTCGGACGGACCTCAGACCCAAATGGCAGGCTACCTGAGATCAATTCTCGCCGGTCAGGTCATGACAGAGCCAATGCTGAAGTCTACGGCCATCTCGGACGCGGGGATGACCCAGCAGACCGTCTACGAAGTTGATCCGAGCCAGTTCATCAGAAAGACAATTGATCGCGCCCTGGCCAGCGTGAACGGCGTTGCCGATGAGCTGGAACAGACGATCCAAATGGCATGGGGGCGTCGCTGATGGCCCGAAACATCTTCAACCAGCCTCCAAAGGATGAGACGGGGAGCGCAGTCCCCTCCCCTACCCCGCCAAAAGCGGCAAAGCTGCCGGGATCTGTTGGCGGATTGCGCGACTCTTTGCGCGAGATCACAGCAAACTCGATCCGCGACATCGAGCCCGATCAGATTGACATGGATGGTCTGCGCGATCGGTTGGTGCTGGAAGATTCCAGCATCGATGAATTGGCCGAGAGCATTCGCAAGCATGGCCAACAAGTGCCAATCATGGTCCGTCCATCAGCCCAACCGGACAGATACCGCATCATCTACGGCCGCCGCAGGCTTGCAGCAGTCCGTAAAGTCGGTGGAACGGTCAAGGCGATTGTTCGAACCTTGGATGACGACGCATCTCTGATCGCTCAGGGCCAGGAGAACAACCTCAGACTTGATCCGTCTTTCATAGAAAAATCCCTGTTTATCAAAGAGATGCAGGAATCAGGGTATAAACCCGGTGTCATACAGGATGCTCTGGGTCTGACCCGGCAAGGCGTATCCAACCACAGGGTCGTCATAGAGCAACTGCCTGACGGGCTTGTTCAACTCATCGGGCCAGCACATGGCATCGGACGACGGCAGTGGGGTGATCTGGCTGCCTTATCGGTGAAGGTAGATTTGGTGGACATCGCCAAAGAGGCAATCGCCGCCCTGCCCGACGACACTCCAAGTTCCGAAAAGTTCCAAGCGGTCTATTCGGCTTGCTCAAGCAAAGTTCGTAGCGACAAGAAGCCGCACAATCGTGGCCTGACATCGGTCATCAAAGATGAGAACGGCAGTTCATTGGGCACGCTGAAAATCGATGAGAAAGCGATCGCTATCAAGGTCGCCAAAAAGGACAATCCAGAATTCGGCCAGTGGCTCGAAGTGCGAGTGGAAGCCACGCTTTTGCAGCTCTTTGAACAATGGCGGAATGAGAGAGGCTCTGGGTCCTAACCCAGGCCATACAGAGGAACACGAGCAGAGGAGAAAAGCGAAGACCCGAAAGAAAAGAGCCCCCCAAAGTTTCCCCTGGAGAGCCCTCATCATCTGATTAGCACCTATGATGTAGCAACCTCCAGCATACCGGTCAAGAGTCACCGATTCGGTGGACCGATTTTTATTGCCTTTTTCCACGAGAAATCGAGGAAAGAGACGGGGAAGTTGTGGGCCGAATGGTCATCGTGAACAAACCATGGCATTTACAAAACTGTCGATCGAAGCCGCAGGTGCTGATGCAGCCCCCGGCTCATTTCCCCCATCTGAAACCGACGTCTGGACCATCTTCAGAGCCCTGAGAGACGCGCGCAGCGTGTTTGGTCTACGTCCTGGCCACATACAGACACTTCAAGCCATGCTCAGTTTTCTGAAGCCTGGCCATGGTGAAACGGTTTTTGCGTCGAACAATTCCATCTGCCAGCGCGTTGGCGGAATCGACGAACGGACACTCCGCAGGCACATCAACCGCTTCGTTGAACTCGGTTTCATCAAGCGCAATGACAGCTCGAACCGAAAGCGCTACCGCGTTCGCTCATCCGGCGGAGAGTGCATCAGTTATGGATTGTCTCTCGCCCCCCTGCTCCGACGTGCGAGCGAGCTTATCTCCATCGCGCAAGAGATGGAGAATAACCGCCGGGATCGGATATTTGTCCGCAAACAGATCCTTACAAAGCTCGCCCATTTGGAAGAGCACGATCCCAGCAACGCGTTCATCAACCACGCACGGAGAGCTCTACGCAGGAAGCTGAGCCTCCCCGAATACCACGCACTGCTCGCCAATACAGATGCAGAATGCCAGAGTTTGTCTACCCCGGATGACCCACCAGAAACTATGGAATTGCCCGCCAATGACGGACAAACTGTCCGGCATCAATCTAAGTCTGAAGAAGAAAAAAAAGATTTAGATAGCAAACTAGGCGATGAAGCCC